>VOFK01001151.1_pt1 | contig 152689 bp, 143 predicted proteins | sample 5384121 | NCBI WGS metagenome assembly VOFK01 (sample SAMN12384730, study PRJNA508395) | human gut metagenome | isolation source: healthy gut J | host: Homo sapiens
GCGTTCATCCGCCGAGCCGTAGAGAAACCAGCACCCGGTCGGTGTCGTTCTTCTTCTTCGCCCGCAGGTAGGACACGGATATGTTCTTTCGGGTGTAGTAGTTCACGAGGTTGCGGTAGTTGAGCAGGCTTTTATAGGCGTTGTTGATTACCGCCAGTCTTTCGGCATCCGTCAGCGACATGCCCGTCACGTTCACTACATTCTTCAAGTCCTGCAACACGTCCGCACTTTCGGAGAGAAGCTTTTTGCGTACCCGGCTGAAATGGCGGTGAGTTCATCCGGCGTGTAGTTCGGGTCGCCTAACATCTTCTGGTAGTTGCGCACGTAGATTTCCGAGATGTCCGCCACCAGCCCGATGGACTTCTTCACCTTCACGCCGCCTTTCACCACGTCGTGCACCGCCTTGAGCGCATCGTAATATTTTTTTACCCTGCTGGAAAATCTTCTGCGCTTCCATGAAGCCGTCCAGCGTGTTCTTGGCAGTGGTGGAAGTCTGCACTATTCTGCTTGGTGGTGTTGATGATGCCCTGCGCCAAGTTGCCGGGGTCTGACACCACCCACTGTGCGGATGCCTTGCCGATGAAGCAAAGGCACACCGCCATAAGGAGAATTGTTCTTTTTTCATTATCTTTTTGTTTTCAGGGTTTGTAACTCGTTTGTATTCGCCGCCGGGCATGAGCGTTATCCGGTCGGTCTTTTTGTCATAGGTGAACTGTATGCGGAAGCCCGTTTCGATGAACAGGCAGCCGTTCCGTTCTGTTACCGGGTAAGCCGTTTCCAGTATTCTGCCCCTGACATTCGCTTTCCGGGTGACGGTGTATCTGCCGCCCGTTTCCGAGAGTGTGAAAGCCGGGTGTCCCCTGACGTGTACCCAATAGCCCTGCATCCTTTCCAGCTCCTTGCTTCCGCTGTCCTCGCAGCCCGCCAGCAGGCAGGCGGACAATAGCGTGTATATCAGATTGTCAATCCATTTCATGTTCCTAATTTTTAAGTTGTTGATGATTGGGGATTTCTTTTGCTTTCTGCAAGCCGCTTGATAGCCAGTTCAAGGTTGCCGTCCAGCTTCTCGGCAAGAGCGAACAGTTCCATTTTTTCGCTTTCCTCAGTGGTGTACGCGTAGGCTAAGTACCCAGCGCCTTGTCATATTTCTATGATAGGTTTCCGGGCACTCGCCCCCGAACCGGACTTACAAGTCTCCCTGTATCCGGCTCTCCACTAATTAATTCAGTCTGATCCGTCGGTCGGGGTCTATCTTTGCATGACATTTCGAGCAGACCGCCAGCGTTTTGCGCCGCCGTGCGATCATGTTCTTCTCCCAATCGGACTTACCTTTCAGGTCTTTGAGTTTGCGGACATGGTGCATTTCGAGTTTGTCCGTAGCACCGCATAATTCGCAGACTTGGAGTTTCAGCCTTTCCATTAGGCTGTTACGACCGCCCGTTATTGTAACTGTCCGCGGGATAGTGTCGCATGAGGTAGCCCCTGCGATTTTTTTGCGTTTGAAACCGTCGTGATAGAATGATTGGTAGAGCGTTTTACCCTTACTGTTCTCATATGCCACTTTGAACGTCCCGTCCTTTTTGTACTGGAATAGGATTTTCTTTACAGACGACTTGTACTTTCTTGCGAAAGTCTTGTACATGCTGTATGACATGATGTGATAGAAAGAGTTGATGGCCGGACTGTTATTGGCTATCGAGTAGTAGTTGTAAAATCCCCGGATCTCGGCGTTGAACTGGCTGACTATTTCCAAGTCATCCAAATCGATCATGTACGTTCTGACGATGGATTTCCATATCTCTTTACCGTTTTCAACCGCTATTCTCGCAGCTATAGTCAAAGAGTTTCTTTCGCATCGTTTCGTAATTCAGATACAGTACCGGAACGTGTCCGAGCGAACGGATTGTTTTGCCGTTAATATCCTTGCGTAAATCGTTGCTCCTACGGATAAAAATGTCGAATCCGAGGAACTTGGCGGGTTTCTGTGCGTTGGTTATCAGAGTCTTCTCATCTGACAGTTCCAGTTTAAGAGCCTCTTTCAAATAGTTCTTAATGTCCTCTTTTACTGTTTTGCAGTCTTCCAGACTACCAATAACCCCAATCAGAAAATCGTCAGCATACCGCACATATTTCAATCGTTTGATACTGCTGTCCATTTCATTACGCGCGGGGAACTTGTTCCTTTCTTCCCGAAGCCGCTTGATTTCAGCGGCCATCTGTTCTCTTACCTTTTCATCTTTCTCATTTTTCAGTTTCTTAGCCAGCCGGTATCTCCGCTGCTCGTAGAGCTTGTACTGAGCGTTGCCTTTCCGTATTTCCCCCTTGTTGAACCGATTGATGTATTCCCGGATGTACTTGTCGAACTTGTCGAGGTAGATATTCGCCAATATAGGACTGACGATACCGCCCTGCGGTGTCCCGCTGTACGTTCTGTGAAACACCCAATCTTCGATGTATCCGGCGTTAAGGAATTTGCGGATAAGCCGTAGAAATCTCTCGTCGGCGATGCGTTCCCGCAGGATGCCTATCAACACATCATGATCGATGTTGTCGTAGAACCCTTTGATGTCGCCCTCGATGAACCATTTCACGGCTGTGAATGACTTCTGTATGCTGATAAGTGCGGTATGGCAACTACGCCCGGGCCGAAACCCGTGTGAGGTATGCTCAAAACTGCCCTCGTAGATAGCTTCCAGTATCATTCTCACCACTTCCTGCACCAACTTGTCGTTGAATGAGGGGATGCCAAGCGGACGTTTCTTGCCGTTTTTCTTCGGTATGTACGCCCTTTTGGACGGAGCTGGTTGATAAGTCTCGTTTTTCAGACTTTCAATCAGTTGCTCAATGCGTTCAATGCTCATTCCACTGACGGTTTTACCGTCAGTTCCTGCTGTCATGTTGCCCGGTTTTGCGTAAATGCGCTCGTAGGCCACATAAAACATTTCCGCATTAAACAGCACTCTATACAGCCGCTCAAACTTGTAGTTTGAATTACCGCTGTGTTTAGACAGACTGTTTAACACATTCTTTGGATTTCTCATGTCTCACACATTTTCCGTTAAATTGTTAAACTTAATTAGCTGTTCCCCTTCGCCATGTACAGGGCGTTACCCTGCTCGGACTACTATGGGAACTCCGTTGCCATGCCGGATATTCATAGGTCTACACCTAATAGCCTTGCGGCGTTCCGGTTTAGGCAATCCCCGTTTAGGAACTTGACAACTGTTTGGCGCGATAGATTGTCGGATACGACTTTCGTCCTTTACTGCTTATGGCAGTTGCCCTGCGGTCAGTTCATGCTACGCCTGCTATCTCTCATCAGTGTAGTACCGCAGTGTGACGTATATAACTATCTTCCGTCACCGCCCAAGGATACGACTGCTCGGACTATCGTTCAACCAATGCAGGCTTTATCCTTATATCTATCGTTTTAACTTGCCATTCAGTCGCAGCCTGATAGTTGGCTGACTTATGGCTTTACCGACATGCTGCACTCCCTGTCCGGTTTCCCTTTCAGATAAGTCGGTTGTTAATGGGCCTATAAACTCACGCCCAGTCGCTTGCCACAGCGACATTTGTCAAATCCCCTTACGGGCGCACCAGATACTCTTCAGCACTAACTTCGGTGGCATAGACCGCCGACTGCGTGCCGCCCAGCAATCCATACCTCTTTGTAGAGCCTTGACGGGTTGTTTGCCATGTTGATGGAGAGTATCTGCGACTTCTCCTTCTCCGTCAGACCCAACAGGGATTGTATGGCATCAAACTTGTTCATGTACTTCCGCTGGTCGAGGAGTATCTTGCAGTCGGCGTTGTTGATGATCGACTCTTTGACAATGGGCGACGAGATGATGTCCTCGACCTCCTGCGTGACGACGATCGCCTCGCCGAAGTACTTGCGGACGGTTTTGAAGAGATACCTCACATAGGATGCCATTCCCTCCTTGGCGATGGCTTTCCACGCTTCTTCCAGCAGCAGGACCTTGCGCACGCCTTGCAGCCGCCGCATCTTGGCGAGGAAGGTTTCCATAATGATGATCGTCACCACGGGCAGCAGCGTGCGGTTTTCGGAGATGTTATCCAGCTCGAAGACGATGAACCGCTTGTGCAGCAGATCCATCTGACGGTTCGAGTTGAGCAGGTAGTCGTACTCGCCGCCCCGGTAGAACGGTTCGAGGACGTTCAGGAAGTTCGCCCAATCGAAATCCTTCTCACGAACCTTCTTTTGTTGCAGCAGCCGTCGGTAGTCGGTGGCGACGAACTCGTAGAAGGTGTCGAACGAAGGTACGACGGCGGGATCGCTCTTGATCTTGGTAAGGTAGAGGTTTACGGCGTTCGACAGCGCCACCTCCTCCGAGCGTGTCGGGGCCTCGTCCTCGCGTTTCCACAGCGTGAGGATCAGCGTCTTGATCGACTCCCGCTTCTCGACGTCGTACACCCCGTCCTCGACGTAGAAGGGGTTGAAACAGATCGGTGCTTCGTCCGTGTAATTCAGGTAAATACCGTCCTCGCCCCGTGTGCGGCGATGGATGAGTTCGCACAATCCTTTATACGAATTTCCCGTGTCGATAAGCAGCACGTGCGCCCCCTGCTCGTAATAGTGGCGGATCAGGTGGTTCATGAAGAACGACTTGCCGCTGCCCGAAGGTCCCAGCACGAATTTGTTGCGGTTGGTCGTGATGCCGCGCTTGATCGGCTCATCGGAGATGTCGAGGTGGAGCGGTATGCCGCTCAGACGATCGACGAGTTTGATGCCGAAGGGCGACGGCGAAGAACGGTAGGCCGTCTCTTCAGCGAAGAAGCAGAGGGCCTGTTCGAGGAATGTCGGAAACGACTCCTCAGCGGGAAACTCTCCCTCGGCACCCGGTATGCCGGCCCAGAAGAGCGCCGGCACATCGACCGTATTGCGGTGAGGCGTGCAGCCCATGAGCGCGAGCTGCGAGCCCACGTCGTTGCAGATGCCCTTGAGCGCCGTTTCGCTGTCGGCCCATATAAGGACGTTGCAGTGGCAGCGCACGGAGCGGTACCCTTCGGTGTGGGCTTCGTTCAGGTAGAGGTCGATCCACTCCTTATTCACGGAGTTGGCACGCGAGTACCGCGCCAGAGAGTTCATGTTGCGGGCTCTCGCTTCGAGGCTTTTGAGCGTCTCGGCGTGGTTGTCCAGAAAAACGTATTGGTTGTAGATGTGCGGATGTCCGAGCAGCAGCCCCGCAGGTGCAGCGAACGAGAGGCGGCAGTCGGAGCGATCCGTCGAGAACCGTTCATAGCGGCTGTCCGTGCCGACGGCCTGCGGCACGTAGTCCAGGTCCGAAAGCGTGTACATGGCAAGGCTGCGATTCCCGATGCGTATCTGTCCGTCGTCGAGCCGCAGGTCCTCGTTGGTGACGATGCCCTCGGTGCCCAGTGCGAAGTAGCGGGCTATAAGTCCGCTGTCGTCTGCGGTGCCGACGATCTCATCGGCCGTAAGAGGTTCCAGACGTATGAAGCCTGCATCGCAGAGGATGCGGCGCATCTGCTCCGCAGCATCCAGAAACAGTGTTACGGACTCCGTGTCCCGGATCTCCTGGGGCGCGATGAAACCCCGGCAGAGGGACGAGAAGTCGCTGCGGCGCCGCATCTGTTCCTTCGAGGTCTTCGTGATGAAGAGATAGCACGAGTGCCGCAGGAAGGGTCGCTCGTTGAAGTGACGCTCGAAGGCCCGGCCCAGAAAGCTCTCGTCCGAGGCGAGGTCGGGGCGGTAGTGCTCCTCGGTGAAATAGTCCTGTTTATGTACGATCGTGTAGTCGGGCAGCACACGCAGGGCTTTGAGCCAGGCGCCGTGCAGGGCCTCGTATTCGGCGCCCGTGAGCGTGAAGAGCTCGGGCAGCACGACACGGTAGGCCACCGTTACCTCGGCGTTCTTCGACAGGATGCAATCGTGTTCTACGGCCAGCAGCGGGAAGTAATGTTCCAGTGCAGCCGTTTTCAGTGTTCCTCGCATAGTTTAGTTTCGTTTAACGATCAGATGCCGGATGCTCCGGCGGTGGATGATGCGGCGCGGATGCCGCCGCGCCGCCAGGCGTTTCATCAGCCCGTGAGGGCCGTAGCGGCGGTTCATGCGGAACGTCCCCCAGACCACGAGCGACATGCAGACCAGCGCCACGAGAATGCAGAGCGTGCGGTCGGCTCCCGCCATGTAGAGTACCATCGTCAGCAGCAGCGACGCGAGCATCCCGGCGGCGAAGAGGAAGAGATATTGCGACGTGAGACCCCGGAACTCCACGCTGCGGCCCACGCCTTTGTTCATGCCGTACTCCATCAGAAGAAGAACGATTCGAGGACGGTTCCCACGAGAATCAGGAAGATGCAGGCGCCGAACCAACTGGCTGCGGTCTTCGACGTATCGGGGTCGCCCGACGAAAACTTCTGGTACACACGTATCCCGCCGATGAGTCCCGTCACGGCGCCGATGGCGTAGATGAGCTGCACGAGCGGGTAGAAATAGGACGTGACCATACTTGTGGCCTCGGTAATGCCGGCGATGCCGTCGCCGCCCTGTGCGTAGGCGCTCGCCGTGAGCAGTGCGAGCAGGGCCGTCGATAACGATTTTTTTCTCATGTTTTGTCTGATTTTGGGTTGAATGATGTATGAATGTCGTACGGATGAAATGCGGGCCGCACGGGTTGCGGATACGGTTCATGGATTCGTTGCTCGGGGTTCGACACAAGTTTATCGGTAGCGGTTCAGATCGAAGCGTTCGATCTCGGCGCGTTCCTGCTCGGTCACATCGTCCGGCAGGTCGTCCAGCGGCTCTCCGTCGTCGAAGGGTTCGTCGTCGTCAGCAAGCCGCTCCCAGGCGGAGAGAGTTTCCGACTGCGGGGCGGCAAAGATAGTACGCTGCGCACCGGATTGTTCCGGCGGTCGGGGCGTGGCATCTCCAGGCGTTTCAGGGCCGATCACATAGTGTTTATGGATGATGACCGGCAACGCCGGCGTGGGCGTTGTCTGCGGAGCCGTGTCGGGAGCCGGAGCACGGGGCCGGCGCCGGGATTTTCCGACACCTGCCCCGTAGAGCGCACGGAAACACCTGCGCCGAACGAAGGTGAGGCACGCTTCGAGCAGCGTTACGATGAACATCGCGTGCGGGAGTTTTCGTCGGCAGGAGCGTGCAGGGCCTCGATCTGTGTACGGTAGCGTTCCAGATGTTCGCGCACGATAGCATCGACGTAGCTGCTCAGCGTGATGTTTCGCACACCGCACGCGCGTACCACGCGCCACAGCGTGTCGTGTACGTCCGTATCGATGTAGACTGCGTGGCGGTGTTGCAGCAGCACCCGTGAGCGCAAGAAGCGCTGTACATAGTTATATGAAGAGGATTTCTTTTCAATATGCCGGCAGTCCTTGTGTATCGTCGGCGCGGCGGGATACCTGGCTGCGGGACGCAGCGACGAAGATTTGTGTCGCAGCAGGAGTATGACGAGCAGGCACGCCAATGCACAACTGCCCGGAATCAGATAATAGGTTGCATACATAAGATTATAGATTTAGAGAATGTTTTGGGAATTTCGTTGTTTGTGCAGGCGGTTGATCTCTTCGCGGTAAAATTCGAGGTGATGGCGCAGGATGTTGTCCACGTAGGCCGTCAGCGAGAGGTTGCCCCGTCCGAGCAGCTGCACGACGTCGAGCAGTTTGCGTTTGGTCTCTTCCGAAGCGTAAATTCCGGCACGTCGTTGCACGTCACTTACACACAGGAAGGTTTGCTCGTAATCAGGCATACGCAGGCGCCGACGGCGCGGCTCGCACGCTTCGGATGCAGCGGCTTCCGGTGGCGGAGCCGGTTCATCGTCTGTCGTCGGATCTTCCCGAGTGCGGAGCACGGAGCCGTGCGACGACTGACGGCCGATAGCCTGCCGCAGCGCCTCTTCGTCGATTGTCGGGTCATTGCGTCTGACCATACGCTATTCCATAAGAGACAGAATTTCTGCGGCCAGCGCGTCGAGCGCGGCATCGGCGGCGAAAGCGCGGTCGGCAGGAAAGAGCGTGGAACGTCCGACGGCACCGCTCGTGTCGAGAATCTCCTTGCTGAAACGGCTGCGGTACGGCACCTGTGTCTGCAACACGGGAAGACGGAACGCTGCAAATGCTTTTCCGTAGCTTTCATAAAGCGGTGTGCGTTCCCGACGGTCCACCATCGTCCAGAACAGGTGCAGCCCTGTCAGCCGGAGTGCGTCGTTATGTACGAGTTGTTCATCGACGGCCCGCGCAAAGGAAAGGGCACTCTCCAAGACCAGCTTGTCGGCTTTCAAGGGAATGAACAGATGATCCAGCCGGGCGAGCAGGCGGAAGATACCGGGTGCGGCGACCGTGCCCGGCAGATCGAGCAGCACGAAGTCGGCTTCGCGGTCGCCGGCGGCAAGGTACGCATGGGCGGCTTGCAGCCCCTCTTCGGGTGTGGAGCGCACCACAGGCCAGATCTTGCGGCCCGTACGTTTGAACAGTCTCACCATCATGAGTTTGTAGCGGTCGTTGCGTTCGAGTACATCGAGCTCACGTTCGCGCTGCGCGACGATGCTCCATTGCGGAGCATCGCAGTCCACGACCAGCACATCGCGCCCCAGAGCATAGTGCAGCCAGCTTGCGAGCAGAATCGTGAAGGTCGATTTTCCTACACCGCCCTTTTGTGAGCAGACGCAGAAGAATACGGGTTGTTTATCCATAGGCAAAACAGGGTTTGAACATTTGTTTCCGGTATATCCATGATTGCAGTACATCTATGACGGATATACGTCTATGATAGCAGTACTTCATCGATAGCAGTACGTCTATGATGGATGTATAGCCATGATTGCAATATTTCATCGATAGCAGTACATCCGTGACAGACAGCTGTCATCGCATGATAGCAGGAGGTGCTGTCATTCATCTCGCGGAGCGAAGATAGTATCCCTCCGGAGGCTTTCGACGTATGTCGCATGGAGGCCGTTCCAGGCCGATCAAACGACTTGTTATCAGGCGAAAAGCGTTGTAATATTGCAGCCCGGGAAGCACCGCGAGCCGAGGGGTTCGAACCATCGGTCGTACCCTGCGTCGTCTCGACGCAATTACCGTCGCCGGACGGTAGCAAGGTGTACCTTTGTCCGACAAACCGGTGTTTGTCCGACAAAGGTCCTTGCTCTGCGAGGCCGGGTGCCGCTCCCGAGTCGCGCCCTCTTAAACCTTGACATATGGAAGAACAGCACAAAGAGAGAAAAGCCAGTTACAAGTACTCGTTCCGACTCGATGAGCAGCAGAATATCCGTTTCTGCCGGATGTTTGCAGAGGCCGGACTGGAACACAACCGCAGCCGGTTTATCGTCAAAAGAATCTTCGCCGAAGAGTTTCGCGTGGTGCGTATCGACCCGACCTTGGGCCGATATGTGACCCGTCTGAACCAGTTTTACGAGCAGATACAGCGCGTGGGCAACAACTACAACCAGATCGTGCGGGCCGTCAACACGCACTTTTCGCACACGGCTATTCCGCGACAAGTGCTCCTTCTGGAGCGCCGCACGCGCGAGCTGAAAGCCCTTTCCGAGCAGGTCATCGCGCTCAGCCGCGAACTTTACGAGCTATGGTCGCGCGGATAACCTCCGGGGCTACACCGGCGGGAGCTCTTTATTACAACAAGGATAAGATTGACCGGGGCGAGGGCCGTTTTCTGGCGGCGTTCAATACCCCGATGCAGGTCACGGACGAGCGATATTTCGATATCCGCGAGGCGCTGCGTTGTTTCGAACCGTACCTCGAAGCCAACCGCCGCACGAAGAATCCCGTGTTTCACGCCTCCCTGAATCCCGCTCCCGAAGACCGTCTCACGAATGACGAGCTGCGGCAGATCGCACGCGAGTATATGGAGCGTATGGGTTACGGCGCACAGCCCTGTTTCGTTTTTCTGCACGAGGACATCGAACGCCGGCATATCCATATCGTGTCGCTGCGCGTGGGGCTCGACGGCCGCAAGCTGGCGCACGACTTCGAGGCGCGACGGTCGCGGGAGATCCTCGATGCTCTGGAACGACGCTACGGACTGCGCCCTGCCGCCGAGGGTGACGCGAAGCAGACGTACGACACGCTGTCGAAACTCGACTATACGAAAAGCGACCTCAAACGACAAATCGCATCGCTCGTGCGCTCGACACTGCACCGTTACCGCTGCACCTCCTTCGGGGAGCTGCGGACGCTGCTCGAATATTTCAACGTCTCCATCGAAGAGTGCCGGGGTACGGCACACGGACACGAGTATGCCGGTATTCTCTACGGTGCGCTCGATGACGACGCCATGCCACAGGGTGTACCGATCAAGTCGAGCCGTATAGGACGCGACGTAGGACACCGGGCCCTCGAACGGTACTACGCCCGCAGCAGGGAGGCACTGCGGGACAGTGCGGCGCTCGACGGTACGCGTCAGACCGTCGTGCGGGTGCTGGGTGCTGCCCGTTCCCCGGAGGAGTTCTGCCGTCTGTTGGAAGCGGAAGGGATCACGGTCGTGCTGCGCCGCACCGACGCAGGACGTATCTACGGTACGACGTTCATCGATCACCGTGCGGGTGTCGCGGTCAACGGTTCGCGCCTGGGACGGGAGTTCGCGGCAAACGGTCTGGCGGCGCATTTCGACGCTGGCCAAGCCGAGCAACGGATGCAGGAGGCTGAGGAGGTCCAGGAACAGACGCAAGAGATCCCGCAGGGCGGGCAGCCGGAACGAAGGCGCGAATATCCCCCGGCGCAGGAGCGGGGAGATACCCGCAGAAGTACGGCCGTCGACGGCATGGGCCTGGAAGAGTTGTTCGATCTGCTCGCGGCCGGCCGACAGGAGGAGTACGAGGAGCCGATCCCGCGCGAGCGCCGGCGACGTAAGAAACGCCGTGCGAAGCGGTGAGGGATGGAGTCGTTCGCAAATATTCAGTAAATTCGGTAAGGCATCGCACAAAGATGAAAGGGGTATAAAAACGGAGAAAACGAATATTCCGCGAGGCTTTTTCTCCTATGGCGGAGAGTTTCGCGCAGATCGAATAGCTATCTCTCGGAGCGCGGGCCTTTCCCGCGCTTTATTAACCCATTCAAAATTTTGTATTATGAAAGCTACCAAGATTATTTCGGAGTGCGAACTTTTCCGGCTGTTCTCGCTCTGCGGCGAAGCATTTTCGTCCGATGAAATTTCCACACGTCTGGAAACCGCCATCGAACATTTCGTGGAACGTATTTCCCGACTGTTAAGAAAACGACCCGTGATCGACCAGCTGCGCTTGTTGGCGCATTTGTGCGGTTATCTGGAACGTATGAAGTATCGATACGCCGAAGAGCCGATCAAAAAGGGATATTTCGAAACGATCATCGCACACGTAGAGATCGAACGACGAATCCTGCTGGTGCAGTTGCGTTATCCTGCTCTGGCGACTCGGCAGAGCAAGCATATCCGCTCGCCGTACTATTGGTCCGCAGAGTACACCCTGACCGACCTGATGGAGCTGATCTCGGCGCTCCATGCGTCGGGTGCGATCCGCAAGGCAGACGGTACGCCTGCCGAATTGAACAAGCTCGTCCGCACTTTCGAACTGCTGCTGAATGTTTCGTTCAAGAATCCCGACCGCTGCCGCAATGCCGCGCTTAATCGGAAAGTCAACGTGACCAAATTTCTGGATGCATTGAAACAGGCTCTCGTCGAACGAAGCCAACGATAGTGATACGCGGCGTGTGATTTTTTCGAATTACACGCCGTATAATATGAATTTTGCAAAACAACCGGCCTGGATGTGCCCGGAACGGACATACACACGAGCAGCCCGGAAGCGAAGGTATCTTCGTTGCAAAAACCGTATATCATGCAACAGGAAGATGACCTGAGAGGATTGGAAAAAGTCATGCAGCTCATGCGGGGCATAAGCGTTTTGTTCCTGCTGCTCCACTTCTATTGGTTCTGCTACGGATGGTTCGATATGCACGGCTGCACGCTCGGCGTATTGGACCGTCTGCTGCGGAACGTCCAGCGTACGACGGGGCTTTTCACTTACTTGTATCTGACCAAACTCTTCGCTGCGGGATTTCTGGCTCTGAGCTGCTGGGGTACGCGCAGCGTGCGCTCCGAGCGCATCACGCACCGGCAGATTCTTCTCGCAGCTGCGGCGGGCCTGCTGCTTTTCTTCTTCGGGGATCCGCTGCGGCACCTGCCGCCGCAATGGGCGGCACCGCTCTATGTCGCAGCTACAAGCATAGGCTTCCTCTTGCTGTTTCTGGCGGGTCTATGGCTCGGACGTCTGGTCAAGGAACGGCTGCGCGAGGACCCGTTCAACGACGAAAACGAAAGTTTCATGCAGGAAACACGCCTGATCGAGAACGAATATTCGGTCAACCTCCGTTCGCGTTACTACTACGGCAAGACATGGCACGAAGGCTGGATCAATGCGGTGAACCCCTTTCGTGCGACAATAGTACTCGGCACGCCCGGTTCCGGCAAGTCCTACACCGTGGTGAACAGCTTCATCCGCCAGCAGATCGAGAAGGGCTTCGCCATGTACCTCTACGACTTCAAATTCGACGACTTGTCCTCGATCGCTTACAACCACCTTTTGAATCACCTGGACGCCTACGAAACCCGACCGAAATTCTGCATCATCAATTTCGACGATCCCCGTCGTTCGAACCGCTGCAATCCCATCGCTCCGGAGTTTATGACCGACATCTCGGACGCCTACGAATCGGCCTATACGATCATGCTCAACCTCAATAAGACGTGGATACAGAAGCAGGGCGACTTCTTCGTCGATTCTCCGATCATCCTGCTGGCTGCGATTATCTGGTACCTGAAAATCTACGAAGGAGGGAAGTACTGCACCTTTCCCCACGCCATCGAATTGTTGTGCAAACGCTACGAGGACATCTTCACGATCCTGACCTCCTATCCCGAACTGGAAAATTACCTGTCGCCCTTTATGGATGCGTGGAAAGGCGGGGCGCAGGACCAGCTGCAGGGGCAGATCGCTTCGGCCAAGATACCCCTCTCGCGCATGATCTCCCCGCAGCTCTACTGGGTGATGACGGGCAACGACTTTACGCTGGACATCAACAACCCCGAAGATCCGAAGATTCTGTGCGTGGGCAACAATCCCGACCGGCAGAACATCTACTCGGCAGCGCTGGGCCTCTATAATTCGCGTATCGTGCGGCTCATCAACAAGAAAGGAAAACTCAAGTCGTCGATCATCATCGACGAGCTGCCCACGATCTATTTCCGGGGGTTAGACAACCTGATCGCCACGGCCCGCTCGAACAAGGTGGCCGTATGCCTGAGCTTTCAGGACTTCTCGCAGCTCGAACGCGACTACGGCCAGGAGGAAGCCAAGGTCATCGAGAATACCGTGGGCAACATCTTCGCAGGTCAGGTTTTGGGAGATACGGCCAAGACGTTGAGCGAGCGCTTCGGCAGGATCGTGCAGCTGCGGACCTCCAACTCGCTGAGCAACGACAACCTCACCACCTCGACCAATACGCAGCTCGACAGCCTGATTCCCGCCTCGAAGATCTCCAACCTCTCGCAAGGTATGTTCGTGGGTGCCGTGGCGGACAACTTCGACGAACGCATCGAGCAGAAGATCTTCCACGCCGAGATCGTCATCGACAGGGAGAAGCTCGCCGGAGAGACGGCGTCGTACGTTCCGATCCCGGAAATATCCTCGTTCCGCGATGCCGACGGCGTGGATCGTATGGAGGAGATCATCCGACGCAATTATACGCAGATCAAGGAGGACGTCACGCAAATCATAAAACGGGAACTCAGACGCATCGCCGAAGATCCTGCACTGCGACATCTGTTGGCAAAGAAATAGCTAAAAATTACATTACCTTTTTGCCGTGATGAATTTTCGTATTCCCGATACGAATTGCCGGAAACTTTCAGAACGGTTATGCTCAATGTCGATGTAAGGAGCAATCATTTGTGCCGTTGCAATTTGCTGATAGTCGCCTACAATATCCTTAAGCCTTGTTTTGGGATTTTGGCAGGTATCTGGCAAACGAAACAGAGATTTTTTGAGATGTCTCGCAGGGTTGAATCTGGGAAACACGGCCTGAATAGCCTTCATATCCCCTAAATACCAAGCCTCCAACTCATGACAGACGATACGAACGAGAAACTTAATATTCGGTGCCTGGTTTGCCTTGCATAGCGCTACGAGTTCTTGTTTCAGTTGTCGGCAGTCATTACTGTCTTGATCCTGGATGATAATAAAACCGGTGGTCTGTTCTTTATGTTGGGCGAATCCTTTCAGTTTCTTGGGAATGGAACGTTTCAAATCCGATTTTCCCTCATGTGGACGGATGAAATAATTCTCATCCAACACCCAAGATGCCGGTAATATCCGAGGCAAAAGCACTTTCAACACTTCTGCCATCGACCTTTCTTCGACAAGAAATTCCAAACGGTCCATGCTTTCCTCGATTAGTACGGTCCGCTTCCTTTCAAATAACCTTCTCTCCAGAGCCATCCCAATTTATCGCCATTGGCATATAAGGCCTTGATGGTCGCATCTTCGGATGCTTTCCGAATGGTTGTGGCGCCATTGCTTTTCTGAAGCCAGAACAGTTCATCGGGTTGCAGGGCATTGACGAAGTCGGGCGAATGAGTCGAGATGAAAACCTGCCCGCCCTTGTCGGCGTATTCTCTGAATTCTTCCGCTAATTCGGGCAACAGTTCGGGATGCAGATAGTTCTCAGGTTCTTCCACGCACAACAGAGGATGTTTTACAGGGTCATTCAGCAATACCAAATAAGCGAACATTTTAATCGTACCATCGGATACGAAACGCGCGACAAAAGGATCTTGGAAAGAATTATCCTTGAATTTAAGAACAATACGACCATCCTGCGTCTCTTCCGCAATGACATTCTCGACACCTGGAACACGTTTTCTGAATTTCTCCAAAATGGTATTGAATACGTTCCGGTGATTTTCCCAGATATAGCGGGTGACTTGTGCCAGATTATTTCCGCTCGTAGAAAGATGTTCGCTGAAGCCGACATCTTCTACATTACGGGCTTCCTGTATCTGAAAATTCGACACATACCAATCGTCCAACAATCTGCGAAAAGAGCTGATTGCTTTGAATTTCTGAAATTGGCCCAATCCCTTTATCGCCAAGATGTCGGGAGAGTCGAGGGTTTGCTGTTCCCGACGGTCCTGAAAAGTGGATGATGAGGAAGAAGAATACTCATCTTCATTAATAATGGCCGTTCCCTCGCCCCGATGAAAATCAAGGAAACGATACGGACGTCCATATCCGCCGCGCCGATAACTCAGGATTTCAGTAGTGATAATAGGCAATCCATTCTCAAATCCGATTTCCAAGCGATAAGTAATTAGAGGCTGTGTTTCTCCTTCGATCTTATCGTTACGGAATTTTATTTCAAAAAGTATAGGCCCCTCTCCGTCACGCGAATATACTTCCCTGTAGCCGCCTCTTTTGTTAAGTGCGGTTTTTACGTTCGCCTTCAATGCATCGCTTAAAAAACCGAATACGTCGAAGAGCGTTGATTTCCCAGCACCGTTCGCCCCCAGGAAAACAGAGAAATTGGATAAATTTCGAATCTCTGTATTTCGATATACCTTATAGTTCTCAATTTTTATTTTCTCTATTTTCATACCGGCTTTGATTAAATAGGTTGTCAAATATACGAATTTAACTCGATGAACACAAAAATGACTTGATATATTTAGGTTGAATGCCCATATGCCCATTCGCGAATTTTATTCTAAAGTTTGAAATGACAATATAGTTAGCACAGCAAGGCACAAAAGTTACAGTTTTCACAAGAAGCATCGAAAAGCAGGTTTCAGATTTTCGTATCTTGTTTAGATTGGATCGTTTGAACGATTCTATTTGGAATCTCAGTTAAATTGTTGCGTTTTTTATTTTACGGGCTATTTTCGTCTTTCTTCACGCCCAGAACGGCCCTGACGTGCCATCCGTCGGGATCGTCTTCCGGGCCTCTATATTTGCCGCTGTCGAAGTACAAATCACACATTATTAACTAAAAGACAGTATTATGGCAACAGAAGAAAATGTAAATCCGACCGAGGGTCAGGAACAGGAAAACGACTACCGGGAAACGCTTCTCGTGCGCAATCCGGACAGCGGCCAGGTAGAGGCCGTTTCCAAGCTGGTGACCAAAGGGGATCGCCGAGAGGTGCATACCGTGCAGCCTCTTGCGAAGAACCGTCCGGCGTTCTATCCGTTCCGGAGCAGCAATGCCGTAGCGGCTTTCATCCGAGGTTTCAAATCCCAGAAGGACAATCCGATCCAGTTCCAGTTTTTGAAAGTGCCCGTCCTTTCCGTCGGCAAGATCGTTACATCGCTGGGCAAGCTCGTCAGCAATCCGAAGAGCGAGGAGGGCTGGGAGACGTATAACAAGTACGTCGTGAACACGGCCGAACTGGAACAGGTGAAATACGACAAGGTTGAGATTCCACGCGCGGAGTTGCAAGAATTGGGCATCGACTTCGATGCGCTGCCGCAGCGCACGCAGCGGAGCCTGATGCTGGGGCTCCCGACCAGAGAGCCTGTTTCCTGCGACGGTCCAGCTTTCGGACCACGGCACGACGACGGGTCTTTTCAACCTGAGTTTCTACCGGGATCATAACGATGAGTTGAAGTTCCGCCTCGATACGCCGCTTGTGCAGCCCGAATACGAACGCGAGGAGTATGCCTCGGAGATCACGCCCGACGACAAGGCACTTCTGGCTCGCGGCAAGACGCTGCAACACCTTGTCACGGTCCATAACAGCATCACGGGGGAAGCTGAGCGCTGCCACGTGGCCTTCAACCCTTCGACGAACCGCCTTGTGGCGGTTCCGCACCGCGATGTCAAGATCCCGGAGTTCGCCGAGGGGCGTCGCATCGACGATGCGGGACAAAAAATCCTTCGCAGCGGCGGCTCGATCCCGCTGGAAGGATGCACGGCCTACGGCGATACGGAGAACACCTACAAGGGCATCCTGAACTACGACGTCTATCGGGGCCGCTATACGATCAGCGACCCGGTTTACGACAAGCCGTACGTCCCTAAGTACCTTCGTGACCAGCTTTCGGATGCCGATGTGAAGACGCTGCTTGCCGGCGGCCAGGTCTCGGCGGATCAGGTCAAGGATTCGTTCGGAGAGCCGATGAAGAACAAGGTTCTGTATGTGAACCCGCGCGACAACCGTACTTACAGCCGCTTTCTGTCGCGTCAGGAGCGCAGCGAGGCGGCCGAAGCATCCCATCAGGCCTCGCAGGGCGCCGATGAGTCGCAGCAGGGGCGGGGTCGGAAACGATAGCATACCGCTATGGAGATATATTCCGAGCCGTGGTTCCGGACAAGACTGGATTATTACCTTCGCGAACGCCATCCCCAGCTCCAGTACCGCGCACAACTTCTGGATCGTCGCAGCGCCGTGGCCGCCGACCTCTACCGTCGTACTTGTGACGCGGGCGGCAGTGCCGAGTGTGCGCTTCGCCTTGCTGACCGGAGTCTTTTCCGAGGTCTGCTGTTCTCGAAGTTCGATACGATCGACCTGATCCTCGCGAACGATTTCCCCGACATTCCGGAAGATCAGCGCCGCACCGTCGCCCGGGCTTTGCTGACGCCCTGCGAGCCGATCTTCGCCGGCTATGCTTTGGGCGACGACTTCGCCTCGCGTCCCGAGTTCCGGCAGCTGAAAGCCGAGCTGCGCCTCGGCATCCGGCAGTGGATCGACGACAACGGCCCTCCGGGCTATGAAGCCAAGCTCCGCCACCGTGTACGCACGCGGAAGATACGGGACGGCGAGCCGAGAAAAACGAACCGAAATAAATAACGACCCTTTAATCCTTTATTCCATATATGAAAAAAACATTTGTCGCGGCTTTGGCCGCCCTTGCGCTGGTCTCCTGCTCGAAGGAGGAGACCGTGACTTACGGTACGAACGGTGAGCCGCTGGACGGCGCTGCCGTGTGCCTCACATTTACCGATGCCCCGGCCTCGCGTGCATCCCTGAACTCGACTGCCGCCGCCGAAACGTGGGAGAAGAGCCTCACGTCGCTGACGGTTTACGTTTTCAACTCCCAAGGCAACCTCGTTGCGCAGCGTTCGTTCACCTCCGAGGAACTCGTCGACAAGTCGGCGACCTTCGCGCTGCCGCATTCGGCGGCGGGTACGACGTGCGACTTCTACGCCGTTGCGAACCTTTCGCTCACGGGTGTTACGACCAAATCGGCCTTGCTCTCGAAGGTCGAAGCCTCCGCTGCGGACTATAACGGCACCTTCGCGGAGGTCTCGACCAAGGCCAAGCGTGCGGGCGGCTTCGTGATGTCGGCCTCTGCGAGCAAATCCATCGCCGAGGGTTCGACGACCGACGTTGCGATGGCGCTCCGCCGTACGGTGGCCAAGCTCTCCGTGCAGACCACGATCGATGCGGCCTTCGCGGAGAAATATTCGGGAACGATCACCGTCACGGGCGTCAAGCTCTCGAAAGCGGCGAGCCAGTCGCCTGTCATCGCGCCCGCAACTCCTTCGCCCGGCGCGATGAGCTATACCCATACGCAGACCGCCACCGCCGCAGCGGGCAGATACGACAACCTGTTCTACGTCTTCGAAAACGGCGCTCTTGCCGAGGGCAACCGTGTACAGTTGGAGATCACGGCGAGCTACGACGCCGACGGCAGCACCTCGACGACCTCCGACCGTACGGAAATCGTCTATACGGTACCTGTCACGGGCAAGGCAGGCGGAGCGATCGTGCGTAACGGCTACTACCGCATCGAAGCTGCGATCACGGGTCTGGCAGGCTCGGAGGTGGGCCTTACGATCACGGTCGCCGACTGGGAGTCTCCGGTAACGCAGCAGATCGATCTGGGAGCCTGAGAAACCTTTTCCCGACAGTCTGTCGCCCGCAAGGGCGGCAGACTGTTCTAAAAAAACCGATTCCTATGTTCAGAACAATCTCTCTTCCGCTTTTTTATCTGCTGCTGTGCTCGTGCAGCCGGGAAGTGACTATGCCGGTCGATAGCGCAGCCTCGGAACGTCCGGTCACGGCCGAACTGCGTATTACGACCGAAGATATGCTTCGCCTTGCGACCCGCGCGACGGACGAGGAGGCGATCCGCGACATCAACCTCTACCTGTTCGGCCGCAGCAACGGCCAAAGCCTGCATTTTTACTCCCGTTCGGCACTGGTACGGTTCGAGTGCCTGCCCGGGGAGTACGATCTCTACGTCGCTGCCAACCTGGGTGCGGACCTGGGCGAGCGGAGTGTACAACAGCTTCGTACCTACACGATCAAGTGGCAGGAGGAGTATGCGACGCTTCCCATGTCGGCCGTCATGACCGTTGCGATCGCGCCCGATAAAGGGACCGTTACGCTTCCTACATTGAGCGTGCGGCGCACCGTGGCCAAGATCGCCTACAACATCCGCGTAGCGGATAAGGTCCCCGACCTCGAACTGCGCTCCGTACGCCTGTGTTCCGTCCCCGAATATACGACGCTCTTCACGCCTGCGAGTGCCCCTTCGACCTCGGAGAAGGATTTCACCGATGCTCCGCTCGTGGAGCTTCCCGACGCTGCGCGGCGCAGCTGTTCGGGCGTGCAATACCTCTTCGAGAACCCGCAGGGCACGGTATCCCTCGATTACGGACCAGCGGGATAAAAACGCCGACAACGCTCCTGCGTGCGCTTCGTACCTGATGATCCGTGCCGCGCGCGGCAACAGGACTCTCTATTATCGGGTATATCTGGGACGGAATAACACGACGGACTTCAACGTAGGGCGTAATACGTCCCATACGCTCGACATCACGATTTCGGGCGACAATGAGGTGGACACCCGCGTACACGGCTATACGTTGAGCGTGACCGACGATTTCGAGAGCAACCGCATCGGCAGTTATTGCGTGCTTCCGTTCAACGCTTCGCTTTACGTGAATATCGAACGTGCGGAGAGCGAGCCGACACTCACGGGCGCGTTGGAGCTGCTGACCCCGACCGACGGGACCCTCCTCGTCGATTACGAGGAGTGCGCTTCCCGCCTTGACCTTCCGATCAATCACCAGCAGGGATCGAATTACTACGAAGTCATCTACTATCCAGAGCCCCTTGTTACGGCGGCTCATGCACAGCTCGCCTATGAGGTGCGCGTGCGCGACAGCTACGGATACGAGAGCCGCCGCCGCTTCGAACACCGCTTCGCCAATGCGCTCTACGTCGCGCCACCCACCGGCGGGACGGTAACGGCGGCCAGGGCACTGCATGTGGAAAAGCCTACCGGCGGAACACTGCGTGCCGCCTGCTACGAGCAGGGGTGCACCCTCACGGCGAAAGCCGCTGCGGGCTACCGCTTTGCGGGATGGTATGCCGACGAAGGGCATAGCGAACTGCTTTGCGGAACCGAAACGTATTCCTTCGTTCCCGAAACATACCGAACGTGGATTTACCCGTATTTCGAGGCCTCCAAGATCCATATTATCACGGACATCTACAAGGTAAGTCTGGAATGCGACGCTCCATACGAAGTGGATCAGGACGAGGAGTCGTTCATCGTACCTGCGGGCAGCCGCTGCACGCTGCGCGTCAACTACGAGCTGCCGCTCTTCCGAGGCTGGTACGATCAGACCGGGGGCCAGAACGTGCTGCTCGGCACGGCCCGAAGCATTACGTTCACAGCCACCGAAAAACGAGCCGTGATGCCGGGCTACCTCTCTGCAACGAACCTCAGCGCTGCGGGTACGGCCAACAGCTACATCGCTGCGGCTCACAATGCGGGTTATCGTTTCAACTCCCGGGTGCAGGGGAACGGCCGCGCGACGACGGGCCTGACGCCCGCGACGCTTTCGGCACGACGGCCCGCGTACTGTGGGAGAGCGGTGGGACGCGGGGCGGAGTGGTCGCCGAGGTGGAGCATACGGGCAGTACGATCTGCTTCCGTACGGGTCCGAACTACGGCAATGCCCTTATCGGGCTGTTCGACGCTGCGGGACGCTGTATCTGGTCGTGGCATATCTGGCATACGAACTACGATCCTTGGGCCACGGCCCAGACCTGCGCTTCGGGATATACGTTCATGGATCGCAATCTCGGAGCGCTCACAACGAGCGTCAGCGATCCTTCGCTGCGAGGACTTTACTACCAGTGGGGACGCCCCGCCCCCTTTCTTCATCCCTCCTCCGTGACGAGCACGGTACCAGCTGCGTTTATCTCCGCTGCGGGATACGAGTACTATGTCCATGATCCGCTGCTCGACGGCGGCTCTGTGTCGATGACCCCAGCGCGGGCTTTGGCGGAACCCTGGGCCTACTGGTCGGGGCTGTATGCGGGCGACAGCAACGACATCGACGACTGGGTGACGCCTCAGAACCTCAATCTGTGGGGCAATGCCAGCCGTTCGGGGAGTTATTCGACGTCGAGTTCCAAGTCGATTTACGACCCCTGTCCTCCGGGGTGGCGGGTCCCGGCTCCTGCGGCTTTCGAGCAGGCTTCTTTCAGCCGTACCGGCACCTCGCGGAACAATGTTTACTACCTCCGCAGCCGCACCGGCACCTCCGTAACCTATCCTATGGGCGGTTACTTTACGGGTCACGCTTTCCGCGATAACGGCACACGGGTCGACGTCTGGACGAACGCTCCGGCTCAGCTGAACGGACGCTGCCTCTCCACGAGTACGGCGTTCACCGTTTCCGCTTCGACGATCAATACCGCAGCATACCAACAACGCGACTACGCCTTGCCGGTGCGATGCGTCGCCGAATAACCATGAACCTAAATTTTCAAGTTTCCATGACACGACTACTCATTCTTCTCTCACTGCTGGCCTCCGGCATCGGCTGGGGTTGTGCCGCCGACCTTGCTGCGACGGCCACGCCTCCGACCCGCTCCGTGAAGGTCGAGCTACAATTTTCTCCCGATCCTGCGGAGCGGATCACCCGCACGGCGGACGAGGAGGCGATCCGCGACATCAACCTCTACCTGTTCGGCCGCAGCAACGGCCAAAGCCTGCATTTTTACTCCCGTTCGGCGCTGGTGCGGTTCGAGTGCCTGCCCGGGGAGTACGATCTCTACGTTGCTGCCAACCTGGGTGCGGACCTGGGCGAGCGGAGTGCGCAGCAGCTCCTCGACTATACGATCAAGTGGCAGGAGGAGTATGCGACGCTTCCCATGTCGGCCGTCATGACCGTTGCGATCGCGCCCGACAAAGAGAACAACACCGTTACGTTACCTCCATTGAGCGTGCGGCGTACCGTGGCCAAGATCGCCTACAACATCCGCGTGGCGGATAAGGTCCCCGACCTCGAACTGCGCTCCGTACGCCTGTGTTCCGTCCCCGGCCATACGACGCCCTTCACGCCTGCGAGTACTCCTTCGACCTCGGAGAAGGATTTCACCGACGCTCCGCTCGTGGAGCTTCCCCGGACGCCGCGCGGCGCAGCTGTTCGGGCGTGCAATACCTCTTCGAGAACCCGCAGGGCACGGTACCTTCGATTACGGACCAGCGGGACAAAACCGCCGACAACGCCCCTGCGTGCGCTTCGTACCTGATGATCCGCGCCACACGGGGCAGCCGCATCCTCGACTACCGCATTTACCTGGGTGAGAACAATACGACGGACTTCAACGTAGGGCGTAACACGGCTCATACGCTCGACATCACGATCTCGGGCGACAATGAGGTGGACACCCGCGTACACGGCTATACGTTGAGCGTGACCGACGATTTCGAGAGCAACCGCATCGGCGACTATTGCGTACTTCCGTTCAACGCTTCGCTTTACGTGAATATCGAACGTACGAAGAGCGAGCCGACACTTACGGGTGAGCTGGAGCTGCTGACCCCGACCGACGGGACCCTCCTCGTCGATTACGAGGAGTGCGCTTCCCGCCTCGACCTTCCGATCAATCGCCAGCAGGGATCGAACTATTACGAACTGGTCTATTACCCGAAGGTCATCACCGAAGCTCGCGCACGGCTCACTTATGAAGTGCGTGTGCGCGACAGCTATGGATACGAGAGCCGCAGCCGCTTCGAGCACTGCTTCGCCAATGCGCTCTACGTCGTACCGTCCGGCGGCGGTACGGTTTCAGCGGCGGGTGCTCTGCACGCGGAAACGGCGAACGGCGGGATGCTGCGTGCCGCCTGCTACGAGCGGGGTTGCACCCTCACGGCGAAAGCCGACGCAGGTTATCGTTTCGCGGGATGGTACGCCGACGAAGGGCATAGCGAACTGCTCTGCGAGTCCGAAACGTATTCTTACGTGCCCAAGACGTATGCGGCGTCGCTTTATCCGCTCTTCGTAACCGAGAAAGTACATATCCTGACGGACATCTACACCGTACGCTTCGAGTGCGACGCGCCCGTCGAGGTGGATCAGGACGAGGAGTCGTTCATCGTGCCTGCGGGCAGTCGTTGCACGATTCGCGCTATGGAGCCGGCATTGCTCACGGGCTGGTACGATGCCTTCGACAAAAGCCGCCGGCAGCTTATCACCGCCGATAAGACCTATTCCTTCGTCGCCACCGAGGAGCGGATCATCGCGCCCGACTACGCCGAAGGTACCGACCTGAGTGCCGCAGGTACGGCCAACAGCTACATCGCGCCCCGCATGCAGGAGATATATCTGTTCGATGCAACGGTGCAGGGCAACGGACGAGCGACCACGGGCATCACGCCGCAGAAACTCAAAGGGACATCCGCCCGCCTTATCTGGCAGACGGGAACGGCGGAGCGGGCTGTCGTATGCGATGTGGGCTACAACGGCAGCCGCATCAGCTTCCGCACGGGTACGGCCATCGGAGGCAACGCCCTTATCGGGCTGTTCGACAAGGACGGCGACTGCATCTGGTCGTGGCATATCTGGGCGACGAACGGCGCTCTGACCACCCACGTCTATCCTTCGGGATATGTGTTTATGGACCGTAATCTGGGGGCTGAAAACCTCGATCCGGGGGATCCGGCCAGCCGAGGCCTTTACTACCAATGGGGCCGCAAGGATCCCTTCCCGTACGATCTCGCAGCGTTCGACTATGGCGAAGGGTTCGCCTTCGGGACATACTACGGCGAAGATTCTTCGACGGCGACCGTGACGTGGGCTGCGGCACATCCCGCGACACTTCTGGGGCGTGCTGCAGACCCTTCGGATCCGGCGCAGCGTCTCAGCTCGTGGCTGGGGCAACCTTCGCCGAACCTCTGGGGCAACGCCTCGACGGGCGGCCGTCCCACGACTGCGGGCGCGAAGTCCATCTACGACCCCTGCCCTCCGGGCTGGCGCGTGCCGCCGCCCGAGGCGTGGACGCTCGAACAGACGACTGTTTCCAGCACTATCGAAGGCGGGTGCTACCTCTATACCGGCAGCGTATGGCCGTACTATCCCTATGCGGGGCTGCTGCATGTCATGCCTACCGGCAAGGAGATGTACGTCGGCGTCGGGATACGGACACAACTCTGGACGAATGTCCCGGGGAGTCCTGCCTCCGATCCGTCACGTGTGGATGCGACGACGGCCGTGAGCTTCGGCGTCCTGCCGCCCGAGGTCTTGCAGCTCTACCGTCAGAATCATCAGGCCGCAGCCTATCCTGTGAGGTGCGTAAAAGAATAACCGATTATGCAAACGAAAACGATCATCCGCTGTGCGGCACTTCTGGTGTGCCTCGCAGCCATACACCACCGTGCCGCCGCACAGTTCTTCGGCGTCAGGGTGAACGCCCTGGCAGCGCTGACGGGCACGGTCGCCGTGGGTGCCGAGGCGGCGCTGACGGACAACTGGACCGTCGAAACCTCCGCCTACTGGAATCCGATCCGCACGGAGCGCCTCACGACGCAGGTCGGGGCCGTACAACTCGGCGTCCGACACTGGTTCTACGAAGATTTCGTCGGGCACTTTCTGGGGCTGCACGCCTCCTGGGTCGACTACCGCATCGGCAATCGTCGCCGCACCTACGACGGGCGGGCCTACGGCATCGGCATAAGCTACGGCTATGCGTGGATCCTCTCGAAGCGCTGGAACCTCGTCGTGGAGGCTGGTGCGGGACTTTATCGCACGCGCGACACGCGCCGCGATCCGGTCACGAGCGACTGGGGCGACCGTTATATCCGCCACGCGCGGCGCTGGACGCTCGCACCGTCGAAACTGGAAGTCTCCTTCAACTACCTGTTCTGATATGCTATTCCGTAACATTTTATCCCTGATCGCCGTACTGACGGCCGCAGGCGTGCCTGCGGGCTGCTCGACGACCGCACGGCTGACGCGCCGACAGGCCACGGCACACCTGGCGCAACTCTCACGTACAGAACGCCAGTCCAAAGTCCGTGACGACCGCCCGCAGGTCGTGCGCGTGGAACGCGACAGCAGCGACTACTACCTTGTCCCCGTCGAACGGGACGGGCAGGGCGAAGCCCTCGGCACGGTTCCGATCGAGGAGGTCGTCGTCGTGGCCCGTGTCCGTTCGATCCCCGAACGCCGGGGGCGTGTGACGCTCGACTTCAACGTCGAACTGCCCAAAGAGCTGCTGGGGCGCAGCCGCAGTGTGGTCATCACGCCCTTCCTGCACCGGCAGGACGAACAGATACCGCTCGACGACATCATCATACGCGGTGCGCTGTTCGACCGCGTGCAGCAGCGCGACTACTGGCAGTATACTACCTACCTGGGACGCTTCCGCCCCGACAGCGTGCGGGCCGAGCGGGCTTTCCAGCGGTTCGTGAAATATCCCTATGCGCAGGATGCACGGCTCGATTCGCTTATCGAGAACCGAACTTCGATCAGCTACTATTATTCGCAGGAAGTACCTACGGAGGAGACCTCCCGCAAGATGCTCATCACGCTGCGGGGCCGCGTCGAGGGGCTCGACGACAGCGCCTATACGCTGCCGCCGTCCGATACGCTGACCTATACCGTATCGTCGCTGCTGTCGTTTCTGGACACCCTGCCCCGGTACCGTATCCGCGTCATCGACAAATACGTGACCGTCAACGACCGTTACAGCCTGAGCTTCCTTACGGGCGACGCACGGCTCGTGGATACGCTGGGTGACAACGCACGGGAGCTGGCACGCATCGCCGCACTCATGGAACGTATCGTCACGCAGCGGGAGTTCCATGTCGACAGCATCGTCCTTACGGCTTCGGCTTCGCCCGAAGGCCGTCGTGGGCTCAACGAGCGGCTTTCGCGGGCGCGCGCCGAGGCGCTGCGCAGCTATCTTGCGGGATGCTTCGGCCGGCGTGCGGACCGCCTGCTTACGATACGCAGTGCGGGCGAGCTGTGGCCGGAGCTGACGGCCCGCATCGCCCGTGACGACCGCCTCGCGCACCGCGACGAGATTCTCGGCATCATCCGCCGCATCGGAGATCCCGACCGGCGCGAGGAGGAGATTCGCCGCCGCTATCCGGCCGAATATGCCTGTATTCGTGCGGAGCACTATCCCGCGCTGCGGGCCGTAAAACTCCGCTGCCATCTGCGCCGCGTGGGTATGGTCAAAGACACGATCCACACGACCGAACTGGATACGGCCTACCTGCGGGGCCGGCAGCTGCTCGAAAAACGCAAATACGCACAGGCGCTCTACGTCCTTCATGACTACCGGGATCGCAATACGGCCATCGCACTGCTCTCGCTGGGACAAGACAGGGAGGCGCTGCGCATCCTCGAAGCACTTCCCGCGACAGCCACGAGTGAGTATCTTCGAGCGATCGCCTGCTCGCGGCTGGGCCGCAAGGCCGAGGGACGGCGACACTTCCTCGAAGCCTGCCGCCGCGATGAGCGCATGGAGTATCGTGCGGCGCTCGACCCCGAAATCGATGAACTCTTAAAAAATTGATACTATGACGACAAATCATCTGCGCCGCATCTTCGCGGCGATGCTTCTTCTGCTTGCACTTTGCGGCCTCGGCGCCTGCACGTTCCATGAGGTCGAAGAGATCGAGGTGATCTACGCGCCCGAAGGCGACGGCACGATCGTCGTACCCGACTGGGACGACACAAAACGATAACGGATGGGAAGTTCCGATATTACGAACGTCTATGCCGCCCTCGATCGTACCCATACGATCGTTGCGCTGGAGAGATCCCGACGGGGCGACGAGGGTTTCAGAACCTTCTTCGACGAGTTCGCGGATTATGCGGCCAACAAGGGATATATCCCGTATCTTCTGCTGTTGAACTTTCACATCGACGACAGCTCGCGGCTGCCGCCGATCGAAGCCAAAGAACGCGGCTACCGGCTGGCACATCTGGCACCGCTGGAAGTGAAGGACATTCGTCAAGCCCTGACGTTGTACGACCTGCTCTATTGCCGCAAGCACGGCCTCGATCCGCTGGCTGCGCAGAACACCGCCCGGAACCTCTGCTACAAGGACGCTTACGCGGGCTTCCGCAACGAATCGATTCCCGCGCTGTCGCAGCCCGGAGCACCTTACAGAGCCGTGGAAACGGAGGGCGGCGTAGCTCTTTTCCGCCGTGGAGAACGTGGCGACGAGGCGGCCCGCAGCTTCTTCGCCTTCCTCACCGCACATCCCGACGGCAGAGGACTCACCTGCGGGGTCGAAACTTTGCGCATATACGATGTGGAACTCTCCGAGGAGCAATACTCCTCGGAGGCGTGCCTGCCGTATTTCGACCACGAGCAGATGCGCTTCGTGCCGCGCCACAGCGGACGGTGCGACAGCGTGTTGCAACGGGGCTGCTGCCTCAAAGAGTACGACATGCGGGCCGGGGCCGCGAAGCTCGCGGCCGCTCCGGACTCCGGAACCGAGGCATCGTCCGAGGCGTTGCGACGCCTGCTGACGGTCGTAACGCTCCGGCATATCGCACGCAACGGCTACGAACCTTTCTGCTGGGGAGGCTCCGACTTTCCGGGATACGACTTCCCGTTCGCGGATCGGTTCAAGAACGCCGATCGGAAACCTGCAGCGGCCATGACGGACGACAGCCGCACGACGGCGGCCGACATCCTGCGCACTTGCTTCGGCATCGATCCGGCAAGGGAGGAGCCGCCGTGTCCGCTGCCGAGCGGAGACATTCGCTTTTACAGGGATTTTCTCTCTATCGACCTGCTGTTCCGACCCGAGAGGCTGTTGGAGCGCTACGAACGCGACAGGGACAGAAGAGAGATGCCTTGTCACATTCTCAAACACTAATGACGATGGAACAAGATCAGGAACAGATGCAGGGTGCGTTGTACGTCGCCGTGGACGACGGCAACAAGATTATCGCTATGGAGCGATCCCGTCGCGGCGACGAAGGATTCCGCGCCCTGCTCGACGAATTTACGGACTACGCCGCCAATTGCGGGGCGATTCCCTCGGTGCTGTTTTTCGACATACGCACGACCGATGCCGCGTTGCTGCCCCGCATCGAAGCGGCGGAGCAATTACCTGCTGGATCCGTCCACAGTCACCGAGAAGCTGGACATCCGGCACGCTGTAACGCTGAAAGACCTTCTCTACTGTTACAAGTACGACCTCGACCCCCTTGCGGAGGGTAACTGCGGCAACATGCTCTCGACAAAGGCCGACTACCGACAGTTCCGCAACGAGGGGCTGCCACCGGTCGCCCGTGAGGACCTGCGGCGCTGCCGTGCCGTGGAGACCGAGCGGGGTGCGGTGCTCTTCACGCAGGAGCCGGACGGTCGGGAGGCCTGCGAACGCTACATGCAGCATCACGCCGATTGCTTCTTCGACCCCGATCTGGGGGTTGAAACCCTGCGCGTGTACGAGGTGGAGGCCGATCCCGACGGCTTCTGGGACAAGGTGAATCCGCAGGTGCTTCCCACGGCAGGCGGTATGATGTGGGTCCCGGAGCATCCCTTCGTCGATGCCGAGGTTCTGCGTCGCGGATATTGCCTCAAAGAGTACGACATGCGGCTACGGCCGACAACTTCTGGGCCTTCGTGGATCCGCAGCACGGGGAGAACCTGTATGTCTCCAACGGCATACGCGATCTTACGGGGTTGCAGATCATCATGCAGCGCGGCTACGGGTATCTTATGCAGAATGCCGAAAGGTATTGGAACCGGGAGTTCGTCTTCCGCAGCGGATTCGACAACATCGAACGCAAGTACGCCTCCGACCTCTCGGACGAGGGGCGGGCGGCCAAGCGCGAGGAGCAGTACAATCTGGCCGCCTACATCCTCGACCGGAAGTTCCCGATACGGCGTCGGCCTTCGTCCGAGATACCTCCCATGCAGGCCGAAGGAATCCGCACCTTCCGGAATTTCGACGCCATAAATCTGCTCTTCCGTCCCGACAAGCTGCTCGAAGCATATCAGAGGCGGCGCGACGAGCCGGTCCGAGGCGCGGAATTTCATCTGAAACGACATTGAAGACCTATGACACGACCACAGAAAGACGGATTTGAGTTCTATTTTGCGCTCGACACCCACTGCAAAGTACGGGACTACGCCATTCGAAACGATACGGGCGAAGGGTTCGAGCAGTTTATCCAACGCAATGTCGAGGGACAGCGCTCGGGAGGAAACTATCCTGACTACTGGCTCTTTCAGTACACGATTCCGGACGACGTGCTCCTCCGGATCCGCCAGCAGGAGCGGCTCATCGGCCCCGACTTCCTGCAAAACAGCCTGCCGATTCTGCTCGAAGAGGGTGTGGCGCCGCAGCGCATCGTGCGCCTGCTCGATGCCGCCTTTTGCTGGCAGATGAATATTCCCTACCTCTCGCCCGAGGCGGAGTTGGAACGGCTCCGGTACCACGACGGCTACGAGCGTGCGATGTTCGGCTTCGACAAAGGGATGAAACCGCTGTCAAGATTCGACACCCTGACAGCCGTAGAGACTCGGCAGGGATTGCTGCTATTTACCGAAACGCCCCTCGGAGCACAACGTTTCATAGAGATGTGGGACTACTATCTGCTGCACTTCTTCCACCCTCAATTACAGGATACGCAGTTACAGATATATCGGCTCCCGCAGTTCGATACCGGCTGGCAGAAGTATGTCGATCTATTCCGGCTCGAACGCGACGACAAAGACAAGGGACGGTATGCCTTCGACGAGATACCGCCCGGAATATTCGCCCCGAAAGCATTGCTGGCGTACGGCATACGGACCGACACGTTCGATCTGGCGCCGACGGTACAGAATTATAAGAAATTGATCGACGACGTTCCGCACACCCCGCATTACGGCAACTACAGTTTCGACATCGCCGTTTTACAGACGATGCAGCAGAACGGAATGGGCGGAGGAATGGTGTACGGGATTATGAACGGTTTTTTCCCGAGTGCCGAAGCATTCGAAACGCTGGCACGCGAATACGAAACATCAGCGGAAAGTTCGGCGGCGCAGCGGAAGTTGCAGGAACGAACCCGACAGTTGGCCGCTGAGATACTGAAAAAGAACTATCCCCTAAGACGGGGCATGCAACCGCATCGGAACAAGTACGACGACATTCCGGACCTGCATGTTCCCTCCGTGCCGCCGAATCGAATACACGGTGTAAAACGGCGGTAAGAGATCAGCGGTTTCGCTTCGTCCGATAAATTCGAAAATACCCGAAAAGCCGAGTAGAGGTTTTTCGGGTACTTTTATTTTCAGAAAGTCGATATTACGAGAAATGAATATAACGCACTATACATAATCGTGTACATATCCTTATTCTGTTTTTACAGACGATTTCGATAAAGAGATAATTTTCCCGCTTTGGGATACGCCCTCGATAGAGATGTCATAATCGGCGGGAGCATCGGTGGTATAAAACTCGACGGTAGCCTGCCCCAGATCATCGAGCTTGACGACAGGATTCCAGTAAAGCGTCGTGCGATAGTCGGGTGTATTGGTTCTACGTTTCTCTTCGGTGTCGTATGTCGGAGAGTAAAACTCCGCAGGGGTTTGATAACCCAATGGCGTCACTACGCTTACGTCCGGCGATGGTGCAGCGGCATACGCTTCGGCCAGCGCTTTTCCCTTTTTCATGGTAATGGCTATGATGCCGCCTTTGAGGTTCGTCCCCCAATAGGTCGTCTGGTTGCGGTCGATCAGGTCGATACGTGCTACCTGTTCGATCGGGTAATACAAACAATCGGGGACATTATCAAAATCATCGAAATACTGCATACCTCGTTTCCATTCGTCATTTTGTACTTTTTCTCTATAGTCTGCAGCTGCTTGTCTGAGATCTGAAGCAGAACCGCCATTCCGTGCAATATTTCCTATTGCAACCAAAGCTCTCAAAGCACCTGCGGAGATTGCTTTGCCAGAGTCGTAATCCAAACTATTTACTTCCCTTCCATCTTGCTTTTCAGATAACATACCAACCGTTTCCTCTAATCTTCCGTCGACCATAAAGGCCGGTTTGTGCCCACGGTATAATACCCTTCGTCCCATGACCTGCATTCCGGGCATCTTCTCGATGAAGTCGAGGATCGTCCCTGCGCTGACCTCCTTGATCTGCTCGGCGTTCCACGACCGTGCGGCCAGGCGGTGTTCCGGCGCGTTTTCGTCGATGTCGTCGTCCCAGGGTTTTGCCGTCACGACCACGGTGTCGATGACGATATTCCGCATGTCTGCCGTGCCGCGCTGCTCGATATACCTTCGCGCCTGCGCCACGTAGGTCGGATCGGGCTGCCGCAGGCGTGGCAGCGTGCGGTATTCGGGAAACGAATCGGGAGTGATGAGAATCCGCGCGTCGGTGATCGTCCGCCCTCGGACGGTGGGGCGCAGCACGAAGGTCGTGCTGTCGGGGAAGTCGAACCCGTTGAGTGCGAACGACCCGTCCTCGGCGATGGGAGCCGAGGTGGCGTAGCCGCTCTGGGGTACCAGCAGCCGCATCGTGTAGCGGTCGAGCTTCTTCTTTTTGGAGAACATGGCCGTGCGCTCGATGCGTCCCGCGATCTCCTGTCCCGCCTCCAACGGGTAATAAGGCTCCTTGTATTCGTCGCGCAGGAGCTTCGGCACGTCGTACCTGCGCCAGCCCTGCGTAAGCAGCAGTTCGTCGAGCCCCTCGTCGCCCTGCGCGTTGTCGGGCGCGAAGTACCAGTCGGGGTCTTCGATCACACCGCGCAGCTCGGAAGAGAGCATCAGCGTGGAGTAGATGCCCGCCGTCGCTACGGGAGCCGCCGCCTTGCGGTCGGTGACGGCGACGGCGAAGTCGCCCTGTGCGGGTCGGCGTTTGGTGTCGTGCACCTCGAAATGCAGCGTTACCTTCGAACGCTGCTGCAACGTGCCCTCCTGCCGCATCGTCACCTCGGTCTCTTCGTCGCGGCGGTTGAAGACCAGCCGCTCGGAGTAGGCTTCGCCCGTGGGGCTGAGCAGCAGGATCTGGTAGAGGCCGCCCGGCAGTTCGTCGCGCAGGAAGGTGAGCGATGCGTGCTGCGGGTTCCACTCCTTGTAGTAGCACTGCGTGCCGCAGCGGTGGACGAGGAGCTTCAATCCCTGCGGCCGCCACTTTTTAGCCGAACGGACGGATACGACGAAGGAGGTGTCGTTGGGCTCGACGCGCAGGACGAAGGTGAAGTCGTTGGCCTCGGGCAGATCGAAGCGCCGCGACTTGCCGCCCGATGTCTGGACGCATTCGGCCGTGTAGCGCCGGCCGGGCCGCGGCGTGAACTCGAACGACCCCATGCCGGCGTGGCGCGAGGCGAAACGCGCGACGGTGCGGCCACGGTCGTCGCGCACGGTTCCCGTCACCTGCCGCGAAAGTCCGTCCTTGCCCAGGGCCTTGAACCCCACGCGGCAGGGCTGTCCGTCGATGAGGTAGCCGCTTTCGGGGAAGAAGGCCACGTCGAAGGGGCCTGCCGCCGTGCGGCGCCGTCGTTTTTCGGGTTGTCGGTAGGGATTGACCGAAAGGGGTTTCGAGAAGAGATAGTCGCCGCCGAGGTTGCGCATGTAGAGCGTGTAGGCGCACAGCACGTATTCGTCCTGCGCGAGCGTCGCGGGCAGAGGCAGGTAGCCGGCATAGACGCCGCCGCGTTGCAGAATCTTGATGCGGCGCACGAGCAGGTTGTCCGTCGTGCGAAGCTCCACGTAGACGTAGCGGCTCGCCGTGAGCGGTTCGAGCGTCGCGGCGTCGACGCAGTGCGCACGCAGCCACACCGTGTCGCCCGCGATATAGGCGTCGCGGTCGGTCGTCACGTGGATCTTCTCCTGCGGAAAATTACGGATTTGCTCCAAAAACGGGTTCTTCTGCGCGTGCAACAATACCAATGGCCATGTGACGACACAGAGGTATAATATAACAAAGGACAATTTACACCGATTCATCACACAAATTCTTTCTCACAAAGGTAAAGTTATAAAAAAAACAATAAAATATTTGCATTGTTTGATGAATTTTTATAACTTTCGAATACCAACTAATAAAACTGCTTTATTATGAAAACACTAAAACTTAAAAAAGACGTGGTATCCCGTCTTGACAGGGAGCAGAGTGCAATGGTTAAAGGTGGTGCAGGACAGACTACTATCATTCCTGCAACGAATTATTGTGCAGGAACTCAAAAAAATTGCGCAACAAAAGATCAACTGGGGTTGTGCGTATCTGCTACTACATGTAAGTCGGATAATGTTATAGCCTGTGTAGAAGTAAGCAAAAATGACTGTATAGTTTCAGGAGGAAGTTGTATCCAAACTAAATGCGATTGTCTGAACACTTACGCATTGACTTGCAATTGCGAATAGGAACCAAGCAAGCAAGTAAATTTTAGAAAGCTCCCCCTCTCGTTAATACGAGAGGGGGAGCTTTCTAATATAAGTTATGTACCGATAAAAGATATGATATTTTGTATCTGCTTTATTTAGATCGTAACGAACCAATAAATTTAATGAATTTTTCCTTATTTGTCACATGTTTTTGAAAATAATAAATGCCAAATGAATTTATTCTTAAAAACAGTTGCCAATATATCATTCTGGCTGTATCTTGTAAAAAGATAAAAGGAAACAGAATTACTAACTGAACAATCACCCAAATAATGAAACCGACGTTTGCCCCTTTTCCCGACTTTGTTTTCAGGACGCCATTATTTCCGCTGGATGCTCCGGCAGAAGATACGACCTTGAGTCCTGAATTTCGGGAAGCGCTCTATTTAGCCTCGCCGGAGCTGTATGAAGGTTGTGTATCGAAAGACCGAAAAAAGCAGACTAAATTCGAACATTCCGTTCTGAAATACCGGCATCGGGCGATGACACGGTGTACTCCGTTCGGTTTATTCGCAGGATGCAGCACGGGAAAGATTGCGAACAGTACATCGATCGAATTACCGGCTACGAAGGACAACAAACGCCGCACCCGGTTGGACATGCAATATCTGTGTGCTCTGATTCAGGAGATCGAGCGTGACCCCAACGTGCGGGAGCAACTCGTATATTACCCGAATGATAGCCTTTATGAAATCGGCGGAAAATATCGCTATGTCGAATATCGCTATAAGAAATCGCAGCGCCAGCATACGGTTGCTTCGTTGGAAATCGACGAAGCGCTGGCCACGCTCCTGAACACGGCGGCAGACGGAGCGACAATCGAACAACTGGTGCAAGCACTCGTCGATGACGAGATAACCACGGAGCAAGCGCATGAATATGTCATCGAGACTATCGCCTCGCAAGTGCTGAAAAGCGAACTCGATCCATGTGTCGTCGGTGAAGACGTACTCGATACGCTTATCGATAAACTCTCCCGCCTGCAAAATGTTCCGATCCTGCAACCGCTCCGACAAATCCAGGAGCTTCTGAACCGAATCGACGCACAACCGGTAGGTACGACACTGCCGTTATATGATGAGATTTTATCGACCGTAAAAAATATCGGCGTAGGCTACGAGCCGAAATATCTGTTTCAGACGGATATGTTCAAACCGGTGCATCGGGCACAGGTGGATGAAAAAACCGTATCTCGAATCGTTCGTTTGATCGACTTTCTGGCGAAGATTACACCACCGAACGAACATCCCACGCTGCAAAATTTTATTCAGGCATTCCAAAGCCGGTACGAAGAGGCCGAAGTTCCGTTGGCTGTGGCATTGGACGGGGAGTTGGGATTGGGTTATCCGGTTTCATCGGGTAGCGGCGACGTCAATCCTCTGATTAACGATCTCGTTTTCCCTGTTCAATATTCTAATATTACGACAAGTCATCAAAGTTCTGCTGATCGAGTTTTATTCCGGAAATATATCGAAAATGCCCGCAAAGGAGGCCACGTCGTATTGCTGGAGGACAAGGATTTCGAGAAACTGGACTACAAACATCAGTTTCCCGATACGATTGCCGTTATGTGCAGCCTGCTCGATAACGATCTAATCGACATAAAATCGATCGGCGGAGTATGTGCGGCCAACCTTTTGGGGCGCTTCTGCCATATTGACGAGAGTATTATGGCTCTGGTCAAAGAGATCGCCGATTTCGAGCAGCGGCAAACTCCGGACGTTATCTTCGCCGAAATATCGCATCTTCCCGAATCACGCATCGGAAATATCGCCTCGCGCCCGGTATTTAGGGAACATACGCTGCATTATCTGTCGAATTGCGAACACGACGGAACGGATATTCCCATATCGGACTTGATGCTTTCCATTCGGCAGGGACGTCTGTTTCTCCGTTCCAAAAAATACGACAAAGAGGTCGTTCCCCGCTTAACGTGTGCCCATAACTATTCGATGAGTCCCATTCCGATTTACCGTTTCCTCTGCGATCTTCAACACCAACGGATAACCGGCGGATTGAGTTGCGGTTGGTCGGGACTTTTAGCCGCTTATGATTATCTTCCTCGGATTCAATACAAGAACATTATTCTTTCGAGAGAACTGTGGAGAATCAAACAGGAAGAGGTCGAAGGGATGGACAAATTATCCGATTCGGAACTTTCCGTCCGCTTCAGGGATTTTTTACAGAAACGACAAATGCCGACGGAAGTCGTTATTCCCGACAGCGACAACGAACTCTATTTGAATTTGGAAGATACACAATGCCAACGACTTCTTCTGGAAGAGATCGCCAAACGCAAACAGATCGTATTGGAGGAATTTCTGTTTCGTAACGACTCCGGTATTGTCCGCCGGGGAAAAGACCGATTTACGAACGAGGTGATTTTCGCCTTTCATAAAAACGAGCAACATGATACAGAGAAAGTTCATACCCGGTAGCCAATGGCTATACTTCAAAATATACACAGGTGTCAAAACAGCCGATGAGGTTTTGGCGCATACCATACGGCCATTTCTTCGGGAACTGTACGCAGAGCGATGGATCGACGGCAGCTTCTTTATTCGTTATAACGACCCGGATTTCCATATCCGTCTGCGGCTCCACATCGACCGATTCGAGAACTACGCCCCTATCTTCCGGCGTTTCGAAGCGTCGTTTCAGCCTTTGGTGGAAAACGGGGCTGTTATAAGGGTTTTATGCGATACTTACGTCCGTGAAATCGAACGGTACGGGGCAGATACTATGGAGCCGGTCGAACGATTGTTCGGAATAGACAGCGGTGCGATTCTGAAATTACTCGAAAAGATTGAGGAATTACCTACGGACACGAGGGAAACGACCCGCTGGCAGTTGGCACTGACATTACTGGATGATACGATGACCGCCTTCGGAAAAACACCGGACGAGAAAAAAGCACTGTTTTCCCGGATGGCCGAGAATTTCAAGAAGGAGTTCGGATTCACCTCGCATTCGTTCACGAAACAGATCAATGATAAGTACCGCCGTTACCGAGCGGACATCGAAAAAGCGTTGTCCGACCGCGAGATGTTTACGGATTACGAAGCCATATTACAACCTCGCAAGTCGGAAATCGGGAAAGTCGCTGCGGAAATTTCCCGAATCCAATCCTCCGGCCTGGCGGTACCTACGACGAGTTGCTGGGCAGCATTTCGCACATGACGATGAACCGTTGGTTCCGTACCAATAACCGGCAGTTCGAATTGGTTATTTATGACTTTTTAACCAAGTATTTCGAGTCGGCGATCGCACGGACAAAGCGGCTTGTGGAAAAACAATGAAAGTATTCATTCCTATTCGGTAAAATGAAAACGCGAATCGAACATAAAATCCATGCAATAGCCGATGTGCTGTTTCGGGATATGAAAGACGGTAAACTCGACAACGAAGGCGTCGGGTTGTTGGCCGGACAGACCGGCATTATTATCTTCTGCAAACACTATCTGCAAGTATTTCCCAATTCGGAGAAAGAAGAAATTTTAGAAGGCTTCCTCGAAACGTATTTCGATAAATTAACCTCTGAAATAGGATTATTGACATACTGCGGCGGATTTACCGGCGCTTTGGAGGGTTTGAAATACCTGAACCGTGAGCGGTTGTTGGAGATCGACTATTCCGATGTGGAGAAAACTACCGGGAGCTGCTGCAAACATTCGCTATAAACAGTATTCTAAACGGGAATTACGACTACCTGCATGGCGGACTGGGTATCGTCAAATATTATTGCGACGACGCAGAGTTTGTAAACCGGGCATTGGAGGCATTGGAGCAAACCGCTGAAAAAGGAGATAGAATCTACAAATGGAAATCTTCGCTGGGACTGGACAGAGGCGTCGGATACAATATCTGCCTATCACACGGGATGTCGAGTATCGTATCCGTATTGAGCTTGTTGGGAAGCGAAGGGATCGATCAGAAGAAACGGGATCGGATCATCAGGAATACTTGTAATTATATTCTGTCCCAGGAGATCGATCCGCAACAACACGGCAATTATTTTCCCAGTCAATCATTAGAGAACGATCCGGAGCAAATAAATCATCAAAGTCGTTTGGGTTGGTGCTATGGCGATTTGGGCGTAGCGACATCGTTGTGGCAGGCAGGAAAAGCGTTGCATAACCGGGAATGGCAGGAAAAAGCATTGGAGGTGCTGCGGTTTTCGACTTCGCGTAGGGATTTCCAAAATGCCGGTGTTATCGATGCCGGTTTATGTCATGGAGCTGCAAGCGTGTGTATGATGTTTCACTATGTGTATATGCAAACCGGTGAAAAACTGTTTGAAGAAACCCGTGATTACTGGCTTGACGGTACCTTGGAATTAGGTAACATGGAGGATGGATTGGCCGGATATAGAGCATGGCATACGGCTGAATACGGAGGTTGGGTAAATGAATATGGACTTTTGGAAGGAGTTGCAGGAATCGGATTACTATTATTGTCTTTATATATACCTGCCCTTCAAAATACTGAATGGCTGAATTTCTTTATACTTAGTTGATTAATCTATTTATAGTATGTCCCGTTTTTATCGTCTATTAATAGTTTTATTATTCTGCGGTACCTTTGTTAGCTATTCGCAACAACGCATTTATCCTGATTACAATTCGTCTTCCGGGTTTGAACTCGATTCGCTCGATGCGTATGATCCATTAGTATTGGATAATCTCGAAACTCTGGCTCGGGTTTGGGGATTTGTGAAATATCATCACCCGGCTATGGCTGATACGACTATCCATATTGACTATGAGCTTTTCGGTTTGTTGCCGCGCGTAGTACACGCTGGAAAAGCGGAACGCAACCGAATCCTGTCGGAATGGATTAATGAATTAGGTGCATTTGAAGTCGATACAACCTTTCAACAAGAACTATCCGCAATCGATCATATTCTAATAAATGATTTTTCATGGGTCGAAGATACCGTTCGACTGGGAAGTAAATTGAGCCAAACCTTATCAGATTTACGGTATGCTATTTCCAAAAGCAACAAGTATGTATGGAATGAAGGGGTCACCATAAAACTGTATGATGATCCATTTCCCAATTATGATTATAACCATTTATACGATGCAGGATACCGCTTATTAATTTTGTTTCGCCTTTGGAATGCGATCGACAGTTATTGTCCTAACCGGAATATAACAGACACTTCTTGGGATAAAGTACTTGAAAAATATATTCCCCGGATGATTCTTGATAAGGACAGTTACATTTTAACCCAATTAGAACTCTTGTCTGAATTGAACGATACACACGCATCAGGCCCATATTCAGCAATATTCGGGGCAAAACGAGCGCCTGTTTTAGGACAATTGGTCGAAGGACGACTTTTTGTAACAGATACTTTTGATAATCAGTTATTATTACCGGGCGATGAAATTACCGTCATCGGTGGAAGATCAATTTCTGAGATAATATCTATGGCAAGAAAATACACCGCCCAATCCAACGAATCCGTCCTGATGCGTGATGCTGCCGATTATGCATTTTGGACACCTAAAGATTCCTTAAATTTAGTATTTCAGCGTAATGGACAGCAATATCAGATAAAAATACCTTCCATAAAACTTTCGGATTATTATGCCGAAAAACGAAAATGTGAGGATTCTAAAGTGTCTTTTCGTATGCTTAATGACAGTGTATCCTATATCTATGCTGGCACATTGCAAAGTGAGGATGCTCAACAGATTTATAATGCTATCAAAGATACCAAAACTTTAATTGTAGATTTAAGATGCTATCCTCGGGATTATTTTACTCTCTATAATTTCTTTGCAGAATACCTTATCCATATACCACAGTATCCGACTAAAATATATCGACCAGATTGGGGCTGTCCGGGATATTTTTTCCGAATTGATAACCCTGTATTTGGAAAGCAAATGAAAACTGACCCTTCGAATCCAGGTACTTGGCATAATGTAGAAAATCACAATGCATATACCGGGAAAATAATAATTCTGGTAGATCAAACAACACAAAGCGCCGCAGAATATTTTACAATGCATCTTCAATCCATACCGGACGCGATAACAGTCGGCTCACAAACAGCAGGAGCAGATGGGGATATTGTCCTTGTAACGATGCCAGGATATATGAACTTTTATTTTTCAAGTGTAAAAGTCTTATACCCAGATGGTACTGATACTCAACGACGAGGTGTGAGAGTGGACATCGAGGTAAGGCCAAGTGTCGATGGAATTAGAAACAATAGGGATGAAGTATTGGAATATGCACTCCAATTAGCCACAGAGAGCTAATCTCTAAGATGAATTTATTATGAAAAACTCAAAGAAGTTACGGCTCAAAAAAGAGATTGTCGAGGCTCTGACTCCTATTGCTGCGCGGTACGTGCAAGGAGGTTGTAGCAAAGGAGAAATTACAGTCATATCAAAAGACTGCGGAAATAAAACCCAAAAGTGTACTCTTGACTGTTCATTGGGTACTTGTGATCCACAAACAGGAACTAATTGTCCGTCAGCTTATACTTGTGCAGAGATTTGTGGAGGAAGTGTTGTGCGATGTATTGGTGATTTGGAATAAAATTAACTGTTGGCCGACAGTAATTATATGTACAATTAAAAAATCTTAGTTATGAAAAGTCAGAAAAAATTAGAGCTAAAAAAGGAAACCATTGAAATCCTTTCTCAAAATTCAGTACGACGCATCCAAGGAGGGTGTAGTAAGGGAGAAATCACGGTAAAAAAACCAACGGACGGTACATGCAATAATTGCTTCCCGACTATAACATGTGAACCGTCGGTAGATGTCTGTCCTACAAAAGATGCAAAATGTAAATCAGATATGCATTGCTCTGAATTTGCATGTGCAAGCGCCACAGTATGTGGCGACACAACACAAGCAATTGATTGCAGGCATGTAGGTGCGTAAGTTGATTGCCATATAGTATTAGATTTAGAAACGGCATTATTTATTGAGATCAAGGAGAAGAATTTTCTTCTCCTTGATTATCAAGATAATTAAAACCTATAATAATGAGTTTCCCTCGGTATACACAGTTGGATACGATGGACTGCGGCCCGACATGCCTGCGAATTATCGCTGCATTTTACGGTCGGCACTACTCCCTGCAAAATCTGCGTGATCGCTGCCATATCACGCGGGAAGGCGTCTCGTTGTTAGGTATCAGCGATGCGGCTGAAAGTATCGGTTTGAGGTCGGTCGGTGTAAAACTCACGTGGCAGCAGCTCCGCGACGAAGCCAATTTTCCTTGCATCGTACATTGGAACCAGCGACATTTTGTGGTCGTCTATAAAATCGAGAAGAAACGCGGGCAGTGGTGGGTCTATGTTTCCGATCCGGCCGTAGGATTACTCAAATATAGCGAACGACAATTTCTCAAATCGTGGTTGCAGACTGGAGCCGAAGATTCCGTTTTGCAAGGTGACCTTTCCGGCGATTCCTCGGCCAAAGGCATTGCCCTCCTGTTGGAGCCGAAACCGGAGTTCTATGCAGAGAAGGGCGATGAGGATAAACGGCTGAATTTCGCCTCGATGCTGCGTTATCTGCGGCCTTACAAATCCTACCTGCTCCAACTCGGCCTTGCGATGCTGATTGCTGCCGTACTCGGCCTGATCCTTCCGTTCCTGACCCAATCGGTCGTCGATACGGGTATCGGGAATAGCAACCTTTCGTTCGTGGTGATGATTCTCATCGCCCAGGTGGTGCTGACACTCGGACAGATGGCCAACAACCTCATCCGTTCGTGGTTGATGCTCCACATGACCACACGCATCAGTATCTCGCTCATTTCGGACTTTCTGGCCAAACTCATGCGCCTGCCCATTGCGTTTTTCGATTCGAAGATGGTCGGCGACATCATGCAGCGCATCGGGGATTACAACCGGATCCAGACATTCCTGACCGGTTCGTTGCTGAGTATCGTGATGGCTGCCGTGTCGCTCGTCATATACAGTGTCGTGATGGCCGGGTACGATCTCGGCATCCTCGGCGTATTCCTGCTCGGCAGCGGTCTTTATATCCTGTGGGTATTGATATTCCTCAAACGCCGCCGCAGCTGGACTACATGCGTTTTCAGGAGTCGGCCAACAACCAGAGCAATATCGTCCAGCTTATCAACGGTATGCAGGACATCAAGCTGAACAACTGCGAGAAGCAGAAACGCTGGGAATGGGAACGTATCCAGGCCAAACTGTTCAAGGTTTCGATCAAGAGCCTGACACTCGGACAGACACAGGAAGTAGGCGGTACGTTCATCGACCAGACCAAGAATGTTATCATCTCGTTCCTTGCCGCCAGTGCCGTCATCAATGGGGAAATGACGCTCGGTATGATGATGGCCATGCAGTACATCATCGGCCAGCTCAACGCCCCCATATCGCAGTTCATCAGTTTCGTGCAGGCCACGCAGGATGCGAAAATCTCGCTCGAACGCCTGAACGAAATTCAGGAAAAACCGGATGAGGAACCCGAAGACGCGGGTCTGATCCGCGACATCCCCGAAAACGCGGCCATCGAGTTCCGAAACGTAGTTTTTCAATACGAAGGGCCGCACTCGGACAAAGTGCTGGACGGAATCGACCTGACGATTCCGCATGACAAGGTTACGGCCATCGTAGGCGAAAGCGGCAGCGGCAAGACGACACTGCTTAAAATGATGCTCGGCTTTTACGCTCCGGTCGAGGGTGACGTGTTGCTGGGCGGTCGCAGGCTCTCCGCTTTCAGCCCGAATTGCTGGCGTCAGGAGTGCGGAACGGTCATGCAGGAGAGTTTCGTATTTTCCGATACGATCGCCAATAATATCGCCGTATCGGATGAAATACCCGATATGAAACGGATCCGCCGGGCGGTGGAAATCGCCAATATCGGAGAGTTCATCGAATCGCTGCCATTGGGGTATAACACCCGTATCGGAGCCGACGGACACGGGTTGAGTACGGGTCAGAAACAACGCCTATTGATTGCCCGTGCCGCTTATAAAGATTCCAAATACCTCTTCTTCGACGAAGCGACCAATTCACTCGACGCTAACAACGAGCGCACGATTATGGAGCGTCTGGAGAAATTATTCAAAGGCAAAACCGTCGTTATCGTGGCACACCGTCTTTCGACAGTCCGCAATGCCGATAACATCATCGTTTTGGCGCACGGACGCATCGTCGAGCAAGGCACGCACGAAGAGCTGACGGCAAAAAAAGGATATTATTACGGACTGGTGAAAAATCAGTTGGAATTGGGAAGTTAAAGAAAAATTACTAACTTTAATAAACTATTGGAGACTTGCCTTCTTCAATAAAATGGAAAATTTAGACTTTCGTTTTTCCGGTTCGGCAAAGGCAGTGAAAATCGCTGCCCTCACCTTGCCGAAGCCATTTTTACGAGAAAGCAAAACAGAGTGTGACGGCTCATAAGTTCAACTTAAACGCAAGAAAGGCAGTTGCAAAAATACAATTTTCCGACCAATTTGCATTATTGTGACGAAACGGCAGTTTATTCCGGTGCTGTCGCACGCAAAACCGATTGAACGAACTGAATGTATTCTTTCAAAAAATGAAAGCTATGAAAAAGTTTAAGGTCATCGAGGAAAGTAGATTTCTGAATAAACAAAATTTAAAGCAGATTGTAGGAGGTAAATGCATTGGAGATACAAATTTTACAATATGCGAACCCGGAGCACAATTAGCTGGGGGATTCTCGACCAACCCTATGTGCCCCGGACAACTTCGGTGGGGTACTTGTGATATTGGATGGGATTATCAAGGTGCAGGTGCATGTTTCAATAATTTTGTGACAGAACCTTGTAGCGCTAAGAAACAATATATTGGTCCAATAGCGCCGCCATTGGGTTAAATATTTTTTAGGGAGAGGAATGCTCCTCTCCCTAAAATTCAGAAAACTTACCAACTATATCTTATGAAAAGATTAATTTTTTTTGTATTTGTTTTTAGCTTTATAACTGGCATTACATGCGGTCAGATTCAAACGAAAGTTGACGAGCGTTTTGAACTTACGAGTATTGCATTTATGCTGGCAGGAGCTCCTGAATATAATCAATGTGGAGTCCGATCCTATAAACAAGATATTCAAAATCAATTTGAGAAATACAAGTCTGATAATTCTATAAAATACATGCGAGAGCTTAATCAGGCTCATGGAATCGGTTATAATGCCATAACGAACGTAGCTGATTTACTTCAAATTAAAAATGGCATTATTTCTTTGCAACCACAATATGATATGAGCGATGTTTTCGAACGTGATTCGCGCTGGAACGAATCACTATTGACAGAATTTATCACCATGCTCAATCGATTCTACGATAAAAGTAATTTTCAAAAGTTTTACAAGAATCATCAAAAATTATATAAGGTCGCAGAAGAACGAATGGATACCTTGCTTGCAAGAGCAAATACCGATTGGTTTGAAAATTTTTTCGGGAGATCGTTGGATGGTTTCTCTCCTGAAGTCTATATCAGCCTTGTCAATGGTGCGAGCAATTATGCAATGGGAAATAATAGCGTGCTGATTGGAGTGTTTGATGATGCAGAAGGCTTACCCAATCCGACTAATTATAATACACTACCTGTGCTTATTCATGAATGGGGACATCACTTTACTAATCAAATTGTCTTTGAGTATTGGACACAAATGAGAGATGCGGCAGAATTGATCTATCCCTATGTCGAATCGGCAATGAATCAAGCCGGATATGCAGGGGCAGAAACTATGACGATAGAGTGGTTGAATAATCTTTTTACGATTATGTACTATAGGGAAACAACCCCGGAGATGGTACCTATGACAACGGCGCTTATTATGCAAAAAGGGTTCATTTGGATTGATAGAAGTGTATGTTTTATGGATAATTTTTATACCTATCGAGACAGATATCCTAATATAAAAGATTTTATGCCTCAATTAATTGCATTCTTCAACTACACTGCCAGCCAATTTGATATTGTCTATAGGGAATATAAAAATAGCTGTCCATTTATTACAAATATCTATCCGGCATACGGAACGGATATTACCAACTTTGATGAAATTGTGATTACGTTTTCGGAACCGATGCTTGGCACTTGGGGATTTCAAAGTGCAGAAGAAGATGAAAATATTAAAAATTTAAGAGAAATCATTAAGGCAATTCAATGGTCTAACGATAATATGCAAGCACATATTTTACTTGACAAAACAAAAATGGAATCGGATTGTAGGTATGGTGTACGTTTATATCCATCTGGATTTTGTTCTGCTCGTTATTTTCCTCTTGATGAAAAATGCATTAATTTACAATTTAATACAATAAGAAAATGAAAATTTCTAAATATACTTTTTTCTTTGATATAGAGAATACGGATTTTTACGCTTATAATACGCTTTCCAATGCACTAATCGAAATAGATCAAGAGTCTTATAATATTTTACATAATAGGATTCAGGACGAAGACTTATCCGAAATGTTATTTGATAATGATTTATGGAACGCATTGGTAACAAATAATATCTTAACCGATAATAATGAAGATGATTTTCTCAAATATAAGGCTTCTATTATGAGAATGAGGAGCCAGCGAACAGGAATGCATTTAACGCTTGCCCCAACTATGGATTGTTGTTTCCGTTGCCATTACTGTTTTGAGAAATACAAAGAGAAGAAGTACATGACACCGGAAGTAATGGATCGAATTACCAAATACGTTACATCATGTTCTGATCTAAAAAACATCAAAATTACTTGGTTTGGAGGCGAACCACTTATGGCTGTTCCTCAGATTGAAGAATTTTACGACAAGTTCAGTGCTGTATGGAAAGAACCTGTCAACTCAAATATTATAACAACTGGATACCATATTGATAAGGAGGCTGTTAGAGTTATGAAAAAGGTTGGGATAACATTCGTACAGATTACTCTGGATGGAATGAAAAAGACACATAACGAAGTAAAGCATTTGGCTTCAGGAGAAGATGTATTTGAAAGAGTAATTTCTAATATTGAATTATTGAATGATCTTGCTCCTGAAATTAATGTTACGATTCGTGTTAATCTAACCTTAAAGAATAAGCATGAATACGCAGAACTATATAAATTTTGTCAAAATCGATTTGGAGAAAGACGCAACATAGGTTTGACACCAGCATTTGTTCTGGATCGTAGTATAAGTAATTGTGATGTATGCATCGAAAATGGCATATTGTTTACTCATGAGAATCGATCTGAATTTATTTTAGATTTGGCACATAAAGGATTTGATTCTCCATTTATTCGTTATCCAGAACCGTTTTTTAACGAATGTGCAGTTAGAAATGATATGGCTATCGCATTCGATCCGGAAGGATATACCTATAAATGTTGGGAGGTAATAGGAAATAAAGAATACGCTATTGGTAAATTGGATAAAGACGGTATTTTAGCAAATATTAATGAAAAAATCTTAAATCGCCAGCTATATGGTGCTGATACGTTTGAAGATCCCGTTTGTTCCAAATGTAAGTACCTTCCAATTTGCAACGGAGGCTGTCCTATTCAACGTATTCAAAATAAATTTGAAAAAGCTCATAACGATTGTTGTACTCCATACAAAGGCTTTACTCCCGATTTTTTGAAAATACATATCGCCAGAAAAAAAGCACTGGAAGTCGCTGCTACTGAAAAACAGCAATAAAAGGACAGGTTATGCCGCAGTTCAGAGATAACTTTCACAGCGAAGAGGCGCAGGAGATCATGGGACGTGCGCCTTCGTGGGTCGTGCGGTGGGGAATTACGGTCATTTTCGTCATACTTGCCCTAATCGTTTTGGGCTGCTACATCATCAAGTATCCGCAGACCGTCACGGCTCCCATATCCATTACGACAGTCAATGCCCCCTCCGACCTTACGGCCCGTTACGACGGACTGCTCGACAGCGTATGTGTCGGCAACGGGGAGAACGTCCGTACCGGTCAGCTTATCGCTTTGCTCGCGACACCGGCCGACTACGACGACATCCGGTCGTTGGAAGAGCACCTCTCCGCCACCGATTCGCCGCAAGCGCTCGCCGAGGCCGAATGGGTGTCCGACCGATATGTTCTGGGCGACCTGCAATCCACATGGGCGGAGTTTGCCGCCCGCTGCCTCGATTTTAGGCATTATCTGGCCACCGATCTCATCGGAACGAAGAAGCGCCTTCTCGAAGCCCAGATTGCGAAAAACAAGCGCTATTATGCCCAATTGGAGGCACAGGGCAAACTGCTCGACAAGGACCTTGCTATGGGGCAGCGGACATTGGAGCGGGACTCGCTGTTGTTCACTCAATCGGTTATTTCTGCGGCCGATTATGAAACTTCCGTACAGAACTATCTCGCCAAACAGAACAGCAAGGCCGGCTTCGATGCGACACTGACTTCTACGGAACTCACCATCCTGCAAACCGAACAACAGTTGGTGGAACTCTCCGTGCAGCGTGAGAACGAGGTGGCCGAGTACGAACGTACCATAGGTCAGTTACGCCAACAACTGCTCGCCGCCATAGCCCAGTGGAAAGAACAGTATGCGGTCATCGCTCCGATGGACGGTATCGTGTCATTACAGGGATATTGGAGCAAGGGGCAACATGTGACTGTCGGCTCCGCTCTTGCCAGCATCGTCCCGGAAAAGGAGACTGAAGTGATCGGCCGTATGGAGGTCCCTTCGGCCGGATTCGGCAAGGTGGAAACCGGGCAGACGGTCAACGTCAAGCTGAACGGCTTCCCCTATATGGAGTATGGTGTCCTGAAAGGTACGATACGTTCTATTTCCTCGGTTCCGGCTTCGGTGCAAACCGCGACCGGTACGACGATCGCCTATACGGTCGAAGTCGTATTTCCCGAAGGAATGAGGACGACCTATGAGAAAGAGCTGCCGATGATTCAGCAGATGGACGGTACGGGCGAAATCATCACGGAGGATATGCGCCTTATCGAGCAATTCATACAACCTATCGTATCGCTGTTCAAAAACCGCTGACCATGAGATGCCGCATAATACCATTGTTCGCCGCCGTCGCTTCGGTGCCGATGTTGTTCGGTGCAACACCGCTCAGCGCACAGGAAGTGCAACGCTGGACGCTGGAAGAATGTATCGCCTATGCTTTCGAACATAATATCGAAGTCAAGCAGGCCGAACTCGACGTTCAAACCAAACGGCTAACCCGCTCGGATGCGGGTTGGGCCTATGCTCCCGACATCTCCGCATCGAGCAGTTACAGCTTCTCCAGCGGCCGCGTACTGGATCCCACCACGTATGAGTTCGTGGAGCATCAGAGCGTGAACGGTACTTCGACCTCTGTCGGTGCCTCGGTCACTTTATTCAACGGTATGCGGAATCTCCATAACCTCGAACGCTCCCGCCTCGATCTGCGTGCGGCGCTGTTGGGTGTGGAGAAGGCCCGCAACGACATCCGGCTCAATATCACGGCCTATTATCTGGAGATTCTTTGCGCCGAAGAGAACATCCGCAATGCCGAACAGACGGTCGAAACTTTGAAAATACAGGAGGAAAAGACCCGTAAATCGGTCGAGGCGGGGAAAGTCACCTCTGCCGACCTCTTGCAGATACGTTCGCAACTGGCCAATGCGGAAAACACTCTTTTGTCGGCTCGAAATTCCTACGACATCGCCCGCCTGAATATTTGTCAGCTCCTGGAAATAGAAGATTACACGACATTCCATACCGTCGCTCCTTCGGATAATATTTTGGGAGATACGCCGATGCCGGTCAGTACCGATGCGCTTCTGGCCTCGGCGCAGCAACTCCCGGAGGTGGAGTCCGCAAGGCTGGGTATCGACATCGCCCGCCGCGATCTGCGAATCGCCCGTTCGTCCTACTATCCGACGCTTTCGCTTTCGGCCGGCTACGGGTCGAGTTATTCCGACGCCAGACAGAAAATGTTTATGAATCCCGACGGCACGTACCGTTACGAAGCCTATCCGCTCGCCGAACAGTACAAGGACAATGCGAGCAGCTATATTTCCGTATCGCTGAACGTTCCGATTTTCGGTCGCCTGACGACGCGGCACAACGTCCAGCGGCAGAAGATCGCCGTTCGCCAGGCAGAGTATGCGTTACGCACTACGGAGAAGCAGGTGAACAAGGAGGCTACGCAAGCACTGATCGATTCCCGGACGGCGTGGGACAAGTATCTCTCTTCACAGAAATACGTCGCCTCGGCCGAGGAAGCCGCCCGGCAAATGGAGCAAAGGTACAATCTCGGAGCGGCTACCGTCGTCGATTACAACACGGCGCTCGATGCGCTGGTCGAAGCCCAGGTTCAACTCCTGCAAGCCAAATATGAATATATCTTCAAAACCGAAATAATTAAATTTTATCTCGATTCGAACAAGAAGTAATTACATAAAATAAAATTTTATGTAATTACTGTGGTTCATTCCTATTTCCACCGAAGATGCAAAGCGTCTTCGGTTTTCTTGTTTTATTCAGAAAAGTATTCAACCCTCGGTCGGCCCGGCAAAAGTAGACGTGTCCGTGCCTGCCCGCAAGTCCTGCCGGTTTTCCTTACGGAAAAACCTTGCGGGCAGCCCCGTCCCCGACTATGGCCTTCTGCGTGCCGCCCGAATGGTTCGAGCGGCGAAACTTAAAATTCAAATTTATGAATACTTCCGTAACGAGTGCGTCCTCCGCACGTGTAGCACACCAACAAGGACTGAACCGGGTCGTAGCCGACAGAGTACGGCACCTGGTAGAACACCGGGCACCCGCAGTGCAACAAACCATCCAGCGCATGATCGTCGAATCCGCGCAGCTGCAAGACTACCTTCTTCCGATCGGCGCCCAATACCGGGAAACGGGCAGTACACGCAAGGTACTCTTTCTCGACGACGGCAATCGTCTGACGATGCAGATGCCCGAAGGACGCTTCCGCCTTCACGACAACGCCGTGGGACAGGCGGCCGAGAAGATGAACGTTCCGTCGCGTTACCTGCGCGAGTTGGCAGGCGGAACATCGTGGAAACGCACATTGGCCGCACGCATTCTCAACGAACACACCTCGTGGAGCGACCGCAGCCGTGTTCTCGTCCGCGCCGTAGGCGACGAAGTGCGCGGCATCCTCTCGGACAGCTACCGCCGCCTCGACAGCCAGCGCATCCTCTCGGCATTTCTGGGCAAGGCCCTCGAACAGGGAGCCGTGGCATACGATGCGCTGTGGACCGATACGAAGATTTATGTCGAGACGATCCTTCCTCAGCCGATCTGCATCCCCACCGAGTTCAATGGAGAAGTACAAATCTATATGGGAGCGCGTTTTTCTACCTCGGATTTCGGCGACGGGGCGGTGGACATCCGCGTCTTCCTGCTCAACGGCGTCTGCTTGAACGGTATGGTGCGTGAGAACGTAATGAAGCAGATCCATCTGGGCGGTAAGCTGCCCGATAATATCCAGCTCTCGCAGCGGACGTATGAACTCGACACGCAGACCACCGTGTCTGCGGTGAACGACCTTACGTCCCAGCTCTTCGGCCGCGACAACATCCGTCGCAAAGCGCTCGAAATAAAGGCTGCGGCTGCCAAGGAGGTCAACTTCACACAAGAACTGGAACGGCTCATGCAGAAAGGCCGCCTGCTGAAAACCGAGAACGAAGGCGTGCGGAAACTGTTGATGAACAACAATCCCGACGACGGACTCGCCGGAGGGCCGACGCTTTGGAAACTGACGCAGGCGATAACGGCCTATGCCCGCGAAACACAGCCGGCACGACAACGCGAACTGCACGAGCTGTCGGGAGAACTGCTTAACCGTGTGAACAACTGACGACGCTATGAAACAGGTAAAGGATAAATATACCCACACAACGCTGGAACAGATGCCGGAGCATAAACTTTTCCGCGCATTGATGAGCGGGCTGAACGACTTCGGATTCGACTGCAAAGCCTTTGCCGCAGGACTGCAATACGAACATCCGACCGTGCAGCAGCGATTCTTCGCTCTGCTGCGCACGTGCATCCTCTTCATGGCAGAAGAGGGCAACGTGCATATCGACGACCGTAACCGCGCCTCCTATCGGATGTGCCGCGAGATTGCCGAACAGCTTAAAGACCACCATTTGCCATGCAGATAAAAACGAACTTGTTTCCGATGAATGAATTGACTTGTCGTGCCTGCGGGTGCAGGATCGTACCCGAACACGGATATTACAATACGCTCGATGGCGCCTGCTGCATAACCTGTCGGGAAAGACGGCCGCTGCATCGTCTGAAATTGCAGGTCTGCGATTCGCTTGCAAGGTTATGTAGAACGTCGAGATGCTGCAAATTATGAAGAACGAGACAGAAGATTTTATGGCGTTGGCCAAAGCCTATGCTCAAGCTGAACGTGCATTACGAATCGAACGCTGGGTAATCGTCACTTTCGAGCTTCGAAAGACGGACGGACCGATCGAGATTCTCTACCGTTACGATCTGCCGCGTACGATGCTCGAACGTTACCGATGGGTGGTACGCTGGCGCACGGCTCGTTTTCAATGCCGTTTCCCGCGTGATACGATCACAACGACATACGGTTATTACGACAAACGCACGGGATTGAAATTAGACGTCGATTCCTGTCTGTCGAAGCTGCGGGCGGCAAAAGCACAGATTACGCTTGCCAAACGTTATATTGCGCAGCAGCGATTGCGTTATCCGCTATTTTACGACGAACAGGCATATCCCGATTTGCTGCGTTTCAGGCAGAAGCTGCGAGAAAAACAGCATCGTTATCAGAATGCCTTGCTGCGATTACGTCGAGCTGTTCTGCAACATCGACAAAAAACCTCCGATTCGTCCAATAAAAAACGATTACAGGAATGACACCTTTACCTAAGAGCGTATCGACAGAGCTTCGCTTCCCGAAGGTATTTATGCTTATGACATACGGGGCGGAGAGGATAACGCTTTCGGAACGATCGAACCTTGTGTTACGGTCAACCATACGGGAATGATCCTAACCCGGCAATCCATCGAAATGGGTCCTGAAGGTTATATCGAAATCGATATGGACGGTGACGACGAACTCATTGATGCGATGACATACGATGAATGGATCACACAACCAGAAACAACCTGCTAAGTTGCAGACAATACGAACCTTTGACGGCCGCTCCTTCAGTAGGAGCGGCCGTCCTGTAAAACTCCGGCGCAGGAGGATAAACACTGCATAAAACAGTTATGGAATTGCTTACGAAACAGATTATTCGGAAATTCGAAGAACATCCGATCTATTCGCAGGACGGCAAAGGTCTGAAGGCCGAGGTGCTTGTAAAGTATTTCAACCCCATGGGAGCCGGAACGTGGCTCATTACGGAGGCGGAGAAACAGGAGGACGGAGATTGGAAACTCTTCGGGTTTTGCCACATTTGCGAGTGGGAATGGGGTTACCTGATGCTCTCCGACCTGCAACGTATCGCGTTGCCGGGCGGCCTCGGAATAGAGCGCGATTTATATACGCAGGGACGAATCGTCGAAGACTTTATAGAATAGGGATTATAAGTTGTAGTATTCAGTTGGATAATCTCTAAAATACGCAGAGTCTCGTCGTTCAGTTCGAAGACCAAAATTTCGAAACCGAAGGCCACTCCGTCCTAATCAGCGACGAATACCACGACGCCTGCTACGTGTACGGATTCCGAGTGAACGAAGATGTACTCTATGCTCTGTTGGATTACGACGACGGCAGACTGCGGACGGTACCGGTTTCTGACCTATGCGTCGTGGAACTGTTCGACGCTTTTGGGCTGTTGGTCCGAAACGCTTAAATCCAAGAAACGGCAAATACAATTATAACAAGATTATATAATCGATTCTATGAAAACGAATTTTTGTGTTACAGCCGCTCGAATCCCAATCAGGTCGTCTGGCATTATGCTGAACTGGGAAAAGTCGGCGAGGGCGTGTACACCTACCTTCAACAGAAGGATCAATATCGTGAAGAGGACGATATGATTGCCATCGTCCTGCAACTGGAAGACGTCTTTTTCGAATACGGCACTTACAGCCGTCGATTCCTCGCTGATAAGGACGTGGCCGCTGCCGGAGCCGAAGTCCTGAAAAACTTCCACCGGACCATCGAGCAGACCATGCAGGAAGGACGACATCTGCAACTCCTCCTCGTGCGGATTTATGAAGAACTGGGCCTCGATGCGGCACCTTTGATCCGTTACCGGGAAGAGCGTCAATTGCGCTTGCAGCGAGAGGACGAGGAGCGGAAACGCCGGAAAGAGCAGCAGCGGCGACAAGCCGAAGAGCAGCAGCGCGAACAGTTACGGTTGGCAGGGACCAGGTTCCTCGCTGGGGAATACATCTCCAGCGAGAATTTTATCGGGCTGTGCAAATTCAAGCGGATTCCCATACCGCTTCGCACACACGGAACCCTGTCCCGAAGCGTAATCGAACTCTCCCGAGACAGTATTTGTCACTCGCACACGAAAAGCGGAGCCAAGCCTAAACTCGACGGATGCTTCGCTATGGCCGAAGCCCTGTACGAAAAACTCTCCGAGACAATGGATGCAACGATGAAATAAAAACAGTACGGACGGCATTGTGTGCCGTCCGTACTATTTGACAATACACTATCGCAGCGATTTACGATAGTTTCGGTCCAGAATCTTTTCGATCTGAGAACGCGGGTAGAGGATTTTGCTGCCGATCGTCGTGTAGGGAAGTACCCGACGGTCACGGTAGTTTTGCAGGGTACGGGGACATAACGAAAACAGCTCCATCACCTCTTCGCCGGTAAGATAGCTTTCCGTGACGATCGTCGGTCGATGGGCCGCGATCGATGTATCCAGCAAATGAATCGCACGAAGTATTTCCTGCCGGAACTCCTTGTATTCCGGCGAGGTTCGCAAGAGTACGTCGTCCATTACTTAGAAGGAGCGATGAGGTTGTTTTGCAGAATACGCGCGATGTCTGATTCTTTGTACAGAATCTTGTTGCCCAATGATGTACTGGGTATGATCCCTTCCGAACGATAGTACTGCAAGGCCCGTTTGGTGATGCGCAGTGCTTTACAGACTTCTTCGGCTGTCAGCCAGCGTCGCGGTTGCGGCGGTGAGAACAGCTCTCGGAATCGCTCAGCACGCTCCCGTAAGGTTGTTACGAGCGTTTTCATTTCGTCGAAAGCGCTCTGTTCGATCATTTGAAACTCCATAACTGCACAATGTTTTATTGTAGATTGTGCCGGAATATTCCGGTAATCCGCAAAGAAAATAGTTCAAATACCGTTTTACAAGAATGTCCGCTTGAGGCATTTCCAGGCTTGTGAGAATGGTGATTGGGATTATTTGCTCTTTTTATGAAATTTTTCTATCTTTGCAACGACCAAGTGCGACGCAAGGGTAAAATTATGCAGATTATCTGTGGGTTATTCGGTGTACTTTGATTTTTATTTCCGAATAACAGGTTGATATACTGAGGATTGGGCGGATTGTTCAAATCCCTCTCTCTCCGCAAACGACCGGAAGGTCGGTTGGGTTGCAAACGAATGTTTGCAACCTTTTTTATTTTCGGGGTGGACAAATTTGTCCGGAGCGGTTTGAAGATAAAAGTTGGTCGTATGGCTGGCAGGCGAAAATCAGGAGTTCGCAAGGTCGCCTCCGGTCCGACGGAGGGAAGGACGGGCGGCATGCGGTAACGCGAAGTCCAGCACGCTCTGCCGAAGAGTGGAAACGGGGAGAAATGTTGTACGGAAGCACAGCCTTTTTGTGTCTGCAACGCGGCAAGGTCGTTCGAATGGACTGCGGCGATAGAGAATGGCTGATACGTTTTTTGTTTCGGGATATTTGTAACCTCCGGCCGGATCGGGGAAAATGGAGGGCGAAGTTTCTACCTCATTCCTCTCCTTCCAGCAATGGAACACAAAAAGGATTTAAAGGTGTATATATTTCTTTTAAAAATTATTTGTTAAATTTACAAATGATTAGACACGAGTGAAAATAATCGTATTATGGACAGTAATATAGTTCTATCTTATTATGAAGAGCGTACAAGAGATTGGCGTACGCGGTATGTTGCTGATATTATGCATATCAAGTATGCAGAGCATAAAATTATAAAAGACTATGACCTAGCCATCGTCAGGCAAAAGGTAGATAAGCTTATTGAGAAGTGGAAAGAAATGGACAATAAGGAAAAGAATACTGAATTTGCCCATAATAAAACACTGGAAATCAAAAAGCTGAACTATAAGATAAAAAATATCCTTTTAGATGGATTGGTTCAGAATATTGACGTATTTCAGCATTATAAAAATAATGCCGAAGAAGAACTAGCAGAACTAGATGTTTCTATTAAAAGCACAAAATCTGCGATCAGTAAATTAAAGAAACCATCCTTGCCAAAAGCTTGTGTTAAACTTGAGAATCCGACTAGACCTCTGCAATCTGATTTTGTGGCTAAATATACAATAATACATAAAGTTTTACCTTTTCTAAAATCAATAGCTGATTCTAAAAAGAAGAAGGAGTTTGAACGGGCATACCAGCTTTACGAGTGTAATTGCAATGATGTTTATAAATTTAATCTTGAAGAAGAGAATCGATACGAAAAGGAATTCAAGAAATATTCGGAGGAGTTGTTAGAATACCAGAGAGAAAAGGATCGATTAATAAAAAACTTGCAAGAGGATGAAAAGGAATATTCGAGTAAGAAGCAAGAAATAGAGTACAAGATTGAGACATTTAAAGACAATATAATCAATGGGAAAAAGGAAGCTATTGAGGAATATTGCTCTTTGCTGTTGGAATATTCTGCATATCCTATTGAGTATGATAAAAATATAATACTAACATGCAATCAAGATCTTTTGGTAATAGATTATTCCTTTCCTTCTGTCGATACATTCCCATCGTTGGTTGAAATGAAATTCACCAAAGGGAAATGTGTTCCAGTCCAAATGACAGAAAAAGTTTTTTCCAAGCACTATGATGATGCGCTTTATCAGATTACATTGCGATCTATATACGAGATTTTTGCAGATAAATATTTAAGTTTTGTAAATTCTGTTGCATTTAACGGGTGGGTTAGTGCTCTTAATAAAGCTAATGGCAAAATAGAAACTAATTGTATATTGTCGATTAAAACAAATAGAGAACAGATTACTGACATTGACTTTATGAATGTTAGCCCGAAAGCCTGTTTCAAATCTCTAAAAGGTGTTGCAAGTAGTCAGCTTTATACTATTACAGCCATACAGCCTATTGTGGCACTTAATAGATCGGATAAAAGGTTTATTGAACATTATGATGTAGGAACCGAAATAGACAATTCTACCAATCTTGCTTCTATGCATTGGGAGGATTTTGAACATCTGATTAGAGAGCTATTTGAAAAGGAGTTTAGCTGTAATGGAGGTGAGGTAAAGGTTACCCAAGCCAGTCGAGATGGGGGTGTTGATGCTATTGCTTTTGATCCGGACCCTATTCGTGGTGGAAAAATTGTAATTCAAGCAAAACGGTACACAAACACGGTTGGTGTTTCTGCGGTCAGGGATTTATATGGAACTGTTTTGAATGAAGGTGCAACGAAGGGCATTCTTGTTACGACGTCAGACTATGGCGGCGATTCATACGAATTCGCAAAAGATAAGCCGATTCACTTGATGAATGGCGCGAATCTTTTATGGTTATTAGAAAAGCATGGTCAACACGCAAGAATCGACATTAACGAAGCGAGAAAACTAATGGCTCAATAGATGATCAAAATAAAATGAATAAGACAGATTCCGACAAACTTGCTGCAATTCATAGGAGTGCAGAAATTAATAAATTAGAGATTGAGAATATGATAGACATTTTTGAAAAGAAAATGTCTATTGTAGAAAATAAATTAATCGAGTATGAATGTCGTTATGAATTGACAGAGCGACAGGAAGATATGATGTATAAATTACAGGAGCAACTTAATGAGATGCAAGATTCTATTGATAGTATTGAAGAAGTACGCAATGCACTGGAAGATTTGATTTCCGCAACTGTTAGTTTTGTATGATTTATTCCAAATTTTTTGCGGCCTGATAGCTCTTGGGGTTGATGGGTTAATTGTTTGAAAGTTGGTATTTTAGAATGAAGCCATCTGTTTAGCTTCTGGAGCTTTTTCTTGATTTGCAATAGTGACGGAGGTCGTATTTATCCATTATTACGGTACTCTGAAAAAATTGTAAGGTAGATTTCCGGTAAGCCGTTTGAGACGGTTTTGTCGGATTGTATTATTACTCTTTGTCATTCTCTTTAATGGTAATGCCTATCATGACGGTTTCTGCCTGTGCGTTGTTCCATACGGAGTGGGGAATACCGCCTTTGACGATGAACGCTTCGTTTTCGCGGATGATTCGCTCTTGTCCGTCCAGCAGCACTTTGGCTTCTCCCTGCGTGACGATGAACAGGTGGTCGGTAGCGTGGGTGTGGGGCGTGACGGGGCCGCCGCCGTCAGGGGCGAGATAGGCGATGGCGCCGTTTACGATCTGGCCGCAGGCTCCGAACAGATTTTTGGCCAGGAAATTTACGTGTTCGGATGGTGTGATGAATCCATCTTTTTTATACATATCGGTATTTTTTTGAAGTTGTCCGGGGTATTTTGCCCGTTATTTGTTGAAGCGAGTACAGATTGTTAAGACGAATCGAGTACCTTAGATTTGCGCAGTAAACAGGAGATGAGATAGAGTTGGTAATTTTGTAGAGAAGAGGTTAGCTAAAAGAAAGGGAGGCAGGGAGTGAACCAGGTATCGATAAGAATTCAAGATTCATTTCCATATTAGGACTCTTTGTCTTTCTTGAACCGAGACCTGAATAAGAATTTAACCTTTCATTGTTAAGGTAGTTAGGATAGGTTCAAGTTCCTTTCTCTCAATTTGATGGTCAAAAACAAAAGTAATGGACAATTTTTATTTCATCGGGGTTGACGTCAGCAAAAAGAAACTGGACTTCTGCGTACTATTCGAGGGTAAGGTTCTGCGCGAAGAACAGGTAAGCAATCACCAGCAGGCTGTCGCCAGACTGATCGGCGAGTTGAAGAACGATTTTGGAAATGGATAACGAACAGTTTTTTAATCTGTGCCGAACATACGGGGCAATATACTTTCCCTCTGGTATGTGCTTGCAAGTCGGTCGAGTGCAAACTTTGGTTGGAGAACCCGTCCCAGATCAAATATTCATCCGGTATGCAGCGGGGCAAGAACGACAAGGTGGATGCAAAGCGCATAGCCATTTACGCTTCACGGTTCGGAGATAAGGTTAAGTATTACGACCGTCCCACCGAGGAGATAGAGAGGCTTAAACAGTTGGAGAGGGAGCGTGCGCTTTACGTTACCGACCTGGCTAAATACAAAGGCCAGATGTACGATCAGAAAGATTTTATGCCGGCGGCGCTTTTTATCGCAAGAAAACAAAGCGGATGAAAGGCTTAATACAGGAACTACAAGCGGCTATCGATGCGATCACTGCTGAAATGGAGAAGATCATAGGCTCAACGGAAGTGCTTGCGCGCCAGATGGAACTTTTAATGTCGATAGACGGTGTAGGTAAAAAAGTGGTAGCTCTGAATGTGATTATCGAAACAGAAGCGTTCTCCCGCTTCGACAATCCCAGAAAGTTCTGCTGTCACGCAGGTGTCGCTCCGTTCTCATACACATCCGGGAGCAGCCAGCACTCCAAAAACAAGGTCTCGCATAGGGCCAACAAGAACATAAAGAAACTGCTACATATGGCAGCCGTATCGGTAACTCATCGTAAAGAGGGTGAACTAAAGGCCTACTATATGCGGAAAGTAGAAGAAGGAAAGAACAAAATGTCGGTAATCAATGCGTTACGTGCTAAAATCGTGGCCCGTATGTTCGCCGTCATCAAAAGAAATGAAGTTTATACTCCTATTTACTCTTAAAAAACTTGCAAAAACCATAAGAATATGGAAGTACGGCTGAAACGGGTTTACGACCCTGAAAGTCCCGGAGACGGATTTCGGGTGCTGGTGGATAAACTTTGGCCTCGGGGCATTCGCAAAGAGGCGTTTCATTACGATTTGTGGGCGAAGCGGATCGCTCCTTCGACGTCGCTGCGGGTGTGGTATCACGGGGATCCGGCAGGCCGTTGGGCGGAGTTTCGGCGCAAGTACCTCGATGAGCTGGGGAGTTCGGCTGCCATGCAGGATTTTCTCGACCGCATTCGGACCTATCCGGATGTGACGTTGCTCTATGCCTCGAAGAACAGGGTTGAGAACCATGCGGTGATTTTGAAGGAGTTTATCGAGAAAAACCTGAATTGACGGTTTTGCCATTTTGCAGCGGGCCCGGAAGATCACTCTTCCGGGCCCGCTGATCGAGGGATCGTCGAAGTGTCTTTAGTATTTGAGTTCTTCTTTGGAGCCGTCTTGGGGTTTGCGGCTCAAGGCCCACCAAGCGTAGCCGATGTAGGCGACGACGAATGGAATGCAGAGCGATACGATACTCATGGCCTTGAGGGTAAATTCGCTCGACGACGAGTTGTAGATCGTCAGCGACGACTGCATATCGGCCAGCGAAGGATAGTAGGAGGTATCGTTCCATCCGGCCGTAAGCAGCAGGGCGAGCACCGTGAGGACCGTTCCCGATCCGCTCAGCCAGATCGCCTTGCGACTGCCGCGCCAGCCCAGCCAGATACTCCAGAGAACCAGCGCCACACCCGCCAGAAGCCCTATGCCGACGTAGGGCATGGCCAACAAATTGTGCAGGTATTTATACGGTTCCGGAGCGATGATTCCCGTCGCCGGATCGACACTCCAACCCTGGGCGAAGAGCAGGCTTACGAGGAATACGAGGAAAAACACGAGGAATGTTCCTGCGGTGCAGAGCGAGCGGCGGCGCGAGCGTTCGCGGATCTGTGTGTCGTCGATGTCGTTCATGAAGTAGTGGAGCGCCAGCATCCGCGAGAGGAACAGCACGGCCAGTCCCAGCGCCACATTGCGGTAGTCGAGCACCGCTTCGAGTCCGTGCCAGGGAGTCGTCCACTGCGAGATCGTGGTGTCGCCGCCCAGGTTGGCCATGTTGAACCGATCGACGGTGAAATTCGCACCCGTGAAGAATGTGCCGACAGCGGCGCCCAAGAGGATCGTTCCGAGAAATCCGTTGATCTTCAGGAACCAGTCGAAAGTCTTTTCTCCGAATACGTTATTGGGTTTTCGCCGGTATTCGTACGAAACGGCTTGTAGGACGAAGACCAGCAGAATCAGCATCCAGACGTAAAACGCCCCGCCGAAACTGGTCGAGTAGAAAAGCGGGAACGAGGCGAAAAACGCGCCGCCGAAAGTTACCAGCGTAGTGAACGTGAGTTCCCATTTGCGGCCCAGCGAATTGACGATCAGGTTGCGTTCGTGTTCCGTACGTCCGATGGTGTAGAGCAGGCTGACCGCCCTGCACGAAGAGCAGGAAGACCAGCAAAGCTCCCAGCAGGGAGATCAGGAACCACCAGTAGTGTTGCAGCAATGCCAAAGTATCCATAATTTTTACTCTTTTTCAGGTCCGATCTTGATTTGTTTGCAGAGAATGCTGATTTCGGCCACGAGCAGTGCGGCGAAGAGCACCAGGAAGATGAAGAAGGTCGTGGCGACCGAGCCGCTGGCGATGCGCGAAGCGGCGACACCGACCGGCATCAGATCCTGTATCGCCCAGGGCTGGCGGCCCACTTCGGCGACGATCCAGCCTGCCTGGGAAGCCAGGTAGGCGAGCGGCATGCAGAGGAGTAGCACCCACAGCATCCAGCGCTTGCGTTCGAGCGTGTCCCTGCGGTTGAACCACCAGGCGGCAGCCAGCACCAGGATGAAAAGACACCCTGCGCCGACCATCAGGCGGAACGAGTAGAAAAGCAGCGGTACGTTGGGTACGGTTTGCGCGGGCGAGTCGAGGTAACCGTAGCCGAAATAGGCGAAATACTCTTTCAGGAAGACGGCTCCTTCGGGGTGTCTGGATCGAATTTGGCCCGTATCTCGTCGAGGGTCGCTTCGTCGCCTGTTTCGCGGGCCTGTTTGAAACGCTCCAGTTCCGCGATGGCTACGCGGCCCCGTTCGATCTTTTCGATCGTCGGCATGATGCCGTATTGAGGGTTGCCGTTCACCAGGTCGTTGATGCCCGGTACGAAGGCGTCGGCGTCGCGGAAACTCATCAGCGACAGCATTTTGGGAATAGCGATCTTGAAATAGAAGGCATCCTCGTTGTTCGAGCGTTCGGCTTCGGGCCTCAAGATGCCGACTGCGGTCAGGGCTGCCCCCTCCTCTCCGTCGTAAAGGGCTTCGAGAGCCGCGAGTTTCATCGGTTGCACCCGGGCCACGATCGCTCCCGAGCGGTCGCCCGTGAATGCGGTAATCAGAGCGAATACCAGACCGAAAACCGAAGCGACGGCGATGCTCTTGCGAGCCATCTTCTGTTCGCGGCCGCGGAGCAGGTACCAGGCGCAGACGGCGCAGACGAACAGCGCGGCCAGCACGAACGACGAGGTGACCGTATGGGTGAACTTATTGACCGCTACGGGCGAGAGGAGTACGTCCCAGAAGGAGGTCATCTCGTTGCGGACGGTGTCGATGTTGAAGGTGCAGCCTACCGGATATTGCATCCAGGAGTTCGCTACCAGGATCCAGAGGGCCGACAGATTGGCGCCGACGGCCGTGAGCCAGGTGGCGGAGAGATGGAAGCCTCGGCTGACGCGGTTCCAGCCGAAGAACATGACGGCTACGAACGTGCTTTCGAGGAAGAAGGCCAGGATGCCTTCGATGGCCAGCGGCGCGCCGAAAATGTCGCCGACGAAGTGGGAGTAGTTCGACCAGTTGGTGCCGAATTCGAATTCGAGGATGAGGCCCGTGGCTACGCCGATGGCGAAATTGATACCGAACAGGCGCATCCAGAATTTCGCCGTGCGTTTCCAGAAGGGATCGCCCGTGCGGTAGTAGATGGTTTCCATGATCGCGCAGATGATGCTTAATCCCAGCGTGAGGGGGACGAACAGCCAGTGGTAGATCGCCGTCATGGCGAATTGGGCCCGCGACCAATCGACGGTTTGTAGATAGTCCGACAACATACTTTGAGATAATTAGTTGAGTTTTAGTCTTCGTTTCCGCTGTCCGGGAGGGGCTTGCGGTGGCCTCACTTGCCGGAAACGTCGGGAATGGTTAATTGTTCGAGTACGTGTTCGCTGCGCTGTTCCTGGCTCATGCCGGCCAGTTGGTCGGGAAAGAAGAAAAGTCGCAGAATGGCGAACATGATGAAGAGTTTCAGTAGGATAATGGCCCAAAGCGTCCGTCCGAGGGTCATCGAGCGGAATCCGTCCACGTAGAATCGGAAGATGTCGGCCGGGGTCGGGATGCGTTTTGCCATTATTTGAAGTGTTTTCGATCAGTCAGGGCAGAGCGAGTCGATTCGTTATGCCGGGCACAAAATAGTCGAGAAATTCAACGATTTTAAAACACTCAAAAATAGAAATAATAGTTGAATCCGCCAAATCGGGACGGACTGTTGCGGAACTTGTGCCGTGAAAAATCGGGGTGCGATAAAATTCGATCTTTTATCGCACCCCGCAGAATCAGCTCAATCCTTCGATCAGTCCGTTTACGATGTCGATGTGGCGGGCCTGCGGCTCTTTCGGAAGACCCGGCATCCGCATGATTTCGCCCATGACCACTACGATCATCTCCGCGCCGTTGTTGATGATGATGTCGCGGACTTTCAGTTCGAAATCTTTCGCTACGCCGTACGCTTTCGGGTCGGACGAGAAGGAGTACTGGGTTTTGGCGATGCAGACGGGGAAGTGGGCGATGCCCAGCTTTTCGATCTCCTTGAGTTTCTTTTCCGCCAGCGTCGTATAGACGATCGAGGAGGCTCCGTAGATTCCTTCGGCGATTTTTCGCACCTTTTTCCGTATCGAATCGCTCTCTTCATAGGTGAATTTCAGGGGTTTAGATGGGTTTTTCTCGATGGTTTCGGCAACCAGCCGGGCCAGTTCCACTGCGCCTTTCCCACCGTCGGCGAAGACCGTGTTCACCGCAAAGCCGACCCCCTTTTCCTTGCAGTGTTCGGCGACCAGGGCGATCTCTTCGTCCGTATCGCTGGCGAAGCGGTTGAAGGTGACGATCACCTGCTGGCCGAAGTTTTTCATGTTTTCGATATGCTTGTCCAGGTTGGCGAATCCCCGGATCAACCCCTCCTTGTTGGGCTCTTTGATTTGTGCTTCGGGGACTCCGCCGTGCAGCTTCAGGCTTTGCGCTGTCGCTACGATAACGGTCAGTTTCGGGGACAAGCCCGCTTTGCGGCATTTGATGTTGAAGAATTTTTCCGCACCGAGATCCGCGCCGAAGCCGGCTTCGGTGATGACGTAATCGCCGTAGGTCAGGGCCATCTGGGTCGCCAGCACGGAGTTGCAGCCGTGGGCGATGTTGGCGAACGGGCCGCCGTGGATGAAGGCCGGGGTATTTTCGGTGGTCTGCACCAGGTTGGGAAGCAGGGCGTCCTTCAGCAGGACAGTGATGGCGCCTGCGATGCCCATGTCGTTCACCGTGAACGGCTTGCCGTCATAAGTGTAGCCCAGCAGGATATTGCCGACGCGGCGCTTCAGATCGTCGATGTCGGTGGCCAGGCAGAGGATCGCCATAATTTCCGAGGCGGCCGTGATGTCGAATCCCGTTTCGGTCGGAATGCCGTTGGCCGAACCTCCCAGCCCCGATACGATGTTACGAAGGCTGCGATCGTTCACGTCGAGCACCCGCTTCCACTTGACCTCTTTCAGCCCCTCGCAACTGTTCCGGTTCTGGTAGATGTAGTTGTCGAGCAGGGCGGTAATCATGTTGTGGGCCGATGTCACGGCGTGGAAGTCGCCCGTGAAATGCAGGTTGATGTTTTCCATCGGCAGCACCTGCGAATAGCCGCCGCCGGCTGCGCCGCCCTTCATGCCGAAGCAGGGACCCAGGGAGGGTTCGCGCAGGGCGACCACCGCTTTCTTTCCGATTTTGTTCAGGCCAAGCGACAGGCCGATCGATACCGTAGTCTTGCCGACGCCCGCCTTGTTCGGGGTGATGGCCGAAACCAGGATCAGGTTGTGCTTGTCCATCTCTTTCTTGTCGATCAGGTGGATGGGCACCTTGGCGATGTAACGGCCGTAATTCTGGACTTCGTCACGGGGAACCCCCAGCTTTTCGGCTATGTCTTCTATTTTATTTAATTTCGTTTCGCGTGCAATTTCGATGTCTGTTTTCATAGGTTTTGTCCGATTTATACGATGATGACAAAGTAAACTCAAAATCCCGAAATAACAAAATGTTTCGCGTGCATCGTTGCCTTCGGACAGCTTTTTGTCCCTTTTTCGGGGCCGTTTCAAGCGCTTGGACCGGTAAAAGCGAATGAATTCGCCTTTGTGCTCGGCTCCTTTGTAATTTTAGATATTTCGCCTCGGCAAAACGCAAATAAATTTGCTTTTGCGCTCGGCTTATTCGTATCTTTGGCTCGGCTTTGGGCGTTTCGGCCGATAGGGGCCGTTTTTACGGGGCAGGAACACGGCTCCTGCCCGTTTTCGGACTATTTATTTGTAATTCAAGGACTTGATATGGATACGAAATTGATGATTTTCGACCTGGACGGGACGTTGCTCGATACGATCGGCGATCTGGCGGCTTGCTGCGATCATGTGCTGGCTGCGCGGGGATTGCCCCTGCATACCTATGAGGAGTATTGCGGTTTTGTCGGCAACGGCGTTATGCGGCTGGTCGAACGGGCGCTGCCCGAGGAGCTGCGCACGCCGGAAACGGTGGCGGCGGTGCGTGCGGATTTCGTGGCTTACTATACCGAACATATCGACCGCTTTACCCGTCCCTACGAGGGTATTCCGGAATTGCTCCGGGAGTTGGTGCAGCGTGGAGTCCGGCTGGCTGTCGCTTCCAACAAATTTCAAATCGGTACCGAGAAGTTGGTGCGGATCTATTTCCCGTCGATCCGTTTCGATGCGGTTTTCGGTCAGCGCCCCGGAGTCCCGCTCAAACCCGATCCGCAGGTGGTGCGGGAGATTCTCGCCGATACGGATGCGGAATCCGGAGCGGTGCTGTACGCCGGGGATTCGGGCGTCGATATGGATACGGCCCGGGCAGCCGGTGTCCGGTCGGTCGGTGTGACTTGGGGCTTCCGCGACCGGGCGGAGTTGTATGAACACGGGGCAGACCACGTAGTGGACCGCCCCGGTGAGATTCTCGAGTTGCTCTGAAATGTTTAACAGTAGAGTTCTACGTCGTTCGGTGTGATTTTGGTGCCGCTCAGGACCACGAGCCGCTCGATGACGTTGCGCAGTTCGCGGATGTTGCCCGTCCACGGCATTTGCCGGAGCATTTCGACCGCTTTTTTATCCATCGGTTTTCGCGGCATGTCGTATTCTTCGCAGATCATATCGATGAAGTGATCGACCAGCAGGGGAATATCCTCCGAGTGTTCGCGCAGGGGCGGTACTTTGATCAGGATAACGCCGATACGATGGAAAAGGTCTTCGCGGAAATTTCCTTTTTTAATCTCTTCTCGCAGGTTCTTGTTCGTCGCCGCGATGATCCGCACATCGACATCGACGTCTTTGTCGCTGCCTACGCGGCTGATCTTGCGCTCTTGCAGGGCCCGCAGCACCTTTGCCTGCGCCGCCAGCGACATGTCGCCGATCTCGTCCATGAAGAGCGTTCCGCCGCTCGCCTGTTCGAATTTGCCCTTGCGCTGTTTGATGGCCGAGGTGAAGGCTCCCCGCTCGTGGCCGAACAGTTCGCTTTCGATCAGTTCGGAGGGAATGGCCGCGCAGTTGACCTCAACGAACGGCGCTCCGGCCCGGTTGCTTTTGGCGTGGAGCCAGCGGGCGACGAGTTCCTTGCCCGTGCCGTTCTCGCCCGTGATCAGAACGCGGGCGTCGCACGGTGCGACCTTGTCGATCAGACGCCGGACGTGTTGCATTTGCTCGGAAGTGCCTATGATCTCTTCCGTGTGACCTGCCGAGCTGCGTTTCGCTTTGGCTTTTGCCGCCGTGCGCGGCGCTTCGGCTGCCTGTTCGAGTGTTTGCCGGATCGACTGCATCAGGCGGTTTATGTCGATCGGTTTGGTGAGGTAGTCCTGCGCTCCGTTCCGGAGTGCCTTGATAGCCGAATCGACCGTCGCTTCAGAGGAAAGTACGATGAAAGGTACGTCGCTCTCGGGAAGCCTCGTTTCATGATCCGAAATGATCAGATCGAAAGGGATACGTTCGCATAATACGGATGCCGCCGCTTCATTTTCAGCGCTTTCCGCCGCTATTCCTTCAAACTCCAGCCGTTCTCGCAGCGTGTTGCGTATGCTTTTCGATTGATCCAGGATTAAAACTTTTGCCATACCTTGCTTTTGTGATTTTTTTACGTACTTTTGTGACGAAGTTAATATATTATTCGCAGGAATCCAACTTTGTAGATAAAGTTGATTTCAAAGGTGAATTTACGATCGCTTTGAAATTTATATCCGCGAAATCTTTTCAGAATGTTATTGGAACGGTTCGCAATAACAATGCCACCGAACTCCCGCAAAAATTATGCAAAAAAATTATAATTATAAAAGACGGAAGCTTTTTTTGCCCGAATACGGCCGCCATATTCACGAAATGGTCGATTCGCTGATGCAGATCGAAGACCGCCGCGAGCGCAACCGGCAGGCCCGTGCGGTCATCGCCGTTATGGGAAACCTGAATCCCCTGCTGCGGGATACGGCCGACTTCACCCATAAGTTGTGGGATCACCTGTTCATCATGTCCGACTTTCAACTGGATGTGGACTCCCCCTATCCGCAGCCTTCGCGCCAGGAACTTACCACGGTGCCCCGGCGTATGCCTTATTCGTCGGGACATATCGAGTACAAGCATTACGGCAAATATGTCGAACGGATGATCCGGCGTCTGGCCGATGAGAAGAATCCCCAGGTAGTCACGCGGACCGTCGATAACCTGGCGCGTTACATGCGCACCAAGAGCTACGAGTACAATCAGGAACATCCGAGTAACGAGGTTATCATAAAAAGACATAAAAAAAATGTCCGGAAATGCGATCCAAATCGACGAAGTGGCTCTCAATAATATCCGAAGCGATTATAAACAGCCCTTTATGGCGCATCCGCAAAAAGGTCAGAAAGGTCAGAAGGGAGCGCAGCAACGGCAGCAGAAGAACCGGAATCAGCATCAGTCGCGCAATTTCAACGGCAAGAACGGGGGCGCACGGCACAATACCTCGAAATAGGGTTCCGTTTTTTGATAAACCATTTTCTCGCAACATGCGCAGCAGATTTTTTATTTCGATCGTTTTTCTGGCAGGGGCGCTCCTGGCGGTTTCCTGTCACTCTTCTACGGTTAAGATTTCGGGTCGTATAGTCGGTTCGGATTGCCGGATGATCTATCTCGAGCAGGTTACTCCGTTGGCGCAGACGCTCATCGATTCGGCGCAACTGGATGAAACCGGGAATTACAAATTGGAATTGTGCGATGTGGACCGTACTCCGGCGCTTTACAACCTAGTCTGCAACGGCGATAAGATTCCCCTGTTCCTGCAGGGCGGAGATCGCTTGACGGTCAGCTCGGTCGGACGTGTGGTGCACAACTATACGGTCGAAGGGTCCGAGGAGTCGGAGTTGCTGCGCCGATTTTATCAGCCGTTCGTGGCCGGGATGCAGCGGCTCGATGCGTTGAGTTCTTCGCCGGAAACTTACAGGATGACCGACGAGGAGATTCGACGGATCGAGTCTGAATATTGGGCCGAATACCGCCGGATCAAACGCGAACAGATCAAGTTCATCGTCGAGCATAAGTCTTCCCTGGCCGGGGTATATGCCTTGTACCAGCGGCTTCCGGGCGAAACTTACCTTTTCAACCTCGACGGAGATGTGATTTACTACCGCATGGTGGCGGAAGCCATCGAGGAGCGTTATCCGGAGTCTTCCTACCTGCCGTTGCTGGCCAGTGAGATCGCCCGCATGGATGCGCGGCAAAATCTGATGTCGAATATCGCCGAAACGAATTTTCCCGATGTCGAGTTGCCCGATATGTTCGGCCGTAAAGTGCGTTTGAGTTCGTTGCAGGGAAAGGTCGTGCTGGTGGATTTCTGGTCGGCCGAATTGGGAAACAGCAACGCCATCAACGCCGAATTGAAGGAGGTTTATGCCGAATATGCCGACCGGGGATTTGAAATTTACCAGATCGGTGTGGATGTTTCGAAAGATATCTGGATCAACGCCGTGCAGGAGCAGCAGCTTCCCTGGATTTCGGTTTGCGATTTCCGGGGACGAAATTCTCCCGCACTGGGGCTTTACAACGTGCAGAAACTGCCTGCTAACTTTTTGATCGATCGTGAGGGTATCGTAGTGGCCCGCGATCTTTACGGTACGGGGTTGCAACGGGCGCTCGAAGCGCAATTCGAATAGGCTATGTATTACTTCGCATCGGACATTCATTTGGGCGCGGGAGGACCGGCTGCGGCCCGTGCGGTCGAGAAACGTTTCGTGGCGTGGCTCGACGAAGTTTCCCGCGATGCCGATGCGGTCTTTATTCTGGGCGACCTTTTCGATTTCTGGTTCGAATACAAACGGGTCGTCCCCAAAGGGTTTGTGCGCGTATTGGGAAAGTTGTGCGAATTGACCGACCGGGGGATTCGGGTGGTTTTCATGACGGGTAATCACGACATGTGGGTTCGTGACTATTTCGAAGCGGAGTGCGGAGTGGAGGTCTATACCTCGCCCCGGATCATGGAGCTTGCCGGCAAACGGGTTTTCCTGGCGCACGGCGACAATATGAAGATCGATCATCTTCCTGTGCTGCGCTTTATGAATGCCGTGTTCCGTTCCAAAACGATCCGTTTCCTTTTTTCATGGCTCGTGCATCCCGACTGGGCGATGCGTTTCGGGCAGTGGTGGAGCGGCAAGTCCCGCAAAAGCCATCTGGTGAGCGAGATGGGCGACCATATTACCGACCCGCTCATCGAATATGCCCGCGAATATGCCGGAGCCGAACGCCCCGATTATTTCATCTTCGGCCATATGCACCAGCCGCGCGACTATTCCGAAGGAAATTTGCGGGTGCTGTGCCTTGGGGAGTGGCACTCCGATCCGGTCTATGCGGTCATCGACTCCGAGGGCAACGCCTCGTTGAAAAAATATTGATTCGACCATGCAACAGTATCTCGATTTGCTCCGTAAGATCCGAAAGGACGGCATTGTGAAGAGCGACCGTACCGGAACCGGTACGCGCAGCATCTTCGGCTACCAGATGCGTTTCGACCTGGAGGCTGGGTTTCCGCTGCTTACCACCAAGAAAGTTTTCCTGAAAGGGGTGATTTACGAACTGCTCTGGTTTTTGCAGGGCGATACCAATATAAAATACCTGTTGGATCACGGGGTCCATATCTGGGACAACGACGCTTACCGCTATTACAACGAACTTTGTGTCCGTCACGGGGTTTTGCCGCTGGAGCGGGAAGCCTTTCTCGATGCCGTGCGGCGGGAAGAGCCTTCGTCGATCGAAGGTTACGGCTTGGGCGATTTGAACCATGTGTACGGGTATCAATGGCGCAGTTGGCCCCGTCCCGACGGAGGGTGCATCGACCAGATCCGGCAGGTGATCGACCAGATCAAACACAGCCCCGATTCGCGGCGGATGCTGGTATCGGCGTGGAACGTGGCCGAGGTGGACGATATGGCGCTGCCGCCCTGCCATGTGCTGTTTCAGTTTTACGTGGCCGGAGGGCGCCTTTCGTGTCAGCTTTACCAGCGGAGCGCCGATACGTTTCTGGGCGTACCGTTCAACATCGCTTCGTACGCGCTGCTGACGATGATGATCGCGCAGGAGTGCGGATTGCGTCCGGGCGATTTCGTCCATACGCTGGGCGATGCGCACCTTTATCTGAACCATGCCGATCAGGTTGCCGAGCAGCTGTCCCGCACGCCCCGGCCGTTGCCGACCCTGCGGCTGAATCCGGCGGTGCGGTCGGTCTTCGATTTCCGTTACGAGGATTTCACGTTGGAGAATTACGATCCCTGGCCGGCGATCAAGGCTCCGATGTCGTTTTAGCTATGCGGGTAATTCTGTATATGCTGTCGGCCGCAGTGCTGATTTTGTCGGCGTCGTGTTCGCATGCGGACAGAGGCGGTAAGGTCGAAACGGAAGTTCCTCGAACCTCGATGGACCCGGAGGGATTGGGCGGCCGGCAGGTGCTGGTATATGAAGGAACTATTCCGGAGGCTTCCGGCGACGGAATAACATGCGTCAGACTTACGATCGAAAGCCGGGAACACAGCGGCGACGGTACGTTCACACTCGAGCGGTTTTATTCGGAAGCCGATGCCCGCCGGAGAGAGGTGTCCGTGAGGCGAGGCCGCAGATATACGTTACGGGGAATTCCTGAAAATGCGGATGCGACCGTCTGGCAGCTCGTGACCGAAGAGGGGGACGAAACGATCAACCTGTTGAAAGAAGGGGGTGATACGCTGACCTTGCTGGATGCGAAACAGCGGATCCTGCCATCCGTATCCGGCTTCGAACTGATATTAAAAAGAAAAAACGATTGATTAGACATGATTGCCATTATCGTCGCAGTGGCCGAAAACGGAGTGATCGGCGGTGACAATCGCCTTTTGTGGCATATTTCCGAAGATTTGAAGCATTTCAAGGCCGTCACTACGGGACATCCGGTGGTGATGGGCCGCAAAACCTATGAGTCGTTGGGACGTCCGCTGCCGGGTCGGCGCAACGTGGTCGTCACGCGACAGAATATTTCGATCGAAGGGTGCGACGTGGTGCATTCGCTCGACGAGGCGCTGGCGCTTTTCCGCCCGGAAGAGAAGGTCTTCGTCATCGGAGGGGCGCAGATCTATGCCCAGGCGCTGCCCCTGTGCGACGAGTTCTACCTGACGCGGGTGTTCCATGCCTACCAGGGCGATACCTGTTTTCCGAGGTGGGATGAACGGGAATGGGAAATTATTGACAGCGAGTCGTTTGCTTCGGGGAAGGAGTTTCCTTACCCCTTTGCGTTCGAACATTACAGACGGCGAAAATAGGTATTTCTACTACTGTACGGTACCTGGGGAATGGATAACTTTGCTGCTGCGAAGTTATCTTTTTTGTATGGGTAAGTATTTCGATATGCTGATGGAAGATGTGCGGATGAGGGAGGGGCTTCATTCGTGCATGAATTGCGGGGTGTGTACGGGTGTCTGCCCGGCGGCGGAGTTTTACAATTACGATCCCCGTCAGATCGTCAATATCGTGCAGACGCAGGACGACGATGCGATCGAGGAGCTTATGCGCAGCGACGTGATCTGGTATTGCGGCGAGTGTATGTCGTGCCGGCCCCGCTGTCCCCGAGGCAATACTCCCGCTTATGTCATCCAGGCGCTGCGGACGCTTTCCCAAAAGCTCGGTTTCTTCGTCGAGAGCGAGAAGGGGCGGCAGCAACTGGCCCTCAAGCGCACGATCGGGGAGAATATCCTCCGTACGGGTTACTGTGTGACCCCGAAACTGGTGAAGCCCGAGCTGCATCCCGAACAGGGCACGGTTTGGGAGTGGATCTACGAGAACGACGAGGAGATTTACGGACAGTTTTCCGCCGCTTACAACCGTCCCGGTGCCGGGGCGCTGCGCAAGCTGGACGACCGGTCCATGGAGGAACTCCACCGGATATTCGACGTCACGGGCGGCAAGGAGTTTTTCGACACGATCGAGAAGCATTCCGACCGCAAGGCCCGCGAGATGGGATACGACGGTGCGGACGACGAGTACATGATGGATACCTACACCAAAAATTCCAACGAACATTATTAGCGTATGAAACGGTCGAGCTGGAGCGATTACCAGAAGGAGATCGCCGACGACAAATATTACTATGTGCGCAGCTGCATCCGTCAGAACTTTTTTCCGGGCAGCGAGAAGGCGTTTTTGAACATGTTGCAGAAGGATCTGGGACGCGATGTCTTCGACGATCCGCTGCACACCTCGTGTACGGGCATCGGCTACCATTCGGACATCGTGCCGCTGGATACGATCATGACGGTCGTGGCCCGGCAGTTCGCGCTGATGACCGATGCGGGGTATGAGAATTTCATCTCTTCGTGCATCACTTCGTTCGGCATCTATACCGAGATACTGGCTACCTGGGAGGAGTTTCCCGAGAAGGAGGAACAGACGCGCGAATACCTTTATAAGGCTACCGGCCGCGAGTTCCGCAAGCCGAAAAGCCTGGCCCACACTTCGGACATCGTTTTCCACTTGCGCGAGGAGATCGCCCGCAAGGCGAAATACCGGCTGGTCAATGCTGCCACCGGAGAGCCGCTGCGGGTGGTCGAACATATCGGCTGCCACTACGCCAAGATTTTCCCCAAGGCGGGTATCGGCGGTTCGGAATTTCCTTATGTGCTCGCCGGTATGATCGATGCGTGGGGCGGCCAGTGCGTCGATTATCCCGAGCGGCGCCATTGCTGCGGCTTCGGATTCCGCAACTACCTGGTGCAGGCCAACCGGGGCTATTCGGTCGCCAATTCGCACAAGAAACTCGAGAGCATGGCTCCCTACAAGCCCGATTTCATCGTGGCCAACTGCCCGGGCTGCGCCATGTTCCTCGACAAATGGCAATATACGATCGCCGAGATGGAGGGCGTCACCTACGGTCAGGACGGACGAGGTATTCCGGTGCTGACGTACGAGGAGATGGCCGGTCTGGTGCTGGGGTACGATCCCTGGGAACTGGGTATGCAGATGCATCAGGTGGATGTGGAGCCGCTGCTCGAAAAAATGGGCATCGACTACGATCCTGCGGCCAAATACCTGGGGCGTCACGGGAAATTCATCGGGAAACCGGCACCTTCGGCCGTCAATTGCGGCGTTCAGGATATGATCTATAATATCAAGGCACAATGAAAAGAGAGGTTATCATCGTAGGCGGCGGTGTCGCCGGTATTCAGACCGCAATGCGGCTTGCGGATCGCGGCATCCGTCCGACGATCGTCGAGAAAGAGCCCGATCTGGGCGGCAAGCTCCGGGGATGGTATCATCTGTTCCCGTTGCTGACGCCTGCGTCCGAGGTGCTTTCCGAGTTGCGCCGCCGACTGGCGGCACGCGATGTCGAAGTGATGACTTCCGCCGAAGCGGTGTCGATCACCCCCGGCAGCGTGACGTTGGCCGACGGCCGCATCCTGGAGTGCGGCTCGGTGGTCGTTTGCTCCGGCTTCACGCTTTTCGATGCCCGGCTCAAGGAGGAATACGGCTACGGGGTTTATGACAATGTTTTCACTTCGGCCGACATCGAGCGGATGCTCAACGAAGGGAATGTGACTACCTCCAGCGGTCGCCGTCCGCGTCGGATCGCCCTGCTGCACTGCGTGGGATCGCGCGACGAGAAGGTGTGCCAGGCGCACTGTTCGCGTGTTTGCTGCATCACGGGCGTCAAACAGGCCATGGAACTCAAGCGGCTGTTTCCGGATGCCGACGTCTTTAATTTCTATATGGATATTCGTATGTTCGGGCCCGGTTACGAAGAGATGTACCGCGAGGCTCAACAGAATTATAATATTCATTTCGTGCGCGGACGTATTTCGGAAGCGAGTCCGACCTACGATGGCCGGTTGCAGATCAAGGCCGAAGATACCCTGACGGGGCGTCCTTTGCGGATGAGCGTCGATATGCTGGTGCTGCTCGTCGGGATGCGGGCGAACGATTCGAACGCCGATTTCGCGGCTTCGGCCGGGTTGAGGCAGGCGCCCAGCGGCTTCATGGAACCGCAGGACCTCTTCTTGAACAGCGCCCGCAGCGGTGTGGACGGGATCTTTACGCCGGTACGGTCACCGCGCCGAAGAATATCGGAGAAACATTGAACGAGGCCGATGCGGCGGCGGAAGCCCTGACGGCTTATCTGGGGAGGGTATAGTCATGGCAGCGATCAACTGGGGATATGCGATCAACAAGCCGCGCGTGATCGACATCGACAGCAACAACCTGCGCAAGAGCGACGAGATCCTGCGCGAGATGCCCGAATTGCAGACCTGCATCGGCTGCGGCGGCTGTACGGCGACCTGTACGGCCGGCAACCTTACGGATTTCAATTTCCGCAAACTCCATACGCTCGTGCGCCGGGGCGAATATCAGGGCGTCTATGAACAGATGAACAAATGCATGTTGTGCGGCAAATGCCGCCTGGTGTGTCCTCGTGGAATCAATACGCGGGCTGTGGTGATGCTCATCAAACGTAAACTGGGGGATTTCTGACGATGAATTTTTACGCGACATTCTCTATTCCGTTCATCGTGGGCGTCGTGACGATGTTCGTCGTTCTGATCGTCAAATACGGTTCCTGGATCTTCGGTCTTTCGGCTGCCGACCGCATGCGGATCGTCAAGGGCATTCCTTCGCGGCAGACGCCATTGGCGGTCTGGGAAGTGGTGCGCGAATCGCTGCTGCACCGCCGCATCTTCAAGGTCAATCCCTTGCTGGGCTATATGCACATGAGCCTGGCCTTCGGATGGTTCCTGCTGATCGTTGTCGGATGGATCGAAACGGTCGCCTACCTGGGGTTCCGGTACGTTCCGTTGCATGGGCATGTCTTTTTCAAATATTTCGCCACGGAACTGCCGCACAAGCCGGTCTTCGATTTCCTGATGGATCTGCTGCTGCTGTTCGTGCTTTCGGGCGTGACGTTGGCTTTCGGCAAGCGTATCTATTCGCAGGCGATGGGCATGCGCCGCACGACCAGGCACGTACTGGGCGACCGAATCGCCCTGTCGGTGCTGTGGCTGATCTTCCCGGCCCGCCTGCTGGCCGAAAGCATCACCTGCGCTCTGCACGGCGGCGGGGGATTTCTCACGGGTACGATCGGCGAGTGGATGGCGCATCATGTCAATCCGATCGTCCTGCAGACGCTGTACGAGCCGTTGTGGTGGGCCTATTCGATCTGTCTGGGGCTGTTCTTCGTAGCGCTGCCTTTCTCGCGTTATATGCATATCTTCACCGAAATTCCCCTGATTTCTGCGCCGCTACAAGCTGCATTCGACCGAGAAGGAGGGATCGTTCGATCGTTTCCAGACCGATGCCTGCTCGCGTTGCGGCATCTGCATCGACCCTTGTCAGTTGCAGAGCGAATTGGGGATCGACGACGTGCAGTCGGTCTATTTCCTGCGTGACCGGCGGTATAACCACCTGCGTCAGTCGGTGGCGAACAACTGCCTGATGTGCGGCCGTTGCGAACAGCGCTGTCCGGTGGGGATCGAACTCAATACGCTGCGTCTGAATTCCCGCGACACGATGCGCAATACGCCCGATGAGAAGCGCTACGAGTATTTTCAGGGGGTGGACCGTTCGGCCGGCGAGGGCCGCGTGGGTTATTTCGCCGGGTGTATGACCCTGCTGACGCCCCGTATCCTGTTGGCGATGGAGCGGATTTTCAAGGCTTCGGCGAAGAGGTCTGGTGGGCGGACAAGGAGGGCGGCGTTTGCTGCGGCCGGCCTCTGAAGCTCTCCGGTGAAACCGATTCGGCCCGCAAGATGATGGATTACAACATTGCGCTTTTCCGCAAGCACCGGATTACGACGCTCGTCACTTCGTGCCCGATCTGCCTGAAGGTATTCCGGGAGGAGTATCATCTCGAAGGAATCGAAGTGCTGCACCATTCCGAGTATATGCTGCGATTGATCCGGGACGGCCGCCTGCAGCTTCGCCGAGGGGCGCAGACATTCACTTACCACGACCCCTGCGAACTGGGACGCGGGAGCCGTATTTACGACCAGCCGCGCGAGGTGATCGAAGCGGTGGGCGTGCTGCTCGAACCGGCCCAGACGCGGGAACACGCCCTCTGCTGCGGCTCTTCGGTGGCCAATACGGCGATTTCGGACGCGCAGCAGCTTCGCTTGGCGCGTTCCGTGGCGAAGGAGCTGAGCGCTACGGGAGCGGGGGACGATCGTAACGGCTTGTCCACTTTGTAAAAAGCTATCGCACGCGGAGCTGACGGCCGGGAGGTGCTGGATCTAGCTGAGGTCGTGGCGGCTGCTTTAGTGTCGAAGACAGTGGCGGCTGTGCCCGACAAGGGCGTCTGACGTTCGTCCGCTTCCGATGGTATGTCCGTATGGAGCGGTGAGAGGCGTATGAAGTAGGGTTTCTATGAGAGGGCGCTGTTGTGGCAGAACATCGTTGTAGAGCCGTATTGCGGAATTTTTCTGGGGTCGGGGAAGTATATTCGCTAATTTTCGTATATTTGGTTCGTAGAGGATGAAGTCGGATAGTTTCTATCCGGCATTTAACAAATCGAGCCATGAGTAAATACGGTTATGACGATACGAGACGGACGCGTTTTCGTCGGCTTCTTTTGGGAATGGGAGTCGCAATGCTTCTGTTCTTTTTGCTGTTGAAAATCTTTTTTGCGGAGCAATTGCCATTTACCTCGCTCCATTGGAAACTGATATTCGGCTATTTTCTTTTGTTGTCTGTTGCGGTACTGGTCTATCCTGTGTTTCGGAAGATGCGCGATCAGGATCGATGGTCTATTCAGAATGGAGCGATCGAGATCGAGGAGGGAGTATTGCACCTCTCCGTGGTCCGTGGTCGAGAGACCCGACGGTTGAATGTCGAGATAAAGAACCTGAAGATCGTTACGAGCGATGATGTTCGGATTCGGATCGATACTCCGGTCGGACAATTGACGATCAGTGCCGACAAATTCGTAACTCCGGAGGAGTATGCGAGCTTTCAGGAGGAATTGATTGGTGCCGGCTGCAAGCGCGAGGAGTGATTCATCGGCTTGAAGGCCTGCTTAATCGGTATTTGTTTTTGGGTTTATCGTCGAAATATTTGGCAGAACCATTTTTTTGTTTTATCTTTGCAGTCACAAAAGCGGAATATTCGCATCGAATAAACGATATATCGCGGGATGGAGCAGTTGGCAGCTCGTCGGGCTCATAACCCGAAGGTCGGAGGTTCGAGTCCTCCTCCCGCTACTAAAGTGGACAATTCTCTCGAATTGTCCACTTTTTTTATATTGATGATTTTTAATGGAAATGAGGTCTAATGATTGTGTTTTGTTCTTTATCTAATTGTTTTTTGATATCATGAAAAAAGTATTCGTTGTATTCTTGTTTATTTTTTCAACCGTTTCCACTTTTGCGCAAAGTGAAGGCGAGAGTGTTAAGCCAATAGGGGGAATTACTTTATATCGAAATGTTTCATTGGCGGCAATAGAACAGAACAATTATTTAGATGTGATTGTTAAATTTAAGGCAGCAGAACTTGGTGATTATTTTACCAATGGAGTCAAAGTAGTTGTTGTGGATAATAATACGGGTAAAAAGATTTATAGGAAGCGATTTTCTAAGTCTTATCTTTATGTGTTTTCTGATGGTACAATAGAAGTTGGTAAAGGGAATGCTCTTACCCAAATTATATTATTTAAATATAAGGATGGAAGTGGTTGGGGGATGATATTAAAGGAAAGAGGCATTTATTAGTTTCGTGGAAATATTATATATTTAGTCTTTCTATCTTATGTTAAAGCGTCCGGTTTACCTCTGGCGCTTTTTTTATATTTATAGAGGTGAAATTATTGGTAAACGAAATTTTTTGTTGAAAAAATAGTACTATGTATTGCATGGTAATTACTTTTACATTATATTTGTGGTGTGATAGAACTGTAAAGAATATACAACTCATTTATTAATGATAGATATTGACCATGAAAGAGACTATTAGCGTAAATTTGGCTTCCCAGGCATTTACTTTCGACAAGGATGCTTACCGTCGGTTGAAGGAGTACCTGGATGCGATCCGTCGGCGGTTGCCGGCCGGTGATCCGGAAATTCTCAACGACGTGGAGGCCCGTCTGGCCGAGATTTTCCGGTCCAGGATTTCATCGCCGATGATGGTCGTTACCCTTCAGATGGTGCAGGGTGCAATGGCTCAAATGGGCGATCCATCGGAGTTCGGCGAGCTGCCGACCGGGGAGAAGCGGGACGAGGCGTCCGTGGATGCGGAGAGTGCCTCGTGCGTCAATTCCCGGCACTTGTACCGTTCGCGGACGAATCGTTCGATCGCAGGCGTGTGCGGCGGAATCGCTGAGTTCTTCGGGATCGACTCGACGATCCTGCGCCTTATCACGCTGTTCCTGATTCTTTTCGGCGGTCTGTCGCTGTGGGTTTACATCATCCTGTGGATCGTGATCCCGTCGGAACCTTTGAATTGTATCTCTTCGAAATCTAAAAATATGTTTTGAATTTTATAAATGAGTTGAACATTCGCTGTGAGAAAGTGTTTCGGCTTCTTTGAGCCTCTTTTCGGTATCTTCTTTTTTAGCTGGTTTTGAAAATAGCCCGCAATTTACGGCAACTACCCAAAAAGAATCTACTCGAAAACGGCTTTCGAATAATCTCGAATAAAATTCAAACAGCTTCTAAAAATGGAAATCTATGAAAGCAGAAAGAAATCATGCGAGATTGTACCGTTCGTCGGACGATGTAGTCATTGCCGGTGTGTGCGCCGGAGTAGCCGATTATTTGGGACTTCCGTCGGGAAAGGTGCGGCTGGCGACGCTGCTCCTGGTGCTGGTCGGCGGTTTGTCGATTTGGGTCTATATCCTGTTGTGGATCGTCGTGCCCAAAGGTCCCAAACGGCTCGAAGGGAATTCCCGGTAGGCTGAGTCCGGCCCGGGACTGCCCGGGGAGAGGTTTGCGTATTTCCGATATGCGGACCGGACCCGGTTATTGAAATATGAAATAAGAAATTCGATGTATAAACAACGATGATATGGTTGAGGATAACGTAAAGGCGCAGATGCGCAAGGGTATTCTGGATTACTGTATCCTGGCGATCCTCTCGCAGGGGGATTCTTATGCCCCGAAGATCATCGCCGAACTCAAGGAGGCGGAGATGATCGTGGTCGAAGGGACGCTGTATCCGATTCTGACGCGGCAGAAGAATGCGGGCCTGCTCACTTACCGGTGGGAAGAGTCCCCGCAGGGACCGCCCCGCAAGTACTATTCGCTCACAGACAAGGGCCGGGAGTACCTGGCTTCGCTGGATGAAGCGTGGGAGGAACTGGTAGGACAAATTCAAATGATTCGCCACCGGGAAAACGACCCGGCATAACCGATTGATTAATTAAAAAACTGAAAACGATGAAAAAATTGATGATGGCCCTGTTGGCAATGATGGCCGTTCTGTTCGGTACGACAGCGTGCGGAGGCAGTATCTTCGGTCAAACCCGGATCAAGGGAAGCGGAAATCTGATAACCCGCACCGTGGCGGTCGGAAACTTTCATACCATCGATGCTTCGCGCGGAGTGAAGGTCCTGCTTACCGACGAGCCCGGCGATATCGAAATCTGTGCGGATGATAACCTGATCGAGTACGTGCGGGTCGGGATCGATGGTGGCGAGTTGAAGATTACGGTCGCTCCTCGCATTCATGCAGTGCCTTCGGAGCAGATCCTGGTGCGCGTACCTTACAACGGAAATATCCGCAAATTGGAGGCTTCCTCCGCTGCGAAGATCGTGGCCAAGACACTCTTTACCGGCAGAATGCTGGAGATCGAAGCGTCGAGCGCAGCCAGGATCCGTGTGGATGCACAGGTCGAAACGTGTGAAATCGACGCTTCGAGCAGCGCTAAAGTCGTGGCGCAGATCGATGCGGACCGTCTGGAAGCGGATGCTTCGAGTGCATCGTCGATTCTGTTGCAGGGGGCGGTGCAGAAAGCGGTGTTCGAAGCCTCTTCCGCTGCGTCGATCGATGCCCGGAAGCTGGTCGCACACTTCTGCGAGGCGGAGGCGTCGAGCGCTGCCGATATTCGGGTCTATTGCGAGCAGGCTTTGCAATCCCGAACGTCGAGCGCCGGAAGCGTTTCCTATGCTGGACCGTGCAGTGTGAATTCTGCCGATACGAGCGGCGGTTCTACTCGCGGTGCAGCGAATAACGAACTCAAATAGACCGATCGCGATGAAAGAGGTTAAGAAATGCAGTATTTCGGGGATTGCCTTCACGATGGAGGCCGATGCCTTTCAGGTGCTTTCGCGTTACCTGAGAGCTTGAACGATACGTATAGAAATACCGACGGCGGAAAGGAGATCGTCGAGGATATCGAGGCCCGTATCGCCGAGCTGATTCTCTCGCACCAGGATAATTCTAAAGTGGTGGAGCTATCGTTGGTCGAGGAGATTATCGCTCAAATGGGGTCTGCCGAAGCCATTCGGGAACAGGAGGGCCGTGAAGCCCCGCGCGGCGAAGGCCGGATTCCGCGTCGCCTGTACCGGGATATGGACCAGGCGCGCCTGGGCGGTGTCTGTTCGGGTGTGGCCAAGTATTTCGGGACCAGTCCCACGTGGATCCGTCTGCTGATGTTCCTGCCGCTCATTCTGTTGCTGTTGTTGGGATGGATTCCGTTTTTCTGGTGGCTTGTGCCGCTGATGAGCAACTTGCTCGGCGTGTTCTTTATTTGCTACCTGATTATGTGGTTCGCTGTACCGGCAGCCCGTACTGCGCGTCAGAAGCTCGAACAAAACGGACAGCGGATTACCGTACAATCCATCGAGGAGGCTTCGGCGGCGAATCACGATGTCGATGCCGATGCCAAACCGGTCGTTGCCAAGGCCGTTTATGCCTTGGGGCAGGTCGTCCTGATCGTATTGAAACTCCTGGCCGGCTTGCTGGTATTCGGGTTGATTCTGGGTGCATGCGCATTGATTATCGGTCTGTTTGCTGTCGGGATGGCCGGTCCGGAGGTTGTGTCTGTCGATGCGGGCATCTGGACGGTGTCGCTGGGGATTATGACCGCGTTGGTGCCGGTGCTGTTGCTGATTTATGTGTTGATGTGCCTGATTGCTTCCCGCAAACCGAGCCGCCGGGCCGTCCTGACGACTTTCCTAATCTGGATATTGATTATTATCGGCCTGGGTGTTTCTGCGGTCCGGGAGCGTGAGCGGGGATATGAATGGTATGAGATAAGGACGGAAAGCTACGATCCGGATATGGAATTACCGGCTTTGCCGGACCCCGGATCTGCCGATAACTCTTTGTTAAGAGTGGATACACCCGAAGGCATGGTTGATTTGAGTGCCGGGGAAGGCCGGGTGAAGATCGCGGTGGAGGATAAGGAGGACGGTGAGAAAGTCGATATCCGTGTCGGTTCGAAAGGCGTGAAGATTACCGCGACGGAACCTGCGGCCGAATGCGATGATTTTGATTGATTTTGAATAAAAGCGTTGATCGAAATAAAAAGTTTTTTCAGGTCGGAGCCGGATCTTTTTCCTGAGGGAAAAGTCCGGCTTCGGTTTTTGTGGCGGACCGAAGGGGCACGCCGCAAGGCATATTGCACGGAAGTTGTGTGGCGGAAGGTGCGGACGTTCGGAATTTCCCGGCTCCGGCGGAGCGGGACTGCCGCGTGCGACGGTCGTTTCCCTCGGAGTAAAGTTGCGGAGGACGGTTGTTTTTCGTATATTTGACTTCGTCCAATATACTCGCGCTCGGCCGAGCTAAAATAAATTTTGCTCGGCACTCGACTTATTCGTATATTTGGCTTACCCCGAATATACTCCCGCTCGACAAAACCGAATAAAATTCGCTTTTGTTCTCGACTTATTCGTATATTTGAACGTTTTTTCAGTAAAAAGAAAAAGTATGGCTGCAATTAAGTGTATCGGAGTGCTGACTTCGGGGGGCGATGCTCCCGGGATGAATGCCGCGATCCGTGCCGTGACGCGTACGGCGATCTATAACGGGTATTCCGTAAAAGGTATTATGCGCGGTTATAAGGGATTGGTCGATGACGAAATCATCGACCTGCAATCGGATTCCGTGAGCAATATCATCCAGCAGGGCGGCACGATGCTGAAGACGGCCCGCAGCCAGGAGTTTATGACCCCTGAAGGCGCCGCCGGGCTTATGAGAATATGAAGCGCAGCGGTATCGATGCGTTGGTGGTGATCGGCGGGGACGGTTCGTTGAAGGGCGCCTGTATTTTCGCCCAGGAGTTCGATGTGCCGATCGTCGGCCTGCCGGGTACGATCGACAACGATCTGGGCGGTACGGACGCTACGATCGGCTACGATACGGCGCTCAATACGATTGTCGAGGCGGTGGACAAACTGCGTGACACGGCTTCCAGCCATGAACGCCTCTTCTTCGTCGAGGTTATGGGACATACGGCCGGCTATCTGGCGTTGAACGGGGCGATCGCTTCGGGAGCCGAAGCCGCGATCATTCCCGAGATGGACACGGAGGTCGATCAACTGGGCGAGCTCATCAACCAGGGATTCCGCAAAAGTAAAAATTCGGCGATCGTGCTGGTGGCCGAGAATCCCGCTACGGGCGGTGCCATGGGGCTTGCCGAACGCGTGAAGCAGGAGTTTCCGCAGTACGATGCCCGGGTAACCATTCTGGGACATATCCAGCGGGGCGGGTCGCCGTCGGCAATCGACCGTATCATGGCTTCGCGTATGGGCGAAGCCTCCATCGAAGCGCTCATGGAGGGGCAGCGCAACGTGATGATCGGTCTGAGCAACGGGCAGATCGTCTATGTCCCCTTCTCGCGTGCCGTCAGCCACGACCGGACTATCGACCGTGGAGCGGTGGATCTGGTGCGCATCCTCTCTATCTGACATTATTTTCGAACAATACTGACTTCATGAAACGCGTAATAGGAATAGGAAACGCTCTGACAGACATGTTGGTCAATCTGAAGACCGACAAAGTACTCGATACGTTCAATTTGCCGAAAGGTTCGATGAGCCTGGTGGATGCGGCCTTGCAGACCGAGATTTCGAAATCGGTCGCCGGTCTGCCTTACTCGCTCTCGCTCGGCGGATCGGCCGGGAATACGATCCGGGCGATGGCCCGGTTGGGTTGCGACGTGGGCTTTATCGGCAAGGTGGGAACCGACAAGACGGGAGATTTCTTTATTCAGGCTCTTGAGAACCTGGGTATAGAACCCTTTATTTTCCGGGGGAAGGAGCGCTCGGGAAGGTGTGTGTCGCTTATTTCTCCCGATGGGGAACGGACGATGGTGACGTTCCTGGGGGCTGCGCTGGAGTTGAGTGCGGCAGAGGTTACGTCCGCTATTTTCGAAGGTTACGACTGTCTTTATATCGAAGGTTATCTGGTGCAGGATCACGAGTTGATTGCCGGTGCGGTCCGTACGGCTAAAGCCTGCGGTCTGAAGGTGGCGATCGACCTGGCGAGTTTCAATGTCGTGGAGGCCAACCTGGAATTTCTGCGCTCGCTCATTCAGGATTACGTCGATATCGTTTTTGCCAACGAGGACGAAGCGAAAGCCTTCACCGGCGAGGGCGAGCCGCTCAATGCCTTGCAGATGCTTTCGGAGCTGTGCGAACTGGCCGTCGTGAAGGTCGGTATCAAGGGGGCTTTGATCAAGCGGGGCAGCGAAGTGGTCCACGTGGGGATCATGGCTGCAGCCAAGCGGGTCGATACGACGGGTGCGGGCGATCTGTATGCCGCCGGATTCCTCTCCGGGTTATGCGAGGGGCTGACGCTGCGTCAGTGCGGTACGATCGGTGCCATCGTCGCCGGGAAGGTGATCGAAGTGGTCGGAACGACTTTCAGCGAGGAGGCGTGGCAGCACGCTTTCCAGCTGGTCGAGAAAGTACGGTCGGAGAAATACCTGTTCTAAAGGGAAACTCTTATCGGCGTGCCGACTGTTTTTGTTATTGCATTACGGTAGTTGTTTGTGCCACTTTTAAGAGAGTAGAATTATGAAAGCAAAACGAATGTTGGCTTGGACTCTGGTCGCTGTTTTATCGGCGATGCTCGTCACCTCGTGTGCCTCCCGTTGCCCTCGTCACCCGAATTCGCCTTCGGTGCACCATTTTCATGAACGGCCGCATCCGCCTCACAAAAAAGCTCCGAAGCCCCATAAACATCCCCGACCGGGGCATAAGCCCGGCACGCCTCCGTCGCATGGGAAACATAAATAAAGATGTTCCTCCGCCGGATACTCGTCCGAACTATGGTCTGGGGTTTCGCCGCCTGTTTCACTGGAATAGCGGATACGTATGTACGGCTCTGTGCGGCAAGTCCCGCATCCGGAGAACATATTTGTACAGCAAAATTTTCTGATACCGGTTTGCAGCGATGCAACCGGTATTTTCACTGGCAGATCCCCAAGCCTGCGTCTTACGGTTTTCGACCCGATATTCCCCGTGTGATTTGCCTCCGCATCAGGAGCAGATAGCGGGCTTTGGGGACGGAGAACCGCAACAGGAAGCCGAGAGCCAACAGGAGTGTCGCACCCCACTTGACGGCTTCGCCCGATAACAGACGCACGGTTTGCCCCCTCATTCCGGCCCGCAGGCGTTGGGTGCGTCCGACCTGGTAACATAATGATTCGAAGTATTCCCGGGAGATCTTTCGCGGCGGAATGATATGCCACATAATTGCTGTCGGAACATAGTAACAACGTTCTCCGGCGTCTGCCAACCGCTGAAAAAGATCGCTCTCTTCGCCTCCGATCAGTTGCTCTCCGGTCCGCCCCAGCGAAGGGTCGAAGGCGCCGTATCGTTGGACCGTCGAACGCCGCAGTGCCATGTTGCCGCCGCCGGGAATACGTCCTTTCGGAAAAGGGCGGATCTTTCGCCCCAGGTCGATCGGATTGGCTATCGGACGTTCGGTATAACTCGACATCCAGGCCGGGCATCCCGCAGGATATTCGGGTATGATAGGGCCTCCGGCCGATGCAGCGTCGGGGTAGGCGTCGAAGAGGGCGACGTACGAAGAGATGAACTGTTCGTTGATGCGTTCGTCGTCGTCGATGATGGCGATGTATTCGCCCCGGCTTTCGTCGATACCCCGGTTGCGGGCATGGGAGAGCCCCTGCCGGGTTTCGGTTACGATCCGAAGGTTGATTGCGGGATGTTCTGTTGCGAACGCTTCGAACCGGGCCAGCGTGTCATCCTGCGAATTGTTGTTCACGACGATACACTCCCACTCTGCGGCCGGGAAATCCTGCCGCACGACCGACCGGAGCGCTTCGACGAGCGCTGCGGAGCGGTTGTAAGTGGCGATGATGAGCGATAATCGGATCATAGGGCAAAGATAGTGAAAGCCGAGAGAAAACGGGAACTTGTTCCCAATTTTCCGAGGCGCATCCTATTTAAGACTATGTCAAAGATAGTGAAAGCCGAGCGCAGCCCCAAATTTATTTAAGTTCCTTTTCCTCCTCCTTGCGGGGCAGTGTACGCAAGCGTTCACTGCTCCCGTTTCGAGCGTCGTTTGAGCTTTGCCGAGTTTTCTTATCTGGGCCGACGGTTATGGTCCGATATACTTTCCCGGATGAAAAATACCCCTGCAGTTCGGGCAGGGGTATTCGGTCTGTCGGAATCGGTTTATTTCCGAATGACCAGGTATTTCGATATGCTCCAGAATTTTGCGGGATCGGTGATTTCGAGCGTTACCAGTTTGTCTTCGCCCGGTGTGAGCGTGTAACTCTCTTTGGGGTGCGAGGTGAGCAGCTTGGGCTTTTTGCTGCCCGTTTCGATTCGGGTCAGATTCCGCAGGTCGGCCGATGTGAATGCCGATTTGTCGAAGTCGCCATCCATGATGCTCTTGGTTTTGAAGAGTCCGTTGCCTTCGACGATGCGAGCCTCCTTGAGCTGCTTCATATCGGCGATGCAGAACCAGACGACATTGAGCTGACTATCCTGTTCCTCGATCGTAGTTTTTTGGCTGGCAGTGACTTCGTTCAATCCGGCGATGTCCTTGTTGAGCTCCTCGACCGTACCGGCGAGCTCCTCGATCTCGATGTTTTTTTGGGACAGCTCGGTCTGAAGCGATTCGATCTGTGCGACTTTCCGGGTCATTTCTTCCTGCAGACGTTTGATCGTCCCGGCCAGCGAAGCGTTCTTGCGGCCGCTTTGTGCGAATTGTGCTTCGAGTTCGGCGATTCGCTCCTTGTTTTGGAGCAGGATACCCTTGATTTGGTTGATCTGCGATACCATCTGTTGTTTTTTGTCCAGCGGCTTGTTTTCGATGTCGCTTATTTGAGTCATCACGCGGTCTTCGACTTCGCGGATCGACTGAAATCCGGTTTCGATCTCATTGAGGATTTCCAGCGTTTGATCGTACTTTTGCTCGACGGTGAGCAGCGAGTCCCGTTGGGCGAGCAGGGTCTGGTATTTTCCCGATTTTTCGACGCATGACACTGCGGTCAGCGCTACGGCTGCGAGAGCCAGAATAAGTCTGAATGTCTTCATTGGTATTGGAATTTGGTTTTTGCAATTAGAAATATCCAATCGTGTGCCATTGTATTCAAAATGTTGATTGATAATTTGTTGTTGCGATATTCGTGTGGCCGATGACTGTGGAATCGTGCCCCAAATGTGTGGAAGTTGTGTGGAAACGGGCAGTTTTCGGACTGTGTATCGCGGTGCAGTCGGATTTCCGATAAGCGGAGGCGGAAGTTTCGGATAAATTGCAAAGCCCCGGCCTATGAAAAGCCGGGACTTCGTTCGATGTTTACGATTCGGGGATTATTTCAGGACTTTCAACAGTTCGGGCAGCAGGCAGGAAATCGTATTCTCGTTCTGTGCCGTGTAGAAGTTGCCGTCGATGACGGCTTTTTCGTCCGTTCCGATACAGCTTTTGACGACCGGTTTGAGGAACGGATGCAGGGCCACCCGTCTGCCCTGTGCGATGCCGAGGTTGTCGAAGAGCAGTGCTGCGGCGCAATGCCCTGCGATCGTTTTTCCCTGGTCCGCAAAATTTTTGATGACGCTCAACATATCCACGTTGTAGGGTTTGTCTGCGTTTTCCGCGAATTTGGGCATGGCGTCGCCGCAGGCGAATACGAGGGCGTCGTATTCGTGTTCATGGCCTTTGAGTGAGGCGATTATATCGTCCGTCTGGAGGCGAAGCCCCGAGTTGGTTTTTACATTCGTGGTATCCGCTACCGCGAATGTCCTGAAGGGAATGCCGTTCTCGAAGAAGGTTTCCAAATACTGAAACAAGCCCGATCCGTTGACGGGGTTTACGACCAATACAGCTACTTTCTTTGCCATAATTTTTGAGTTTTTTATAGTTATTAATGATATGTTAGTTACTTTTGTAGTGCAAACATAAAATAAGTAATCGGGTTCTGCAAGAGGTGATTTTTTGGTAAGCGAGTTACAAAAAGGTAACCGATGTTGAACGACAACGAGATAAAACCGCAAAATAATGAAAACTTTTTTACACGAGGGAATTTGCCCGATTCGGGATATCTTGAGCCGCCTCGGTGACAAGTGGTCGCTGCTGGTGCTGACGACGTTGTATTCGAACGGGACGATGCGTTTCAACGACATTCAACGTTCGCTCGGGGATATTTCGCAGCGGATGCTGACCGTCACCCTGCGTTCGCTCGAAGCGGACGGGCTGGTCCACAGAGAGGTCTATCCCGAAGTGCCGCCCCGTGTCGAGTATCGTTTGACCGATTCCGGGGGCGATCTGATGCCGTATCTGAACAGTCTGGTGGAGTGGGCGTTGAAGAACACGCCGGCCATTTTGGAACGGCGTGCGCAGGCGGTGCGGGCGAAGTGATTTGCCGGAGGTATAAAACAAGTGTTTGCAGCGGGCTCGGATGCCGTGCTGCAAACACTTGTTTATCGGTAGGGGAGGCTTTTCCTACAAGCTGTCTCCGAAATCCTTGCGGAATTTCTCCATCAGGCGTGCCGGCCAGTCGGTGGTCGGTTCCAGACCGCCCATGAAGAAACGGAGCACGGGCGGCTCGTAGGTGAAGCGCAGACCGCCGATCAGGTGACGGTTCTCGTAGAGCCACTCCAGACGGTCGATGACGTATTTGATCTGGGAAAGCGTGAATACGCGGCGCGGGCAGGCGAGGCGTACCAGCTCGACGTCGGCCAGGATCTCTTTGCCGTTCTCTCGTCGCGGACGCTCGATACCGTACCGCGCTCCATACCGCGTACGCCCGAGCAGAGGTAGAGGGCTGCGGCCAGTGCTCCGGCGGGGGGTACTCCTCCTGCGGGATATGCTCGCAGAATTTCATGGCGTCCAGGTGTCCGCCCAGGACGCCGGCCGGAGTCACGACGGGAATGCCTTTCGGATCGAGCGTGTTCACCAGGTAGCGGATGGTGTCGATACTCTGGCAGATGACGGTTTCGTCCTGTGTTTCGTAGAGGCCTACGGCCATCGCTTCGATTTCACGAACCGAAATACCGCCGTAGGTAAGGAAGCCTTCGAACAGAGGAATCATAGCTTCCATTTTATTGTAAAGTTCCCTGCGGTTGGTGCAGATGCCGCCGCCGCGCGAGGAGCTGAGTTTGCGGGCCGAGAAGTAAACCAGATCGGCCAGTCCGGTCATTGCCTTGATGATGTCGGCCATCGAATTCTCTTTCCAGTGCTCTTCGCGTTGCTGGATCAGGTAAGCGTTTTCACCCAACAGACTGGCGTCGAGTACCAGCATCAGGTTGTATTTGTCCGCGATGCGGCGCACGTCCATCAGGTTGGACATCGAGAAGGGCTGGCCGCCGATCAGGTTGGTCGAGGCTTCCATGCGGATGAACGGAATGTTCTCCACGCCTGTTTCGGTGATGAATTTCAAGTTTTTCAATGTCCATATTGCCCTTGAAGGGGTTGTCGGAGTGCAGTTCGAGACCTGCGTCGGAGATCAGCTCCACGATTTTACCGCCGTTCTCCTGGATGTGAGCCAGAGTCGTGGTGAAGTGGTAGTTCATGGGTACCGTCTGACCGGGCTTGATGAAAGTACGCGCAATGATGTTCTCCGCAGCGCGTCCTTGGTGGACAGGCAACAGGTATTTCTTACCCAGTACGTCTTCCACAGCTTTCTGCAAACGCACGAAAGACTGCGAACCCGCATAGGCGTCGTCGGCGCGGAGCATCGCCGCGAGCTGGTTGTCGCTCATGGCATTGGTACCGCTGTCGGTTAACATGTCGAGGAAAACATCGGTCGTCTGTAAACGGAAGGTGTTGAAGCCGCCCTCTTTCAGGGCATCGAGACGACGTTCGATAGGAACGAGATGCAATTTTTGTACTACGCGCACTTTGTGCAATTCCAAAGGCAGATCTTCGCCTCTGAAAAACTTGACATTTTTCATTCTTTAATATAAGTTAGAAATTAAGGGTCTGAATACAGGCAATAATAATAACCGTCGTCCATAGCGGGTAGGGTAATTATGTTTTATATAATTCAGTTGTTTTTGAGGCGTGCGGCTATTGTTCCCGTCGCACGGTCCGGTTAAAAACAAATAAAGTATCCCGCAGGATACTTTATCGCAGTAGGCTGTCGGAAAATTTTCGGTCGAAAACCGAATTCCGTTCCATAGTACCCGGAGCCGGGATCGAACCGGCACAACATTGCTGTCATTGGTGTTTGAGACCAACGCGTCTACCAATTCCGCCATCCGGGCTGCTAAATCGGTGATTTGCTCTGCAAAAGTAATGATTTATCGAGGAACTCCAAATTTTTTTCGCATTTTTCTGCGTCCTTACTGTCTGCCGAAGTGGACGAGGAGCCTGGCGGCCTTGGCCGGTCCGACGAGGGCCGAGAGTTCTTCGGCAGGGGCCGTGCGGATTTTCTCCACCGTACGGAAATGGCGCAACAGGAGCTCTATGGTCTTCGGGCCGACTCCTTCGATATTTTCCAGTTCACTGTGAATGAAAGCTTTGCTTCGCTTCTGCCGGTGGAAGGTGATGCCGAAGCGATGGGCTTCGTCGCGGATGTGACACACCACTTTGAGCGGTTCACCCGTACGGCTCAAGTAGTAGGGCATCGGGTCCCCGGGGAAGAAGATCTCTTCGATCCGCTTGGCCAGGCCTACGATGGGGACTTGTTTTTCGATTCCCAGTTCGCACAGCACGGCATAGGCGCTGGAGAGCTGTCCTTTGCCGCCGTCCACGATAATCAGGTCGGGCAGTTCGGCTCCTTCGGCGATCAGGCGGCTGTAACGGCGGAAGACGATCTCGCGCATCGAGGCGAAGTCGTCTGCACCGATGACGGTTTTGATGTTGAAATGGCGGTACTCCTTGCGTGAAGGCTTGCCGTCCCGGAATACCACGCATGAAGCTACCGGGTTGGTCCCCTGCAGGTTGGAGTTGTCGAAGCATTCGATGTGGCGGGGCGGACGGTCCAGGTGCAGCTCCTTTTGCATGGCGGCCATCAGGCGTTCGGTATGCCGCTCGGGATTCTTGATCTCGAGGTTCTTGAGCTGTTCGGCGCGGTAGATACGGGCACTCTTGAGCGAGAACTCCAGCAGATCGAGTTTTTCGCCCCGTTTGGGAACGGTGAAGGTCACTCCGTCGAAAAGTTGCGCGGCCGAGGGGAGGTAGGGAACGATGACCTCTTTGGCCAGCGTTCCGGCGATCGTTTCGGCGATGTGCTGGATGGCCAGGGTCAGCATTTGGGCCGGATCGGTGTCGATGCCCGTGGTGAGCCGTATCGTATAGACGCCCACGACCGAACCGTGGCGGATGCGCAGGAAATTGCAGTAGGCCACATCGTCGTCCACCAGCAGGGAGAAGACGTCCACGTCCACGATGCGTGCGCTGACGATCACCGATTTGCTCGAATAGTTGTCCAGGGCGTCGAGGCGTGTCTTGTAGCGTTGTGCGACTTCGAATTTCAGGTTTCGGGCGGCTGCCTCCATCTCTTTTTCAAGATAGGTACGCACGGGGCGCAGGTCGCCTTTGAGAATCGAAACCGTCATATCGACCAGTGCGTCGTATTCTTCTTCGCTTTGCGCTCCCACGCAAGGTCCCTTGCAGTTGCCCAGGTGGTATTGCAGGCAGACCGAATAGCGCCCTTTGGCGATAGCCGCCGGCGAAAGGTTGAGCGAGCAGGTTCGCAGGGGAATCACCTCGCGGATAAACTCCAGGATACTGCGCTGCATCATTACCGAGCCGTAGGGACCGAAATATTGGGAGCCGTCGTGGTTGAGGATGCGGGTGGACTGTACGCGCGGGAACGGTTCGCGGCGCACGACGATCCAGGGATAGGTCTTGTCGTCCTTGAGCAGGATGTTGTAGCGCGGCTGGAGGGTCTTGATCAACGAGTTTTCGAGCAGCAGGGCGTCCGTTTCGGTATCGACGACGATGTGCCGGATCGCAGCGATCTGCCTCACGAGTACCTGTACCTTGGCGCTGTGTTCCTTGTTCTGCATGAAATACGAGCTGACCCGCTTGCGCAGGCTTTTGGCTTTGCCGACGTAGATGATCGTCCCGTTCTTGTCCAGAAACTGATATACGCCCGGTGACAGAGGCAGCAGGGCCACCTGTTCTTTCAACCCGTATTTTTTTACGTTGTCCATCTGTCGCAAAAGTAGCAAAATTTTAACAAAGACCTCTGCCGTGCGCTGAATCGGAGAATGAGCCGGAGTTTTTCGGCAGAAGTCGTCGATTGAACAGATTGTTCGTGGTTGAAAAGTATTTATATTTTGATTATTTGTCGAAAACATTATACCTTTGGGCCGTTTTATTGAGCAAAATCTGCCTATGAAAAATTTTTTATTCCTGTTATGTATTCTTTCGCTCTGCTTCGGGTGCGACAAGGCGTATGATCTGAACAAGATCGAATCCGGCGATGTAACCATCGGCAACGACCAGAGCGAATGGATTATGCCGTTGGCGCAGATCACGGTCGGAATGGACGAGTTGCAGGACGGCAGTGCGGATATCCGCGCTATTTTCGACGAGGTCGATATCTGGTTGCCGACGACGCTCCCGGGCAATGCGGAGTGGGTCGATATCGTCCGTCTTTCGAGCGATGGAACTTATCTGGACGGAATGCTGGAGGCTCTTATCGACGAGATGCTCGTTCCCGGATCGAAAAAAATGGACGAAGTGGTCGATCTGATTTGGTCCAACGAAGGTTACCGCGAGCGTTTTACGGCGTTGATTCCGGCCGATAGCGAGGAGCTTTTCAAGGCGGAATTCAAGAAGTTTTTCGGCGAGGACAACGAGGCTGGCGAAGCGTTGCGCGATACGATGGGCGAGCTGGCGCGGGAATTTCTTTCCCAGATTAAAATCAATACGATTACTTATAATGCGACGTTGGATGTCGACGATGATTTGATCGATATGCTTGCCGACAACCTCGATCCCGAGGGTACCGTCGATCCGGTCAATACGCTCGATCTGTACGGCGAGGTGCGGAGCAGTCTGCCGGTGAGCTTCGAAGTAGCTGCGGATTTTTCCGAAACGAACGTGGCTATCGCGCCTTTCCTGGTCGAACCCGACGAAGAGAATGACATCGCTCCCGTGCGGCTTTACAAGGATGATATCCGGAGCTTGTTCTCTTTCTTCGAACTGAATGTCGATTTTATGCCGCAGAAATATTATCCGCGCATCGGATTCAGCGACAGCCAGTCGATCCGTATGACGCTGCATTTGAAGAAACGCGGCGGTCTTAATCTGAACCTTTAATCCGGATTCCTCATATGAAAAAGATCATATATACTTTGATTGCGGCATTTGTCGCATGTACGGCCGTGGCACAGACGCCGAGTGCCTACTTTATGGAGGGTTCGACTTTCCGCAGCCAGCTTAACCCGGCTTTCGCTCCGCTGCGCGGCTATGTGAATATTCCCGTATTGGGCGGTGTGCAGGTCAACGTTTCCGGTAACCTCTCCGTCAGCGATATTTTTTATCCGGTGAACGGAAGTTTGGTAACGCTGTTCGACAAGAATGTTTCTGCGGCCGAGGCGTTGGGAAATCTGCGCTCGAAAAATATGCTCGGAACCGATGCCCGGATCAATATCGTCGGTTTCGGTGCATTCCGCAAGGATCATAAGACATTCTGGTCGTTCGACCTGAATGTGCGTATGGAAGCGGAGGCCAATATGCCCTATTCGTTGTTCGACTTTCTCAAGAACGGACGGAACGAGGCCGTTATCAACGACATCAAAGCCTCGACGCAGGCTTATCTCGAGGCCGCTTTCAGTTACTCTTTTCCGCTGACGGATCAGATTTACCTCGGTGCACGGGGTAAGTTTCTCGTCGGCGCGGCCCGTGCGCGGACGTCGATCGACCGGCTCGATATAAAATTGCAGGAGAATAGTTGGAATATCGATGCGGACGGTTCGTTCGAAATGTCGGGCCTTGAGATGAGCTCCATGCAGCGTCCCGACGGGTCGGAATATTATTCGTTCGACGATTTCGACGTTTCTTCCTACAAAGGACCTGCGGGCTACGGTTTTGCCGTCGATCTGGGTGTGACGTACGACGTGATTCCCGATTTGCAGCTCTCTTTCGCCGTGAACGACCTGGGTTTCATTTCGTGGGGAAAGAAATACCTGGAGCGTGGGCAGATGACCAAATCCCAATCTTTTACCGGCGTGGAGATCATCGACGGTGAGGTTCACGATCCGGAGTTCGATTTCGGCGAGCTGGAGTTCGACCGGGTGCAGGCCTCCAAGGGCAAGACCGAGATGCTGCGCACCTCGATCAATCTGGGGGCCGAGTACGAGGTTTGGCGTCACAAGATCGGCCTGGGTCTGCTTTACAACGTACGTGTCTGGGATGTGAAGACGTTCCACAACCTGACCGCCTCGGTGAACTTCCACCCGATTCCCTGGTTTACGCTGACTACCAGTTATTCGTTTCTCAACGGCCAGGGGCACGCCCTCGGTGTGGCGATCAATGCCTGCCCCAGTTGGATCAACTTCTTCCTGGCGACCGATATGTTGATTTGCAGCCATACGCCGCAGTTCCTGCCCGTCACTTCGACTTCGATGAACGTGACGCTCGGCATCGGCGTTCCGATCGGGCGGCGCAGCCACCGCATTCCGGGAGAGTATCTCTACCGATAATAATATTGTATGATATTAGTTAAGAAGCCTGCATCGGTAGATGCAGGCTTCTTTGATGCGGTGTTTTCTCTTTTTACGATTCTTTGCCGTAACCGGTGTTTGCCGGTTTTCGATGGCGGAATCCCGAAGGGGTACGTCTTCGGGCCGGAGAACACGTGGGAACGGTAGGATTTGATTATGGGACCAAAGTCGGCACTCGTTTTACCGTCCGCAGCAAAGGTGATCGACCGGAACGTCGAACGGATCGGCGGGCAGCTCCTCCACGACTTGATGCGGATAGCACACGCCTGCCTTGAAAGCCCGGAAACCCGGCTGCGACAGGTATTTGTCGTAGAATCCCTTGCCGCGTCCCAGGCGCATGCCTGCGGCGGTGAACGCCACGCCCGGCACGATGATGAAATCGATCTCTTCGGGGCGGCACAGCGCTGTGGCCTCCGGTTCCGAAATGCCGAACGAGCCGGAATCGTTCATCGAGGCGGGATCGTAATCGTAGAATCGCATTATGTCGCCTTCCACGCGGGGCAGCACGATCCGTTTGGAGCGGCTCCAGCGTTCGAGCGTCGGGGCGGTGAGGGGTTCGTCTTTGAGCGAAGCGAAAAGGGCCACCACTTTGGCGCGTGCGAAGGCCGGAAGCCTCTCCGCTTCGTTGAAAATACGTGCGGAAAGCTCTTCGCGCTGTTCCGAAGAAAGGGCCGTATTGAGCCCTTTCATCTGTTTCCGGATTTCCGTTTTGGTCATAAAATGCCTGATTTTAAGCGTAAATTTCGAATTGTTTTGTGTTGTTATTATGCAAACAATGACTATCTTTGCCGAAGCGCAAACAAATTTTTAACAAAAATAAACAAATTTCAAACATTATGGGCTGTTTTCTAACTAATTCTTCTCTTGGCAAGAAGTTGGTAATGAGCATTACCGGTTGTTTCCTCGTGCTCTTTATCCTCTTCCACATGTCGATGAACATCGTGGCGATCTTCTCGCCCGAGGCGTACAACACGGTCTGCGCATTCCTGGGTGCCAACTGGTATGCGTTGGTCGGAACGCTGGTGCTGGTCGCCGGTATCCTGATCCACTTCATTTATGCGCTGGTGCTGACCGTGAACAACTATAAGGCACGCGGTTCGCAGCGTTATGCCGTTACCGTGAAGGAAAAGGGTGTGCAGTGGGCGTCGAAGAACATGCTTGCACTGGGATGGATCATCCTCGGCGGTCTGTTGCTCCATCTGTTCAACTTCTGGTCGAAGATGCAGCTGGTCGAGGTGCTGGGACACCATGAAAATTCGCTCGGCTTCTCGCCGCAGGACGGCGCTGCGCTGATTCAGTACACCTTCTCGCAGTGGTACTACGTGGTGATCTACCTGGTTTGGTTCTTCGCCCTCTGGTTCCACCTTACGCACGGCGTGTGGTCGATGTTCCAGTCGGTGGGCTGGGGCAACGACATCTGGTATCCGCGCCTGAAATGTATCGCCAACATCGTGGCGACCGTCGTGTTCCTCGGTTTCGCCGTGGTCGTGCTGGTCTATTTCTTCCGGAGTCTTTGCTGCGGTTGTGTCTGCTAACATCTTACGTTGAATTATAAAAATATAGAGATATGGCTTTCAAATTAGATTCAAAAATACCCGCCGGGGAACTCGCGCAAAAGTGGAGCAACCACAAGGCGGCGATCAAGGTAGTAAGCCCTGCCAACAAACGCAAACTGGATATTATCGTCGTAGGTACGGGCCTGGGCGGTGCTTCCGCAGCCGCTTCGCTCGGCGAACTGGGATACAACGTGAAGGTTTTCTGCATCCAGGACTCTCCGCGCCGTGCGCATTCGATCGCGGCGCAGGGCGGTATCAATGCGGCCAAGAACTACCGCAACGACAACGATTCGATTTACCGGTTGTTCTACGATACGATCAAAGGCGGCGACTACCGTGCCCGTGAAGCCAATGTTTACCGCATGGCCGAGGTTTCGAACTGCATCATCGACCAGTGCGTCGGCCAGGGCGTTCCGTTCGCACGCGAGTACGGCGGTATGCTGGACAACCGTTCGTTCGGCGGTGCGCAGGTTTCGCGTACGTTCTATGCCCGCGGCCAAACCGGCCAGCAGTTGCTGCTGGGAGCTTATGCCGCACTCAACAAGGAGATCGCTGCCGGTTCGGTGAAGAGCTATCCCCGTCACGAGATGCTCGACATCGTGATCGAAGACGGCGAGGCGAGAGGTATCATCGCACGCAATCTGGTGACGGGCGAATTGGAGCGTTTCGGCGCACACGCCGTAGTGATCGCTTCGGGCGGTTACGGCAACGTGTTCTTCCTTTCGACCAACGCGATGGCTTCGAACGGTTCGGCCGCTTTCCAGTGCTACCGCAAGGGTGCCGGCTTCGCGAATCCCTGTTTCACGCAGATCCACCCGACCTGTATTCCGGTGCACGGGGATCAGCAGTCGAAGCTGACCCTAATGTCGGAGTCGCTGCGTAACGACGGCCGTATCTGGGTTCCCAAAAAGATCGAGGATGTGAAAGCCCTCCGTTCGGGTGCCAAGAAACCTTCGGATATTGCCGAAGAGGACCGTGACTACTACCTGGAGCGCCGTTATCCGGCCTTCGGTAACCTCGTGCCGCGCGACGTGGCGTCGCGTGCCGCCAAAGAGCGTTGTGACGCGGGCTTCGGCGTGAACGAAACGGGGTTGGCCGTGTTCCTCGATTTCAAGACCGCGATCGAGCGTCTGGGCAAGGATGTCATCAAACAACGTTACGGCAACCTGTTCGACATGTACGAGGAGATCACCGACGTAAATCCCTACGAACAGCCGATGCAGATCTTCCCTGCCGTACACTATACGATGGGCGGTATCTGGGTCGATTACAACCTGATGACTACGATCCCGGGTCTCTACGCCATCGGTGAGGCCAACTTCTCGGATCACGGTGCCAACCGCCTGGGTGCTTCGGCGCTGATGCAGGGTCTGGCGGACGGTTATTTCGTGCTGCCTTATACGATCGGCGACTACCTGTCGCACAAGATCCAGGCTCCGAAGGTGAAGACCGATACCAAGGCCTTCGACGAGGCAGAGAAGGGTGTGAAGGATAAGATTTCGAAGTTGCTTTCCATCAACGGCAAGCAGTCGGTGGACGATATTCACAAGAAGCTGGGACACATCATGTGGGAGAACGTCGGCATGGCGCGTTCGAAGGAGTCGCTCGAGAAGGCGATCGTCGAGATCCAGGCGCTGCGCAAGGAGTTCTGGAAGGATGTGAAGGTCGTAGGCAAGGCGAACGAGTTCAACGTCGAGTTGGAGAAGGCGCTGCGTCTGGCCGATTTCCTGGAGCTGGGCGAGCTGATGGCACGCGACGCGCTGAACCGCGAGGAGTCGTGCGGCGGACATTTCCGCGTCGAGCATCAGACCGAAGAGGGCGAGGCCAAACGCGACGACGAGCACTTCGTATATGCCGCCGTCTGGGAGTACAAGGGCGAGAACGAAGCGCCGGAGCTCACGAAGGAGCCGCTGAACTTCGAGTTCGTACACCCCGCACAGCGTAACTACAAGGACTAATTCTTCTGTCGTCTAACTTTAATACACAATTTGAAACTATGAATTTCACGTTAAAGATATGGCGCCAGAAAGACGCCAAGGCAAAAGGGGCATTCGAAACCTACAAAGTCGAGAACATCTCCGCCGACACCTCGTTTCTCGAGATGCTGGATATTCTGAACAACAACCTGATCCACGAGGGCAAGGAGCCCGTGGCGTTCGACCACGACTGCCGCGAGGGTATCTGCGGTATGTGCTCGCTGCACATCGACGGCCGTGCGCACGGCCCGGGCGACGGCGCCACGACCTGCCAGATTTACATGCGCCGTTTCAAAGACGGGGCGACGATCGTCATCGAGCCCTGGCGTTCGGCGGCTTTCCCCGTAATCAAGGACCTCGTGGTGGATCGCAGTGCCTACGATAAGATTCTTCAGGCCGGCGGCTTCATCTCGGTCCGTACGAATGCCGTGCAGGATGCCAACAACATTCCCATCCCGAAGGCCGATGCCGACGTTGCGATGGATGCCGCTGCCTGCATCGGTTGCGGTGCCTGCGCTGCGACCTGTAAGAACGGCTCGGCGATGCTTTTCGTCGCCGCCCGTGTGTCGTCGCTCGCGAAACTGCCGCAGGGACGTGTCGAGGGTGCCTGCCGCGCCAAGGCGATGGTGGCCAAGATGGACGAACTGGGCTTCGGTAACTGTACCAATACGGGAGCTTGCCAGGCCGAGTGTCCGAAGATGATTTCGATTTCGCACATCGCCCGTCTGAACCGGGAGTTCCTCTCGGCGAAGTTCGAGGACTAATCGTTTGAAGAATAGATGCAAACAAGCCCGGAGCGAAACTCCGGGCTTGTTTGCGTATGGCGGGATCCGAAACTCGCCGAAATTGCGGGGCTGCGGCTGATTTACGCTGTTCGCCTTTCCGGTCGTTGCAGCAAGGAGGCCCGCCGGGAGATTGCCGGCTGGCGATTCGGCCGGATTCGAGGTCGGGGTTGAAAATATGGGGCATAACGACCTTTATGCCCCATTCCGAACCGGTCGTTGTCGCCGCCGGAGCCGAGAATCTGTTTTCCTTCCTACTTTTTTATGTAGCTCTTCAACGCTTCGACGTACTCCTCGAAAGCATCCACGCCTGTCGGGGTAATGCGGCAGAGCGTGCGGGGTATTTTTCCCCGAAAGGTCTTTTCGACCGTGATGTAGCCGGCTTTTTGCAGTTTGTCGATCTGTACGCTCAGGTTGCCCGCCGAAGCTCCCGTCTGTTCCCGGATGAAAACGAAGTCGGCCTCTTCGACCCCGAGGAGGATCGACATTACCGCCAGGCGCAGTTCCGAGTGCAGCAGGGGATTCAGTTCCTTGAACATCTTTTGTGCGATTGGTAGTTGATGATATGTCCCGGGACGACCATCATGATGAAAAATACGCCGGCAAAGATAAGGATTTCGTTGTTCAGGAGTCCGGCGGTTATCTCAATTCCGTCAGAAGTTGCGATTTTTTTCAGGAAATAGTCGTATAAAGGGAAGAGGACTGAAAGAGCCATACAGGTAAGTCCTGCGACGATGTATATTTTCGAACGAACGATCATTCCGGTTGTTGCCGTTGCCGTAGCCATCACCAGTGTAATGAGTTCGAAAAGACTGTGTCGGTAGGAGAGTCCGTGAAATAGCGAAAAGAGGAAGATCGGAATCAATGATAATGAGGATACTAACCAGACCTTGCCGACGATGCGGTCGATCTCTGTGCGGGGCTCCGTCGGCTTCTTGTCCGGGAACAGCCGCATCAGCAGACAGCCGATGATGGGAATGAGAAACCAGGTGAAGCACCAGGCGGGATGGCATCCGGCGATGTTGAACCAGTAATTGAGCAGGGCGATCCCGACGGTCGTATAGCCCCATACGAGGAACGGGCGTCCCGCATGGTTTTCCAGCCGGTTGCGGGTGTTTTGAATCATGCGCGAGATGAGTTCCATACTCTCTCGTGCGTCTAATTTTCTCTCTTCCATACGCAGTGAGTTTTGATGATTATATATTTTAGCATGCCGCTTTTTTCTTTGCAGATTCGGGTATCCGTTCGTTGGCAGCCGTTTTTGACTGTGTTTACAAGGCATCCCTCGCCCCGAATGATTTCGGGCTGTTGTCCGACCGTATCGGAAATCGAGTTTTTTCGTGCGGTCCGACCGTCGGCGGATCACTCCGCATCGTCATCGTCCGAGAGTTTTGTCAGGTGGAATATCAGATCCAGAATAAGACCGAGCCCCCAGCCTGCCATGACCCACAGCACCCACCAATAGTGGGGCGTCGTGAGGGCATTGACTCCGGCCAGAAATGCACAAATTACTGCGTATGTTATCCATTCCCGGATGAGCCGGCGCTTTCTGCGTGCGGCTTTCGCATCGATTTTTCGAGTTGTTTCCATAGCTTTCGGTTTTTGTTGGTATTACAAATATAAACTACTTTATTTTATAAACCAAATAAAATGCCTGAAAAATTGAAATTTTACGATGATTCGGGGCAGGGGGCGTTGAGGATGAAATGTACGGGGTAGGCCGAAAGGCTTTACCGAGATCTGTTAAATTATGGTATTATATGCGACCGTTTTTTTTGAATTCGGCGGTAGCCGCAATTTTGCGGGCCGTTATTCGATGTCGGGTTCACCCTGAACTTTTTTCTTGGGAGGGCGCGAGAAACGTCCGAGCATTGTCGGTCAGATTCGGATCGGAGGGCAGTATATTGATTGAGATATATCTTTCGTGGCCCTTTATTCGACGGTTGCAGCGTCGAATCCGAAGGGACGTTTATTCGCGGGCTTGTGGCCGCGTTTATAATTCGCCCCTTGCCTGCATCCTTTTCCCGGAGGGGATTTGGGGTGCTGTGCTTTCGAAGAGGTACATTAAAGTATATAATCGCGCCGCATACTTTATCCGAGCAGGATCAGGCTGAGGGCCATGATCGCCATGCCGCTCATCACGCCGTAGATCGAGATGTGGGCTTCGCCGTATTCGCGGGCGGCCGGCAGCAGTTCGTCGATTGAGATGAAAACCATGATTCCGGCGACGCCTGCCAGGATGCAGCCCATCATGACGGGAGACATGAACGGCATGAGGATAAAATAGGCGAGCAGGGCGCCGACCGGCTCTGCCAAACCCGATAGGAGCGAATAGCGGAAGGCTTTCATCCGGTCGCCGGTGGCGTAAAGACGGGGATCGAAACCGCGATACCTTCGGGTATGTTGTGTATGGCAATGGCGACGGCGATGGCGATACCCAGCGTGGGATTTTCGACGGCGGTGGCGAAGGTGGCGATGCCTTCCGGGAAGTTGTGGATGCCGATAGCCAGGGCGGTCATCAGTCCCATGCGCATCAGTTTGGCATTTTTCGGTTTCTTCTCCAGCTCTTCGATCATATGGGCTTCGTGCGGGTTCTCGACCGAAGGCACCAACCGGTCGATGACGCCGATCAGCAGTACGCCGCCGAAAAAGGCCAGGGTCGTAATACCCATCCCGGTTTGGGGTCCGTAGATGGCTCCGATAGCCTCCCGTGCCTGTTGGAACAGTTCGACGAACGAAACGTAGATCATCACGCCGCCCGACAGTCCCAACGAGAACGAAAGCAGTCGCTTGTTGGTACGGTGAGCGAAAAGGGCTATTGTGCTGCCGATACCGGTTGCCAGGCCGGCGCCAAGGGTGAGCATCAGGGGTACAAAAAGAGTGTGAGCCATCTCGAATACTGTTTTTCAGTTGGTCTTTGCAAAGATAGTGCAAGCCGAAAGCTGTGTCAAATTTATTTGGTTACAGCTGAGGCGCCGCTTATCTTCTGTAAAGATAGTGCAAGCCGGAAGCCGAGTCAAATTTATTTAGATGCAACCGAGGCACCGCCTGTTTTCTGTAAAGATCGTGCACGCGGAAGGTTCGGTTTTGTCGGAAGCGGCCGGGGGCTGCCTATTTGCCGTAAAGTTAGTGAATTTTATCCTTTCTTTGCCGGAGAACATCGAATAAGGAGTGTGCGTTGTGTGAAAATCCCGTCGTATGGCGATCGATTCACTACTTTCGGCAGGAGAAGATCACTATTCCCGGCGAGTCGCGTGTTTTCCCGATCCGGTCTTTTTTTGCGGCGCTTGAAAATATCGAGCGCAGTGCACGATGAAATTATTCTTGAAGAAATTTTATTTAATTTGTTGATAAGTAGTGTTATATGTATTTTTAGGGTGGAAGTGGACGATATTTTTCGGAAAAGATGGTGCGAATGGTGTAATAATTGTTACCTTTACCCAATAAACAAGGCAGGTTCATTCTGATCTTTATCTTCTTTGCATTTTCCCGGACCTATATCCCGTCCGGATTTTTCCATCGTTGAAATCGACCTTTGTAAACTTTCTTTGTTTAGGCAATTTCGCTTGAGTATGTCTGTCGCAGGCAGAAGAGAGCCGTTGCCGGGTTTTAACGATGTCCCGAAATTGAGATTATTTTTTTACTTGCATACGCCCGTTCTGACCGCCCTTTTTCAGCGTGGTTCGGGCAGATTGCGCTGTCGGGGAACAAGGTGTGCGTGACTGCGGTTTCGACCGGGAACAGGAAACTTCCTCGCTTCCGTTTTTCCGCTTCCGCACCGGATGCCTCCGCGACAGATGAAAACTCCGTCGTACGACGGAATTATACGATGATTATGACATTTAACGAATTGAAAATTACCGACCCTATTTTGAAGGCGATCGGTGAAAAGGATACCTGGCTCCTACGCCCATTCAACAAAAGGGTATTCCCGTGGCGCTCGATGGGCGCGATATGCTGGGCATCGCCCAGACCGGGACGGGGTAAGACGGCGGCGTTCGCCATTCCGATCCTGCAGCATTTGAGCAGTGGGATGCAGGCAGAGCCGACCGACGTGCCGCGCCGCAACCGGCGGGGGCGGAATCATGGTCGGGAATACGGAGTGCGGCCGATCCGGGCCCTGATCCTGACCCCTACCCGGGAGTTGGCCGTGCAGATCGGCGACAGTTTTTCGGATTACGGAAAATATGTCGGTCTGAAGCATCTGACGATTTTCGGCGGTGTGAAACAAGGCCCGCAGGTCGAGGCGCTTCGTGGCGGCGTGGATATTCTGATAGCTACGCCGGGGCGCCTGCACGATCTGATCGGACAGGGGTTCGTCGAACTCGACGCGATTACGCATTTCGTGCTGGACGAAGCCGACCGGATGCTCGACATGGGATTCGTCGCCGACATCAAACGTCTGCTGCCGCTGCTGCCGAAGTCGCGTCAGACCCTCTTTTTTTCGGCGACGATGCCTGCGGACATCGTGGCGCTCTCGAAAAGTATGCTGACCGACCCCGTGCGGGTGGAGGTGACTCCGGTTTCGTCGGCGGTGGCTGCGATCGATCAGCGGGTCTATTTCGTGGAGAAGCCGGAGAAGAAGAAACTGCTCGTATCTCTGCTCCGCGAGGAGGATAAGTCCGTTCTCGTCTTCTCCCGCACCAAACACGGAGCGGACAATATTTCGCGTCTGCTCTCCAAGTCGGGTATTCGAAGCGAGGCGATTCACGGCAACAAGTCGCAGAATCACCGCCAGCGCGTACTCACGGATTTCAAGTCCGGCAAGATCCGGGTGATGGTCGCTACGGACATCGCTGCCCGTGGCATCGACATCCGGGAACTGGAGATCGTCATCAATTACGATCTGCCGGATGTGCCGGAAACGTACGTACACCGTATCGGCCGCACCGGTCGTGCCGGACATTCCGGAACCGCCCTTACGTTCTGCACCCCGGACGAGCGGCCGCTCATGAAAGACATACAGCGGCTGACAGGCAAAAAACTCAATGCGGAAACATACCGTGCATAATAATCTTTAAGTTGAATTTAATGGCAAAATCGCAAACATTCGGAAAAAGAGAGAACGAAAAGAAAAAGCAGGCCAAGCGCTTCGAAAAACAGAAACGCAGGGAAGAACGCCAGGCCGGAGGAAGCTCCTCGCTCGACGATATGATCGCCTATGTGGACGAGAACGGGAATATTACCGACACTCCGCCCCAGCTGCGGCCGAAAGTCGAGATCCAGCTCGAGGATATCGTGATAGCCACGCCTAAAAAGGAAGATATTGCGGCCGAACCGCTGAAAGGGCGTGTCGAGTATTTCAATACCGAGAAGGGGTACGGGTTTATCAAGGACCTGGCTTCGACGGAAAAATATTTTTTCCATATATCTTCGGCTCCCGAAGGGATCGGCGAGGGGCGGATTGTCCTTTTCGAACTCATGCGGGGTACACGCGGTATGAATGCGGTGAAAATCGCATTTGCGCAATAAACATTTATCCACAGTCAAAATAGAAAAAAATGAACATTTACGTATCGAATTTGAACTTCCGCACCCGGGGCGAGAGTTTGCAGACTTTATTCGGGGAGTACGGAGAAGTATCTTCCGCCAACATCATCACCGACCGCGAAACCGGCCGCTCGCGCGGCTTCGGTTTCGTCGAAATGCCGGACGAGTCGGCCGCACGGAACGCGATTAACGCGCTGAACGGTTTCGAGCTCGACGAGCGGGCTATCAACGTCAATGAGGCCCGTCCGAAGACCGAGCGCAGCGACCGGGGTGGTTACGGCTCCAATCAGGGCGGCGGTTACGGGCGCAACCGGTATTGATTCGGATCGGCCGGAAAGAGCGGGGAGGAGCGTTGAACGCCCCTCCCCGCTCTTCGATAAGGCCGTGCTTTTTCCGGTGGGGGATGGGGGCGGAGGTTTCCGGAGGAACGCTCGATGGCCGTCCGGTCGGGTGGACGGGCGTCGGAGCGCGGACCGAAACTTCTGCCGGGGCGTATCGTTCTGTCGTTGCAGGATGCCGGCGAAATTTTTTGGCCGGGTTATCTTGCCGAAACCGTAAATTATGCTTACCTTTGCCCCTGATAACACCGGAACCCGATCAAGCCAATGTTTAGTTTCATACCGAACGCATTTCAGGAGGCCCAGTACGTACGGCGCCGTCATTTCCGGGGTAATCATTCGGAAAATATTTCCAATTTTTATTATAATTTTTCCAAGTTATTAGGGTAGCTGTCCAAGTTGCCCTATTTTTTTGTGCACCCGCTGCGGCGAGGTGCGAAACGGTACAGCAAAATGAAGACGATTCTCAAAGGTGCGAAGTTCTATCGGGACGGAAGGTTCGAAACGGGCGATCTGGCGATCGAAGACGGTAAAATCGTTGCTATAGGCGGTCGGGTCGCGCTTGAGGCGGACGACCGGGCAGTCGATTTGACGGGTTGTCATGTATTGCCGGGATTGGTCGATGTGCATGTCCACCTGCGCGAACCGGGTTTTTCGGAGAAAGAGACCATTGCGACGGGTACGGCTGCCGCCGCGCACGGAGGTTATACCACCGTTTGTCCGATGCCGAATCTCAATCCGGCGCCCGATTCGCCGGAGCATCTGGAAGCGGAGCTGGCTCTGATCCGCCGCGATGCGGTCGTTCGGGTGCTGCCTTACGGTTCCATTACGCGGGGACAGAAGGGACGCGGGGAGCTGGTCGATTTCGGGGCTCTGGCCGGAGAGGTCGTGGGCTTCTCGGACGACGGACGGGGGGTGCAGGGCGAGGAGCTGATGGCCGAAGCCATGCGTCGCGCCGCAGCGGTCGGCAAGCCGATCGTGGCCCATTGCGAAGTCGATGAATTGCTGAAAGGAGGGTATATCCACGACGGTGTTTATTGCCGCGAGCACGGGCACAAGGGTATCTGCTCCGAGAGCGAGTGGCGGCAGGTGGAGCGCGATATAAAATTGGCAGCCGAAACCGGATGTCAGTATCATGTCTGCCACGTTTCGACCAAGGAGAGCGTCGAGCTGATTCGCCGGGCGAAGGCCGCCGGGTTGAAAGTCAGCGGCGAAACGGCTCCGCACTACCTGCTGCTCTGCGACGAGGATTTGCAGGAGGACGGTCGTTTCAAGATGAATCCGCCGCTGCGGGGACGTGAAGACCGCGAAGCCCTGCGGCAGGCCGTCGCCGACGGGACGATCGAGGTGATTGCTACGGATCATGCGCCTCACACCGCCGAACAGAAATCGCGCGGACTGGCCGGCAGCGCGATGGGTATCGTGGGGTTGGAGTGTGCTTTCCCGCTGCTCTATACCTATTTGGTGAAGCCGGGGCTGCTTACGCTGGAGCAGCTCGTCGAGCGGATGTCGATGGCTCCGCGCCGGATTTTCGGCCTCGGCGGAGGCTTGCAGGCGGGCGAACCGGCCGATTTAACGGTGTTCGACCTCGATGCGGAGTACGAGATCGATCCCGAAACCTTCCTGTCGAAAGGCCGTGCTACGCCTTTTGCCGGCTGGCGGGTTGCGGGCCGTACGCTCTGGACGCTGGTCGGGGGACGTACGGCATACGCGACGGAGCGTTTCCGATAGACGGGGCGGGAGCGATGTGCGCGGATTGTCCCGGATCGGAATACGAAATGCGATTCCGTTTTTCGACGGGCGGTGACTGCGGTCGTCGCGGATTCTGCCGGATGCGGAAAACAGGGCCGGAAATTGAAAAATGAACGAAGACAAATTACGAAATAACCGAATATGAAACCATTCACCAAAAAAATCGTGCTTGAGTCGGGCCGCGAGTTCTACGGCTACGGTTTCGGCGCGGACCGGGAGGCGACGGGCGAGATCGTGTTCAATACCTCGATGGTCGGCTACCAGGAGATTCTCTCCGATCCCTCCTATACCGACCAGATGGTCGTGATGACCTATCCGCTGATCGGCAACTACGGCATTACGGACGAGGATTACGAGACCAAGTATCCGACTATCGGCGGTATGATCGTGCGCGAATACAACGATCTGCCGAGCAATTTCCGCTATACCAAGACCCTTGGCGAAGTATGCGAGGAGTACGGCATACCCTGCGTCTGGGGGATCGATACCCGTATGCTGACGCGCATTATCCGTGACGAGGGCACCCAGCGGGTGATCGTCGTCGATGCGTCGATGCCGCAGGAGGAGGCCCTGCGCCGCTTGAAGGAGGCGCCCGTGCGCCGCGACATGGTCGAGCGCGTGAGCTGCCGCAAGCGTTGGTTCTCCCGCACGGCCAATCATCGTTTCGACGTGGTGGCGGTCGATTGCGGCATCAAGCACAACATCATCCGCAAGCTCAACGAGAAGGGTTGCAACGTGACGGTGGTGCCCTACGATATTACGGCCGAGGAGGTGATGGCTTTCCGTCCCGACGGACTTTTCCTCTCGAACGGTCCCGGCGATCCGACCGACGTAATGCCGGTGGTCGAGATGGTCCGCACGCTTCGGGGGCGCCTGCCGATCTTCGGTATCTGCCTGGGACACCAGGTGATTTCGCTGGCTTACGGAGCCCGCACCTTCAAGATGAAGTTCGGACATCGCGGCGGCAACCACCCCGTGAAGAACCTCGAAACGGGCAAGGTCGAGATCACGAGCCAGAACCACAGTTTTGCGGTCGATACGGAGTCGCTGAAGGGCACCGGACTGACCCTTACGCACCTGAATCTGCTGGACGATACCGCCGAAGGCGTCGAATGCCGCGCCGATCGGATTTTCAGCGTCCAGTATCATCCGGAGAGTGCGCCCGGTCCGCAGGACAGCACCTATTTGTTCGATAAGTTTATCAAAATGATGGAGGAGAGTCAAAATGCCTAAGAGAACGGATATCAAGAAAGTGATGGTGATCGGCTCCGGCCCGATCGTGATCGGCCAGGCTGCGGAGTTCGACTACGCGGGTACGCAGGCTTGTCTGGCCCTCAAGGAAGAGGGGTACGAGGTCGTGTTGGTCAATTCCAATCCGGCGACGATCCAGACCGACGTGCAGATTGCCGATAAAGTCTATATGGAGCCGCTGACGCTCGAGTACGTGGCCAAGATCGTCCGTTACGAGCGTCCCGATGCCATCGTGCCGGGACTGGGCGGGCAGACGGGCCTGAATCTGGCCGTGCAGCTCGCCAAGAAAGGCGTGCTTCAGGAGTGTCAGGTGGAGATTCTGGGTACTTCGTTCCAGAGCATCGAGCAGGCCGAGGGACCGCGAACTCTTCAAGGAGCTTTGTCAGTCGCTGGGCGAGCCGGTGCTGCCGTCGCTGATTGCTAACAATATCGACGAGGCGGTCGAGGCGGCGAAGCGGATCGGTTACCCCGTCGTGTTGCGTCCGGCCTTTACGCTGGGCGGTACGGGCGGCGGCTTCGCCGACGACGAGACGCAGTTGCGCGAGATGATGCGCAATGCGCTTTCCCTCTCCCCGGTGCATCAGGTGCTGATCGAGAAGAGCATCAAGGGGTATAAGGAGATCGAATACGAGGTGATCCGCGACCACAACGATACGGCCATTGCGATCTGCAATATGGAAAACATCGATCCGGTCGGCGTCCATACGGGCGACTCGATCGTGGTGGCTCCGAGCCAGACGCTGACCAACAAGGAGTATCAGTTGCTGCGCGACAGCGCCCTGCGGCTGATCCGTGCCCTGAAGATCGAAGGCGGCTGCAACGTGCAGTTCGCGCTCGATCCCCTCTCGTTCAACTACTACCTGATCGAGGTCAATCCCCGCGTGTCGCGGTCGTCGGCTCTGGCGTCGAAGGCCAGCGGCTATCCGATCGCCCGCGTCAGCGCCAAGATCGCCGTGGGCCTTACGCTCGACGAGATCCGCATCGCCAATACGCCGGCCAGCTTCGAACCGGCTCTCGACTATGTGGTTACCAAGATCGCCCGCTTCCCGTTCGACAAGTTCAGCGACGCTTCGAACCAGCTCGGAACCCAGATGAAGGCGACGGGCGAGGTGATGTCCGTGGGCCGCACGATGGAGGAGAGCCTCCTGAAGGCGGTGCGCTCGCTCGAAACGGGGGTCTGCCATATCTACCATAAGAAATTCGACGACTGGACGGTCGATCGGATGCTCTCCTATATCAAGGAGGGAACGGACGACCGTCTTTACGCCATCGCCGAGCTGATCCGCCGGGGCGTCGAGCCTGGCGCTGATCTACAACAGCACCAAAATCGACATGTTCTTCCTCGAAAGGAAGTTTAAGAACATCGTCGAGTTCGAAAAGGTCGTAGCGGCCAATCCCCGCGACATCGAAACGTTGCGCGACGCCAAACGCATGGGTTTTAGCGACAAGTTCATCGGTCAGTTGTGGGGCATGAGCCAGAAGGAGATGTTCCTGCTGCGGCGCGAGCACAATATTTTCCCGGTTTATAAGATGATCGATACCTGCGCGAGCGAGTTCTCCTCCTATGTGCCGTATTTCTATTCCACTTACGAGCAGGAGAACGAGTCGATCGTGAGCGAACGCGAGAAGATCGTGGTGCTCGGGTCGGGACCGATCCGCATCGGGCAGGGCGTCGAGTTCGACTATTCGACCGTGCATGCCATCTGGTCGATCCGCGCCGCCGGGTACGAGGCGATCATCATCAATAACAATCCCGAAACCGTTTCGACGGACTATACCACCAGCGACAAGCTCTATTTCGAGCCGCTGACCGTAGAGGACGTGATGAACGTTATTACGCTCGAAAAACCGAAAGGGATCGTCGTGTCGCTCGGCGGCCAGACGGCGATCAACCTCGCTGAGCCGCTGCACGAACTGGGTGTGCCGATCATCGGTACGGGTGTCGAGGCGATACGGAATGCCGAAGACCGGGGTTGTTTCGAGAAGATCATGGAGGAGTTGGGAATACCCCAGCCTGAGGCCGAGGCCGTGACCGATATCGAAGCCGGTGTGCGAGCCGCCGAACGGATCGGCTACCCGGTGCTGGTGCGCCCGAGCTACGTGCTGGGCGGCCGGGCCATGCAGATCGTTTCGAACGAGGAGCGTTTGCGCCACTATCTCCAGACGGCGGTCGAAGTCAATGAGGACAGCCCTGTGCTGGTCGATCGTTATATTATGGGCCGCGAACTGGAGGTGGACGCCATCTGTGATGGCAAGGATGTCTTCATTCCCGGTATCATGGAGCACGTCGAGAAGACGGGCATCCACTCCGGCGACTCGATCAGCGTCTATCCGACCTTCAGCGTGAGCCAGAAAGCCAAGGACAAGATCATCGATTATACCGTGCGGCTGGGCCGCCGGATCGGTATCGTCGGTCTGTATAATATCCAATTTATCCTCGACGGGGAAGAGGACGTATATGTGATCGAGGTGAATCCCCGCTCGTCGCGCACCGTGCCGTTCCTTTCGAAAGCGACGGGTGTCCCGATGGCTGACATCGCCACACGGGTCATCCTGGGTCATTCGCTTCGGGAGCAGGGCATTACCGAAGTATATGGCAGGGAGCGCTCCCGCTGGTTCGTCAAGGCCCCGGCCTTCTCGTTCGCCAAGATCCGGGGCATGGAGTCCTACCTCTCGCCCGAGATGAAATCCACGGGCGAGGCGATCGGATACGACAACAAGCTCACCCGGGCGCTCTACAAGGCGCTCCAGTCGTCGGGCATGACCGTCGCCAACTACGGTACGATCTTCCTCACGATCGCCGACAAGGACAAGCAGGATGCGCTGCCGCTGGTACGGCGCTTTTATGACCTGGGTTTCAATATCGAGGCGACGAAGGGCACGGCGGAATTCCTGCGTCAGCATGGTATTCGCACCCGTACGCGCCGCAAGTTGAGCGAAGGCAGTACGGAGATCATCGACTCGCTGCGCCAGGGCCATGTGAGCTATGTCATCAATACGATCGACATCAACCAGCACAACACCCGGCTGGATGGTTACGAGATTCGCCGCACGGCCGTCGAGAACAACGTGACGATCTTCACGGCGCTCGAAACGGTAAAGGTCCTGCTGGATGTATTGGAGGAGATAACCCTGGGTGTTTCGACCATTGATGCCGAATAGTTTTCGATTTCATGCGGCAACTGCGTCACATCCCTCTTTGATTCGAATGGGAAAGACGGATAGTATTCCCCATCTGCTTCAAAGTCACGATGCACCGCATTTGCCGGCCTGAAATCAAAAGCGAGTTTCGTTCAGAGGGCATCTTTCGCACCTCCTCGCAGTCCGCGACAGTCCCATACCAGCGAGTATGCTCTTGCCGTGTCCTGCGTCGGTCGGTGCGAAACCGGCTCCTTTGAAATTAAGACGAAAGCGAAGCACATAGTTTGGAAAAGAAAAAATGTATAAAAAAGGCATATATACTGTTACGGCCAATGAACCGCTGACGCCCTCCGTCTGGCGGATGACGCTCGAAGGGGATACGCAATATCTGACCCGTCCCGGGCAGTTCGTCAATATCGAGGTTGAAGGGCTCTACCTGCGCCGTCCGATTTCGGTGTGCGACTACAACGAGCGGACGCTGACACTGATCTATAAGGTCGTCGGCGAAGGCACGGCCCGGTTGAGTGAAATGAAGACCGGCGAAAAGCTCGACCTGCTGACCGGACTGGGCAACGGGTTCGATCCGGATGCGGAGTGCCGCAGGCCTCTGTTGGTCGGAGGCGGAGTGGGCGTTCCGCCCCTCTACAACCTGGCCAAGAAACTGATTGACAAGGGCAGAAAAGTGACTGTGGTGTTGGGCTTCAATACCGCGTCGGAGGTTTTCTACGAGGAGGAGTTTCGGGCGCTCGGTGCGGAGGTTTTCGTAACGACGGCGGACGGCACGCACGGGATAAAGGGTTTCGTAACGACGGCGATCGCCGAAAAGAAGCCGGATTTTGATTATTTTTACGCCTGCGGCCCGCTGCCGATGCTGCGTGCATTGAGCGATGCGACGGGCGACATACCGGGCGAATTGAGTTTCGAGGAGCGCATGGGCTGCGGCTTCGGCGGCTGCATGGGTTGTTCCTGTCAGACGAAAAACGGGGCCAAACGCATCTGCAAGGAGGGACCCGTACTGAAAAAGGAGGAGATTATATGGTAAACGAACCCAAGAAAAACTTCGATACGTCGGTGACGTTGAGCGGCCTTCGGCTGGATAATCCAGTCGTGCCGGCCAGCGGTACGTTCGGTTACGGCAACGAGTACAAGGATTTTTACGACATCAACATCCTTGGGTCGTTTTCCTTCAAGGGAACTACGCGCGAGGCACGCTTCGGCAACCCCACGCCCCGCATCGCCGAGTGTACGGCGGGGATGATCAATGCCGTCGGGTTGCAGAATCCCGGTATCGATGCGGTGATCGGCGAAGAGCTTCCCCGGCTGAAGACATTCTTCCGCAAGCCGGTGATCGCCAACATCAGCGGTTTTTCGGTCGAGGAATATGCCTATTGCTGCGAGCGGATCGACAAGGAGGAACAGGTCGGTTTGATCGAGGTCAATGTAAGCTGTCCCAATGTGCGGCACGGCGGCATGAGCTTCGGAACGTCGCCCGAAGCGGCGGCCGAGGTAACGCGTGCCGTGAAAGCCGTGACTACCAAGCCGGTCTATATCAAGCTCAGTCCTAACGTGACGGACATCGTGGCGATCGCCCGGGCGTGCGAGCAGGCGGGGGCCGACGGCATCTGTCTGATTAACACGATGCTGGGCATGCGGATCGACGTGAAATGCCGCAAGCCTATCATCGCCAACGTTATGGGCGGATTTTCCGGTGCGGCGATCTTCCCCGTGGCCGTGCGGATGGTTTATCAGGTAGCCCGGGCTTGCCGGATTCCGGTGATGGGTTGCGGTGGCGTGGAAACGGCCCGCGACGTTATCGAAATGATGATGGCCGGGGCGACGGCCGTACAGGTGGGGGCCGCCAACCTGCGGAACCCTTATGCCTGCAAGGAGATCGTCGAGGCATTGCCCCGCGAAATGGAGCGGCTGGGGATCGAACGGCTGTCCGATATTATCGGCATCGTGAAGTAATTTTGTGAAAATTATAAAGAAGCAAGAGATATGACCAACAGAGACGTAATCATCGCCTGCGATTTCAGCAGCGCCGAAGAGACTTTCCGGTTCCTCGATCTGTTTAAGAACGAGGCCCGCAAACCTTTCCTGAAGATCGGCATGGAGCTTTTCTATGCCGAAGGGCCCGAAATCGTGCGTGAGATCAAGCGCCGGGGGCACCGGATTTTCCTCGATCTGAAACTGCACGACATTCCCAATACGGTCAAGAAGGCGATGGCCGTGCTTTCGCGCCTTGACGTGGACATGTGCAACGTCCATGCGGCCGGCACGATCGAGATGATGCGTGCGGCGATCGAAGGGCTGACCCGTCCGGACGGCACGCGCCCGCTGCTGATCGCCGTGACGCAGCTTACTTCGACTTCGGAGGAGCGTATGCAGCGCGAGCTGCTCATTTCGGCGCCGATCAACGATACGATCGTCAAGTATGCGCAGAACACCCGCGAAGCGGGTTTGGACGGCGTGGTCTGCTCTCCGCTGGAGGCCGGTATGGTGAAGGCGGCCTGTGGGCGGGAGTTCCTGACCGTCACGCCCGGCGTGCGTTTTGCGGACGGAGAGGTGGCCGATCAGGTGCGGGTCACGACTCCCGCGCGTGCGCGGGAGATCGGCTCGGACTATATCGTGGTGGGGCGTCCCATCACGGCGGCAGCCGATCCCGTGGCGGCCTATCGCCGGTGCGTGGAGGAGTTCGTGAAATAGAGTGTGCGACAGAAGGGAGTATTTCGGACGGTACGGCAGGAGGGGCTGTTTTGCGGTCCGGATCGAGCGATGCGGACGGGATTCGTGTCGTGCGGCAGTTGTCTAAAATGGGTTTGGGAGCGTGGAGTTCGCGGAACTTCGGTCGGCACGGGAGTTGCCGGATCGAGTGAAGGGAATGCGCGGTGAATTGCGGTGACCGAAGAAGCTGATTATCGCTGCAAGCGGGAAATAAGTTTTACTCTAAATCAAGGAAGTTATGAAACCGGTTACACTTTTCTATCAGCCCCGGTGCCCCTTCTGCAAGAAGGCGCTGGGCTATCTGGAGGAACTGCAGCGGCAGGAACCTTACGGCCGCATCGAAATCAGGATGATCGACGAACTGGCCGAACCCGAAGTGGCCGACCGTTACGACTACTATTACGTACCGACATTTTACGTCGGGGACAAGAAAGTGCACGAGGGCGGTATTATGCCCGACGAGGTGGAGGCCGTACTCCGTATGGCCCTCGACGAGCGATAGGCGGAAAGCCGTTTTTGCGGAAAAAGGAATGACAATCTAAAGAATGTAGAAATAGTTATGGAAAGAGAAATTGCCAAAGGCCTGCTCTCGATCGGTGCGGTATTCCTGCGCCCCGAGCAGCCGTTTACCTGGGCGAGCGGTATCAAAAGCCCGATTTATTGCGACAACCGGTTGATTCTGACCGCCCCCGAGGTGCGGAAGAAGGTCGAGGCCGCGATTGCGGAAACGGTGAAGGCGAAATTCCCCGCGTGCGAGGTGCTGATGGGAACATCGACGGCAGGCATCGCTCATGCGGCCATCGCCGCGACGATCCTCGACCTGCCGATGGGATATGTCCGCAGCGGCTCGAAGGATCACGGTCGGGGAAACCAGATCGAGGGCAAACTCGAAAAGGGCCAGAAAGTCGTGGTAATCGAAGACTTGATTTCGACGGCGGGATCGTGCATCGAAGTGGTCGAGGCGTTGCGTGCGGCGGGTGCCGAGGTGCTGGGCGTGGTGAGCATTTTTACGTACGGTATGAAGAAAGGGTTGGTGCGGCTTGCTGCAGCCGACGTAATCAACCATAGCCTTTCGAATCTCGATGCGCTGGTCGAAGTAGCGGCCGAGGAGGGGTATATCAAGCCGGAGGATCGGCAGCGCCTGATCGCCTTCCGCGACAATCCTTCGGACGAAAGCTGGATCAACAAATAAACCGCTATGCGCCATTTAATCGACCCTACGGATCTGTCGGTCGCCGAGATCGGGCAGATCATCGCCCTGGCGGAAGACATCATCGCCAACCGGGCCAAATACAGCGAAGCCTGCAAGGGCAAAAAACTTGCGACGCTCTTCTACGAGCCTTCGACCCGCACGCGGCTGAGTTTCACTTCGGCCATGCTGGAGCTCGGCGGCAGCGTCATCGGTTTTTCGGACGCCGCTTCGTCGTCGGTGTCGAAAGGCGAAACGGTCGCCGATACGGTCCGGGTGATTCGTTGCTTCGCCGACATTATCGCCATGCGCCATTTCAAGGAGGGGGCGCCGCTGGTCGGCTCGCAGTATGCCGGTATCCCGGTCATCAACGCCGGGGACGGTAGCCACAGCCATCCGACGCAGACGCTCACCGACCTGCTGACGATCAAGCGCGAGAAGGGGCGGCTGGATCACCTGACGATCGGCTTCTGCGGCGACCTGAAATTCGGCCGCACGGTGCATTCGCTTATCAAGGCGATGTCGCGCTACGAAGGGATTCGGGTGGTGCTGATCGCCCCCGACGAGCTGCGGTTGCCCGAGTATATGCTTCATGAGATCGAAACCCAGACCGAAGGGGTGGAATTCCGCGAGGTATCGACGATGGAGGAGGTGATGCCCGAGTTGGACATTCTCTACATGACCCGCGTGCAGAAGGAGCGTTTCCTCGATGAGGAGGAGTTTAACCGCGTGAAGGACAGTTTTGTGCTGGATCCGTCGAAACTCCGCACGGCCAAGTCGGATATGATCGTGCTGCATCCGCTGCCTCGTGTGAACGAAATCACGCGTGCGGTGGACAACGATCCCCGGGCAGCCTATTTCCGGCAGGTCGAGAACGGTAAGTTCGTGCGCATGGCTCTGATCTATACGTTGCTGAAATGGGCCGAAGGCGAGAAGCTCGCCGCAGTCCCCGACCTGGCCGAGGGGATGTTCATAGACCGGAGTATGAAATGCCCCAACTCCCGGTGTATTTCGGCTACGGAGGATGTCGATCCGCTTTTTGTCAAAGCGGGAGACACCTGCCGCTGCGCTTATTGCGAGGCGAAAATCCGGTAGCGGATTTTGTCGATACAATGTCGAAATAAAACTGTCGGGATTGTTAGGTTGTCGTTGAAATTATTCGTACTTGTGCGAGTAAAAGGCGATGGGCCGCAGGTCCGTCGGCGGCTACGACTTCCGAAACGATGGAAAGGATTCAGATGCACCATACCCGGCGAAAGCGACAGCAGATGCTGTCGGCTCGATGTGCGGCCGGAAGCGTGCAGTGTCGTTCCTGCATCGGATTTTATCGACGGAACTATGCAGGAGGGCACGAATCGGCTTCCCGCAGCAATATAATCTTGCCGCTATGACGAATTCTGTCGTAGCGGCTCTTTTTTGGTTGATTTAGTACGTTTCTTACTATGAAAGTTGGAGTAATCATGGGTTCGACCAGCGACTGGGACGTTATGTCCGACGCTGCGGCGACGCTCGCGCAATTCGGTGTGGAGTTCGAGAAGCGGGTGGTGAGCGCCCACCGCACCCCCGACCTGCTGGTGGAGTATGCCAAAACGGCCAAGTCGCGCGGACTGGAGGTAATCATCGCCGGAGCCGGAGGCGCTGCGCACCTGCCCGGCATGGTGGCCAGTATGACCGCGCTCCCGGTGATCGGTGTGCCGGTCAAATCTCGAGCCTTGAACGGGCTGGATTCCCTGCTTTCGATCGTGCAGATGCCCGGCGGCGTGCCGGTTGCGACCGTAGCGATCAACGGGGCGAAGAATGCGGCCCTGATCGCCGTGTCGATCCTGGCATTGAAGGACGAGGCGCTGGCGGCCCGTCTGGAGATGTTCCGTGCGAAACAGACTGAGGATGTACTTAAAGCGGAACTTTAGACCGATGAGTGCGGTGAAGACGATCGGAATTATCGGTGGCGGCCAGTTGGGGCTGATGATCATCGAGCAGGCGCATCTGCTGGGTGCGCGGACGATCTGCCTTGATCCGGCGGAGGATGCTCCGGCGTTTAAGATCAGCGACGAGCGGATCGTGGGCCGGTTCGACGATCCGGCGGCGTTAGAAGAGCTTTGCCGCCGCAGCGACGTGGTGACCTACGAGTTCGAGAACGTGCCGGGCAATCTGCTGGTGGCTCTCGAGCAAAAAAATACAATATCAAACAAGGGTTCAGGCCTCTGTTCGACTCGCAGGATCGCCTGCGGGAGAAGAGCAATGCCTGCGATCATGGATTGAAGACGCCCGCTTTCATGGCTGTCGATGACGAGGAGTCGCTGCATCGGGCCATTGCGCGAATCGGTTATCCGTGCGTGCTCAAGACCCGTACGCTGGGCTACGACGGACACGGTCAGGCGGTGCTTCGCGGCGAGGCCGACCTTGCGAAAGCCCGCGAACTGCTCGCGGTGCCCTGCATTCTGGAGGAGTTCGTCCCGTTCGATTTCGAGGCCAGCGTGGTGCTGGTGTCGGACGGCGAGCGCGTGATCTGCTTCCCGGTAGGGCGGAATATCCACAAGGACGGTATTCTGGATCTGTGCATCGTGCCGGCGGAGATGCCGGACCAGGTGCGGGAGCGGATGGTGTCCCAGAGCAAGCGTTTCATGCGCGACTGCGGTTACCGGGGGATTCTGGCTATCGAATATTTCGTGAAGGGAGACGAGGTCTATTTCAACGAAATGGCGCCGCGCCCGCACAACAGCGGACACTGGACCATCGAGGGTTCGACGACCAACCAGTTCCGGGAGCTGTGCCGTTACTTGCTCGATATGCCCCTCGAAGAGCCGCAGCTGAAGGCCCCTACCGTGATGAAAAACATCCTGGGACAGGATCTGGAGCGGGCCGAGGCGCTTGCTCGGGAGAATCGCCCCGGTGTGTATGTCCATATTTACGGCAAGACCGTTTCCAAGCCCAAGCGCAAGATGGGACACGTGACTTTCGTCGGTGTGACCGGCGAGGAGTATGCCGCCAAGTGGGCCGACAGATTTGTGAAATAAAGTCAAAAATAAGATAATGAAGAGTTACCGTATTTTCGTTGAGAAATACCCCGAATTCCGGGTCGAGGCCGAGAGCCTGCTCCGCGACCTGAATGCCAACCTGAATCTTTCGCTCGACGGCCTGCGGCTGCTGAACGTGTACGACCTGTTCGGTTTTTCGGACGAATTGCTGGAGAAGAGCCGTTACAGGGTCTTCGGCGAGGTGGTTACCGATGCCGTGACGGATTCGTGCGATCTGGGCGGCAACAGCTTTCTGGCTGTGGAGTGCCTGCCCGGACAGTTCGACCAGCGAGCGGCTTCGGCCGTGGACTGCGTGCGGTTGATCGATCCTTCGGCCGAGGTGAAGATCAAGAGTTCGAAGCTGCTGATCTTCCCTTCGAAACTTCCCAAGGAGACGATGGAGCGTATTCGTCGCTATTATATCAATGCCGTGGAGTCGCGCGAGAAGGATTTGCGGGTCCTGGACGATTTGGAAAACGCCCCCGTGAAACCGGTGCCGGTATTGGACGGGTTCCGGGAGATGGAAGATGCGGAACTCGATGCCTACTGCAAGAAGAACGGTCTGGCGATGAATGCTGACGACCTGCGTGAAGTGGTCAAATATTTCCGGAACGAGGGCCGCGATCCGTTCGAAACCGAGCTGCGGATTCTCGATACGTACTGGAGCGACCATTGCCGTCATACGACCTTCACGACTGAGCTGGAGAACATTACGGTCGAGGAGTCGTTCGTGAAAGACGAGATCGAAGGCACGCTGGCGCTTTACCTGAAAATCCGCCGCGAACTGGGGCGCGAGGGCAAGAGCGTCTGCCTGATGGACCTGGCGACCATCGGTGCCCGTTACCTGCGCAGCAAGGGACTGCTCGACGACCTGGAGGTGAGCGAGGAGAACAACGCATGCAGCGTTTTCGTCGATGTGGACGTCGATGGCCGGACCGAGAAATGGCTCCTGCAGTTCAAGAACGAAACCCATAACCACCCGACCGAGATCGAGCCTTTCGGCGGTGCTTCGACCTGCCTGGGCGGTGCCATCCGCGATCCGTTGTCGGGTCGCAGCTACGTCTATCAGGCGATGCGTGTGACGGGTGCGGGAAATATCTATCAACCCGTAAGCGAAACGCTGCCCGGCAAACTGCCCCAGCGCGTCATCAGCCTTAAGGCCGCCGCCGGTTATTCGAGCTACGGCAATCAGATCGGACTGGCCACGACCCACGTCCGCGAGGTGTATCATCCCGACTATGTGGCCAAACGTCTGGAAGTCGGTGCCGTGGTGGGCGCCGTGAAAGCCGAAAACGTGCGTCGGGAGTCCCCCGTGCCGGGCGACGTGGTCCTGCTGCTCGGCGGCCGCACGGGCCGCGACGGCGTGGGCGGTGCGACGGGTTCGTCGAAGGAGCATACCGACAAGTCGCTCGAGATGTGCGGCAGTGAGGTGCAGAAGGGCAACGCCCCCGAAGAGCGCAAGCTGGAGCGGTTGTTCCGCCGTCCGGAAGTGACGCGCCTGATCAAGAAGTCGAACGACTTCGGTGCGGGCGGTGTGAGCGTAGCCATCGGCGAGCTGACCGACGGCCTGGATATTTACCTCGATCGCGTGCCGACCAAGTACAGCGGTCTGAATGCGACGGAGGCTGGCGATCAGCGAGTCGCAGGAGCGTATGGCCGTTGTGATCGAAGCGAGTGCCGAAGAGGAGTTCAAGCGCTACTGCGCCGAGGAGAATATCGAAGTGACCCATGTGGCGGACGTGACGGACTCGCGCCGTATGCGGATGTACAACAAGGGCAAATTAGTGGTCGATCTTTCGCGCGAGTTCATCGACAGCGCAGGGGCCAAGCACTATGCCCAGGCCGCGATCGGTGCGGTCGAGGAACGCGATCCTTTCCGCCGCGAGGTGAAGGGCGGTACGCTGCGCGAAAAGATGCTTGCGAACCTGGCGGACGACAATGTCCTCTCGCAGAAGGGGCTGATCGAGATGTTCGATTCTACGATCGGCGCTTCGACCGTGCTGCTGCCTTTCGGCGGTCGTACGCAACGTTCGGAAACACAAGTGTCGGTGCAGAAGTTGCCGACGGACGGATATACCGATACGGCCAGCATTATGGCCTTCGGCTACAACCCTTTCCTGGCGTCGTGGAGTCCCTACCACGGTGCGGCCTATGCCGTCGTGGACGCTGCGGCCAAAGTCGTGGCGGCGGGTGCCCGCTACGATAAGATGCGCTATTCCTATCAGAGTATTTCGAGCGCATGACCAAGTCGCCCCCGTACGTGGGGCAAGCCGCTCGGGGCGCTGCTCGGTGCCCTGAAGATGCAGGTCGAACTGGGACTGCCCTCGATCGGCGGCAAGGACTCGATGAGCGGTACCTTCGAGCAGATCAACGTCCCGCCTATGCTGATGGCCTTCGGTATTACGACTGTCGATGCCGGACGCGTCATCTCGACCGATTTCAAGAAGGCGGGCCATTCGATTTACCTAGTGCGTCATACCCCGCTCGAAAACCATATGCCCGATACCGGGGCGTTGAAGCGGAATTTCGATTTCGTAAGTTCGGCTATCGAGTCCGGCAAGATCGTTTCGGGCTATGCCGTCGGCTTCGGCGGTGTGGCGGAAGCGCTGGCCAAGATGTCTTTCGGCAACGGCATCGGTGCCGATGTCAAGGTGGATGAAGCGACGCTGTTCGACAACTCCTACGGCTCGATCGTGGTGGAGAGCACCGAGCCGCTCGATTTTCCGGCCGCCGAGTTGCTGGGACATACCGAGGCGGAGGGAGCGCTCACGATCAACGGCGAAAAAATGCCGCTCGAGGAGCTTTACCGGGCCAATACCGAACGCTTTGCGACGGTTTATCCCGATAAGGGAATCAACCATGCGCCGGTCATGGAGGCGATGCCGGCTCCCCGCAGCTTCACCTATCCGGGCGAGGCGGTCGAGCGTCCGGAGGTCTTCATCCCCGTATTCCCGGGCAGCAACTGCGACTACGACACCGCGAAGGCCTTCCGCCGGGCGGGTGCCGAAGTGCGCAGCGAGGTGTTCTGCAACCTGACGGCGGAGGCTATTTTCGATTCGATCCGCCGGATGAAGGAGGCGATCGCTGCGTGCCATATCTTCGTGCTCTGCGGCGGCTTCTCGGCGGGCGACGAGCCGGACGGCAGCGGTAAATTCATTGCCAATGTGCTGAACAACAAGGATATTTCGGAGGAAATACATCGTCTGCTCGACCGGGGCGGTCTGATTCTGGGCATCTGCAACGGTTTCCAGGCGCTGGTCAAGTCGGGTCTGCTGCCCTACGGACGGCTGGGCCTGGTGACCCGGGAGTCGCCGACGCTCTTCCGCAACGACATCAACCGTCATGTGTCGCAGATCGTTTCGACCCGCGTGGCGACGACCAACTCCCCGTGGTTGTCGAGTTTCTCGGTGGGCGACATTCATTCGATCGCGGTGAGCCACGGCGAGGGCAAGTTCGTCGTGAGCGAGCCTTTGGCCCGCGAGCTGTTCGAGAACGGGCAGGTGGCGTTCCAGTATGTCGATGCCGAAGGCCGCGTGACGGCCGAAGCCCCGTACAATCCCAACGGATCGTACTATGCGATCGAGGGTATCGTGAGCCGCGACGGGCAGATACTCGGTAAGATGGGCCATACGGAGCGTTACGGGGAGAACCTCTTTAAGAACATCGCCGGAGAGAAGGTGCAGGACATCTTCACGAATGCGGTGAACTATTTCCGGAAAACAAAATAACAATTATAAAATACCAACCACTATGCAACAAGGCGAAATGCTTTACGAGGGTAAGGCCAAACAGGTTTTCCTGACGGACGATCCGGATATGATCCTGATTCACTACAAGGATGCGGCGACGGCGTTCAACAACATCAAAAAGGCCACGATCGAGAACAAGGGCGTGCTGAACAACCGGATCTCGACCCTGATCTTCGAATATCTCAACAAGCAGGGAATCAAGACTCACTACGTGAAGACCCTGAACGACCGCGACCAGTTGTGCCGCCGTGTGCGGATCATTCCGCTGGAGGTGATCGTCCGCAACGTCATCGCCGGCTCGATGGCCCAGCGTCTGGGTATCGAGGAGGGAACGAAGCCTTCGAACGTGATTTTCGACATCTGTTACAAGAACGACGAGCTGGGCGATCCGCTGATCAACGATCATCATGCGGTGGCGCTGGGTGTCGTAACCTACGACGAGCTGAAACAGATTTATGCCATGACCGCCCGGATCAACGAGGTGCTCAAGGAGCTTTTCGCCAAGATGAATATCAACCTGATCGACTTCAAGATCGAGTTCGGCCGCACGTCGGACGGCGAGATCGTTCTGGCGGACGAGGTGTCGCCCGATACCTGCCGGCTGTGGGATATGGCTACCAACGAGAAGCTCGACAAGGATCGCTTCCGTCGTGACTTGGGTAAGGTGCGCGAGGCTTACGAGGAGATCCTGGCCCGTCTGGAAAAAGTAATCAAATAAGTTCCGATGCACAAAGAGAGCATAATGCAGCCGATCTGCGACCGGGAGCTGCACGAGGAGTGCGGCGTTTTCGGCGTCGTGGGAGTGCCCGACGCAGCTAACCTGACTTACTACGGCCTTCATTCCCTGCAACATCGCGGGCAGGAAGGGTGCGGTATCGTAAGCGTTTCGAAGGAAGGGGCGATGCGGCGTGTCCGGGGCGAAGGACTCGTTACGGAGGTGTTCAACGAGGCGAAACTATCGACTCTTACGGGTGACATGGCTATCGGTCATGTCCGCTACTCGACGGCCGGAGGCGGCGGAACGGAGAATATACAGCCTTTTCTGTTCCATCATAATACGGGTGATTTCGCATTGGCCCACAACGGAAATATCGTCAATGCGGATCTGCTGCGCAACTACCTGGAGAACAAGGGCAGTCTTCCAGTCCACTTCGGACAGCGAAGTGTTCGCCCATCTTATCAAAAAGGAGGTACGCAACCACAACCGGCCCCGTATCTATTCGATCATCGAGGCGCTCAATATGCTCGAAGGAGCGTTCGCGTTTCTGGTGATGACGGCTAACCGCATCTATGCCTGCCGTGACAAACACGGTCTGCGGCCCCTTTCGATCGGCAAGTTGGGAGACGGCTATGTCGTCAGCAGCGAAACCTGTGCTTTCGAGGTGGTGGGTGCCGAATTCGTGCGTGACGTAGAGCCCGGCGAGATCGTTACGATCGACCGGCACGGCATCCGCAGCAGCGACTATTCGATGTTCAAGCGCCACATGATGTGTGCGATGGAATACATCTATTTCGCCCGCCCGGACAGCGACATCGAGGGCCGTAACGTGCACGCCTTCCGCAAGGAGTCGGGACGCTTGCTCTACAAGGAGGCGCCGGCAGACGCGGACATCGTGGTCGGTGTGCCCGATTCGAGTTTGAGCGCTGCCATGGGATACGCCGAAGCGAGCGGTCTTCCCTACGAGATGGGACTTATCAAGAACAAATACATCGGCCGTACCTTCATCCAGCCGTCGCAGTCGATGCGTGAGAAGGGCGTGCGGATGAAACTTTCGTCGGTGAGCGGTATCGTTTCGGGGCAGCGCGTGGTGCTGATCGACGATTCGATCGTGCGCGGTACCACCTCCCGGCGCATTGTGCGTCTGTTGCGTGAGGCGGGGGCCACGGAAGTTCATGTCCGCATCGCCAGCCCTCCGTTCAAGAATCCCTGTTTTTACGGTGTCGATACTTCGACGTACGAGGAGCTGCTGTGCGCCCGTATGTCGGTTCCGGAGGCGTGCGAGTATATCGGAGCCGATTCGCTGGCTTACCTCTCGCCCGATGCCTTGCTGAAGGCGGGCAATCGCTGCGAGTTGTGCATGGCCTGCTTCACGGGCAATTATCCGACGTCGCTTTACGGGACGATCGAGGAGGCGAACAAAAAAGAAAAATGTTAAACAAACCGCTCCGTTTTCGATCTGCTGTGTCAGGGAAGAACCTGTCCTGCATGCGTATTTCGAAAACATCGGGTGGAAATATTCAGGAAACAGCTAAAACCAACTATTGTTATGGCGGAAAGTTATGAAAAGGCCGGTGTGAACCTCGAGGCCGGATACGAAGTGGTGCGCCGCATCAAGAAACACGTGGCTTCGACCTCGCGGTTGGGCGTGATGGGTAACATCGGCGCCTTCGGCGGAATGTTCGATCTCTCGGCGCTGAATGTCAAGGAACCGGTGCTCGTGAGCGGTACCGACGGCGTGGGAACCAAACTCAAGCTGGCTTTCGAGATGGATAAGCACGACACGATCGGCATCGACGCCGTGGCTATGTGCGTGAACGACGTGCTGGCGCAGGGGGCCGAGCCGCTCTTCTTCCTGGATTATGTAGCCGTGGGGCACAACGAGCCTGCGAAGATCGAAGCGATCGTGGCGGGTGTGGCCGAAGGCTGCCGTCAGGCCGGCTGTGCACTCATCGGCGGCGAAACGGCCGAGATGCCGGGCATGTATGCCGGCGGCGAGTACGATATTGCGGGCTTCACGTGCGGCGTGGTCGAGAAGTCGCGCCTGATCGACGGTACGAAGGTGCGTGTGGGCGACGTGTTGGTGGGTATCGCGTCGAGCGGTGTCCATTCGAACGGTTTCAGCCTGGTGCGCAAGGTGGTTGCCGATGCAGGACTGGATCTTCGCAAGGCTTATCCCGAATTGGACGGCCGTGTGTTGGGCGAGGTGCTCCTGACGCCGACCAAAATTTACGTGAAACAGGTGCTCGAAGTGATCCGAGCCTGTAACGTGCACGGCATCAGTCATATCACGGGCGGCGGTTTCGACGAGAACATTCCCCGCATCCTGAGCGAGGGCCAGGGTATCGAGATTCACGAGGGGACGTGGGAGATCCTGCCCGTGTTCCGCCTGTTGGAGAAATACGGCAAGATCGCTCACCGCGAGATGTTCAATATCTTCAACATGGGTATCGGTATGGTGATCGCGGTTTCGCAGGATGAAGCTTCCGAAGTGATCGCCATTTTGGAGAAACAGGGCGAGAAAGCTTCGGTGATCGGCCGGGTGACGGATCGTCCGGGCGTGGAAATCCGATAGGGCGATGAAGACGATCGCAGTATTCGCCAGCGGAAACGGCTCCAACTTCGAAGCATTGGCTGCGGCTTGTGCCGACGGGCGCATTGCGGCTCGCATTGCCCTCATGGTCTGCGACAAGCCGGGGGCTTTCGTGAACGAGCGGGCTGCCCGTTACGGTATTCCGACCTTTACGTTCAACCCCAAAGAGTACCCTTCGAAAGCCGACTACGAACGGGAGATCGTCCGCAGGCTTCGGGCCGAAAGGGTCGAGCTGATCTGTCTGGCGGGGTATATGCGCATCCTTTCCGATGTGGTGCTGGAGGCGTACCGCGACCGGATTGTCAATATTCATCCCTCGCTGTTGCCTGCGTTCAAGGGGGCGCATGCCATTGCCGATGCCTTTGCTTACGGCGTCAAGGTCTTCGGTGTGACGATCCACTATGTGAACGGAGAGCTCGACGGGGGCCGGATCATCGCCCAGCGGGCTTTCGAGTATCTGGGGAGCGATCCAGAAGAGCTGGAAGCCCGGGTGCATGCCGTCGAACATCCGCTGTATGTGGAAACGGTGGCAAAGCTGGTTGCGGAGCAATAGGATCGCGGGAACGTCGCGGTTTAGTGCGGATTCGGACCTGGAAACACATCGTCGGACACCGTGAATAACGGCGACCGCGAGTCGAAAACGATAAAACTACGTATATATTAACGCGATCATATCCTTTAGTGTACCTCTTTGGAAATGCAGCGACCCTTTCCCTTTCGAGAAAGGATTAGGGGAAGGCGGAGTGGTAAATGCGGTCATTGGACCGCGAATAAGCGACTCTCGGATTCGATGTTGCGATCGTCGGAAATGGTATATTGAAAGATATGATTGCCTATATAAATTAGCAATATGAGAGCATTAATCAGTGTGAGCGATAAGACCGGCGTGGTGGAGTTCGCGCGCGGACTTCGAGAGCTCGGCTGGCAGGTGATCGCCACCGGCGGTACGATGAAACTGTTGGCTGAAAGCGGCGTGGAGGTGATCAACATCAGCGATGTGACGGGGTTCCCGGAGATCTGCGACGGACGTGTCAAGACGCTCCATCCCAAGGTGCACGGCGGCCTGCTGGCTCGCCGCGACGATCCGAACCACCTGAAAGCGTTGCGGGAGAACGGCATCGAGTTCATCGACATGGTGTGCGTGAATCTCTATCCCTTCCGTCAGACGATCGCCCGCGAAGGGGTGACGATGGACGAGGCGATCGAGAATATCGACATCGGCGGACCTTCGATGTTGCGCAGTGCGGCCAAGAACTACAAGGACGTGACCGTAGTGTGCGACCCGGCGGATTATGACACGATCCTTGCGGAGATTAGGGGATACGGCAATACGACTCCCCGATTGCGGTTGCAGCTCTCGGCCAAGGCATATACCCATACCGCCGAGTACGATGCGATGATCGCTACGTACATGCGTGAAAAAGCGGGGCTCGACGAGAAGTTGTTCCTGGAGTTCGATCTGGTTCAGCCGCTCCGCTACGGCGAGAATCCGCACCAGCAGGCCAAGTTCTACCGCAGCGGCGAACGGGTGCCCTATTCGCTGGCCTATGCCCGGCAGCTCAATGGCAAGGAGATGTCCTACAATAACATACAGGATGCCAACGCAGCCCTTGCGATCGTGCGGGAGTTCGATGAGCCGTTCTGCGTGGGACTCAAACATATGAATCCCTGCGGTGCTGCGGTGGGGCGGGATGCGGCGGATGCCTGGACGAAGGCTTACGAGGCCGACAAAGTGTCGATTTTCGGCGGTATCGTCGCCCTGAACCGACCTGTGACCCGTGAGGCGGCCGAATTGATGAAGCCGATTTTTCTGGAGATCATCATGGCCCCTTCGTTTACGCCCGAAGCCCTCGAAGTGCTCTCGACGAAGAAGAATCTGCGTCTGCTCGAAGTTCCGATGGAGAAGAGCGATGCGAAGCAGCGCCAGTTGGTGAGTGTGACGGGAGGATTGCTGGTGCAGGACCTCGACCTCGAAACACGTCCCGTGACGGCGGATATGTGCGTGACGGAGAAGCGGCCGACGGAAAGGCAGCTCGCCGATCTCGATTTCGGCTGGCGTATTGTCAAGCATGTGAAGTCGAACGCTATCGTAGTGGTGAAGGACGGTCGTACGCTGGGTGTCGGAGCGGGGCAGATGAATCGCATCGGCTCGGCGGAACTCGCGCTCAAGCAGGCCCATGCCCAGGGTGTGACCGAAGGGCTGGTACTGGCTTCGGACGGCTTTTTCCCCTTCGACGACTGCGTGAGCCTGGCGGCTGCGAGCGGCGTCGAGGCGATCGTGCAGCCGGGAGGCAGCGTCCGGGACGAGGATTCGATCCGGAAGGCCAATGAATCGGGTATTCCGATGTTGTTTACCGGGATGCGTCATTTCAAACATTAAACTGCGGATTTCGTGTCCGTCGGTCGGATTATTTTTTATGGACGATTTCCGAGCCGCTCTTTGCGGAAAGTGCGGTCGGGAATAAACGATAGGTTATGAAAGTTTTAGTCGTAGGCGGCGGTGGCCGCGAACATGCCGTCGTCGATGCGTTGTCGCGTTCGCCGCAGGTTTCGAAGATATATTGCGCTCCCGGCAATGCGGGTATCGCTCGTCAGGCCGAGTGTGTGCCGGTCAAGGATACCGATGTCGAGGGATTGCTTTCCCTTGCTCGTGAAAAAGAGATCGACCTCACGGTGGTAGGACCCGAAGCGGCGCTCGTGGCCGGTATCGTCGATCGCTTCCGTGAGGAGGGACTTCGTATTTTCGGCCCGACGAAGGCGGCGGCCCGCATCGAGTCGAGCAAGGAGTTTGCAAAAGATCTGATGGGGCGGTACGGTATTCCGACGGCCGGTTACCGGGCGTTCGACGATTACCGGAAGGCTTCGGAGTACGTTCGTTCGCGCCCTCTGCCCGCCGTCCTGAAATACGATGGTCTGGCTGCGGGAAAGGGTGTCGTTATCGCCCGGACGATGGAGGAGGCCGATGCCGCGTTGCGCGACATGTTGCTGGACGACAAGTTCGGCAAGGGACGTGTGGTCGTGGAGGATTTTCTGACCGGACCCGAATTTTCGTTCATGTGTTTCGTGTCGGGGCGCAAGGTGCTGCCGATGGTGCTGGCGCAGGATCACAAACGGGCGTTCGACGGCGATGAAGGTCCCAATACGGGCGGTATGGGAGCATACTCCCCGCTGCCGTTCATTACTCCGGAAGACGAGGCTTTCGCATTGGAAAAGGTGATGCAGCGCACGGCCGACGCTCTCTGCGACGAGGGATGTCCTTTCACGGGCGTGCTTTACGGCGGTTTGATGAAGACCCCGCAGGGAATCCGCGTGATCGAGTTCAACGCCCGTTTCGGCGATCCCGAAACCGAAGTGGTGCTGCCCCGCCTGAAGAGCGACATTTACGATATTTTCAGCGCCGTAGCCGACGGACGGGATCCGGGCGAGGCCGAGTGGCACGACTTTGCGACTCTGGGGATCGTGCTGGCATCGAAAGGATATCCCGGCTCCTATGAGAAGGGGTATGAAATTACGGGAACGGAGCAGGTGGACGGCGTAGTGTACCACATGGGCACGGCGATAAAAGAGGGGCGGCTCGTTACCTCGGGCGGCCGGGTGATGATCGTCGTCTGTCGGGGTGCCGACCCGGAGCAGGCCAGGTGCCGGGCGCTCGAGGAGGTCCGGAAAATCGGTTGCGAGAATCTTTTCTATCGATCCGATATCGGTATGAAGGCTCTTTCGTTTTTAGTGAAAAAATAGTTATATTTGTCCTTCGAATCCCTGGATGGGACGGATAAAGCAATCTTTAAAATCAAAACAATATATGGTAATCAGCGGAAAAGAATTAGCGGCGGCTTGCAAGGCCAAGATGGCCGAGCAGGTGAAGACATTCCCGGAGAAATACGGCCGGCTGCCCCATTTGGTAGTGGTGCTGGTCGGTGAGGATGCGGGCAGCGTATCCTATGTGACGGGTAAGACGAAGGCTGCCGACGAGGTCGGTATCCTGAATACGACGATTCGCAAGCCGGCGGACATCTCGGAGGAGGAGTTGTTGAAAATTATCGACGACCTCAATGCCGACGATACGGTGGACGGAATTTTGATCCAGCTGCCGCTGCCGAAACATATCGATTCGGATAAGGTGATCGCACGGATTCGTCAGGAGAAGGATGTGGATGGCTTCCACCCCCTCAATGTGGCGGCTCTCTGGCAGAAACAGCCCTGCGTGCTGCCCTGTACGCCGAAGGGTATCATGAAGCTTCTGAAGGATTCGGGCGTGGAGCTGGCCGGACGCAAAGCCGTTGTGATCGGCCGCAGTACGATCGTGGGGCTTCCCGTTGCCAAGCTGTTGCTCGATGAGAATGCTACGGTGACCATTACTCACAGCCGGACGAAGAACCTGGCGGATGTGACACGCGAAGCGGAGATTCTGGTCGTGGCGATCGGCCGTCCGAAGTTCGTTACGGCGGACATGGTGGGCGACGGTGCGGTGGTGATCGACGTGGGTGTCAATCGTGATCCCGAAACGGGGAAATTGTGCGGCGACGTCGATTTCGAGGCTTGCGAGCCGAAGGCTTCGCTGATCACGAAAGTGCCCGGCGGGGTAGGTCCGATGACGATCGCCTGTCTGATCGAGAATACGATCGAGGCATTCCTCAAAAAAGTTGCGAAATAGATTCCGGGTATCTGTGCAATCGTGCCGAATGAGGACGGATTGCCTTGATGCGGATTATATCTCGATATCAGGGGCAGACGCAAGGAAAAACCTTGCGTCTGCTTTTTTATTTGTTTTACAAGGGCCGAACTGCCTGTTTTTTGTGAATACGTGGGAGGGGAGAGGTCCGGGCGGTCGGGTTTCAGAGGATTCGCACCGGCCATAAAAAATAAGGGAGGATTCATTGCGAATCTTCCCTTATTTTGAAGAGCAAGTCCCCGGACTTACTTTTTCATCGTCTTCAGTTTCTCTGTCAGGATCGGAACGACCTTGTGCACGTCGCATACGATACCCACGTCGGCGACGTTGAAGATCGGAGCGAATTTATCCTTGTTCACGGCGATGATGAAGTCCGACTCCTCCATACCGGCCAGGTGCTGGATCGCACCCGAGATACCCATGGCGAAGTAGAGGTCCGGACGAACCGTTTTACCGGTCTGTCCGACCTGTCGCTCGTGTGCGAGAATACCTGCATCGACCATCGCACGCGAAGCCGATACTTCGGCACCGAGCACGTCGGCAAGCTCGCGCAGGGTCTGGAACCCTTCTGCCGTGCCGACACCGCGGCCGCCCGAAACGAGTACTTTGGCTTCCGTAATGTCGATCATATTCTTCTGTTCCTTGACCGTTTCCAGAATCCGTACGCGGAACTTCGATTTGTCGAAATTGATTTTTACGTCCTCGACCTTTCCTTTGCGGGTCGGATCGGCCGCTTTGGCACGCATCACACCGGGGCGTACCGTGGACATCTGGGGACGATGTTCCTTGCAGATGATCGTTGCCATCAGGTTGCCGCCGAAGGCAGGACGCGTCATCAGCAGGTCGCCGTCTTCCGAAATGTCGAGACCGGTACAGTCGGCGGTAAGTCCCGTGCCGATGCGTGCCGAAAGACGCGGACCGAGGTCGCGGCCGATGCTGGTGGCACCGATCAGCAGAATGCTGGGCTTGCGCTCGTGGATTACCTGGGTGATGGCCTGTGCGTAAGGCTCGGTGGTGTACTGGGCGAGTTCGTCGGCTTCGATCGAAAGGACCACGTCGGCTCCGGCTGCGATCAGCTCGTCGGCCTTGTCTTTGACTCCTTTGCCGAGCAGCAGGGCGATTACCTGCTCATGGAGTGCGTCGGCCAGTTCGCGGGCTTTTCCCAGAAGTTCGAGAGCGACGTTCTGAACGACTCCGTCACGCTGTTCGACGAACACGTAAACGTTTTTATATTGAGATTTATCCATCTTGGTAAGTAACTGTGTTTTTTATGAACGTTTTCAGCGGGCTGGACCGAAAGGATTCGGCTTTTGCCGGGTGCAGAAAACGACTGTTGTAAATGAACGATCGGTAATTTACAGCTTCGCAGTTGCCGGGGCCGATCAGATTATGAATTTCTTGCAACTTCTCGACGATCAGATCGGCTGCTTCGGCCGGCTCCAGCTCGAAGACCTTACCTGCGGATTTCGCACCCTTCGTGAAGGATTTGAAGACGCGGGTCGGCGAACCGTTGAGGCCGAGTTTCGACTCTTCGACGGAGATGTTGTCGAAACCCCAGACTTCCACCTGCTTGTCGTATGCCTCCACGATGCCGCGTACCGACATATAACGGGGCCGGTTGGCCGAAGAGAGTACGGTTACCACGCACGGGGTTTCCACCTCGAGCAACTGATACCCCTCTTCCGTCCATTTCTTGACGACGAGCCGGTTTCCTCCTTCGTATTTAATGCCTTCGAGGTAGGTCACCTGCGGCAGACCGAGGTGTTCGGCGATCTGCGGGCCTACCTGGGCCGTGTCGCCGTCGATAGCCTGACGACCGGTAATTACCAGGTCGAACTCCAGCATGCGGAGAGCACCGGCGATAGCGTTCGAAGTCGCCAGCGTATCGGCACCGGCGAATTTGCGGTCGCTCAGATGAATCGCACGGTCGGCACCCATTGCGAAGGCTTCGCGCAGGATGTCGTCGGCCTGCGGAGGACCCATCGTGATAACGGTGACGTGTGCGCCGTACTGGTCTTTCAGCTCCAGAGCCATTTCGAGTCCCGCCTTGTCGTCGGGGTTCATGATGCTGGGCACACCGTCGCGGATCAGCGTTCCCGTAACGGGATCGAGGCGGATTTCCGTCGTATCGGGAACCTGTTTTATACAAACTACAATTTTCATTCGAATATCTGTTTTTTATTGTTTTTACCTTATGTGTCCTTGCGAGGGGAGTACGACCGGCTTCGGGGTTTATTCCGGAACCGGATGCACGGTCGCCCGCCGCTATTTCAACAGTGCCGACGAAATCACCATCCGCTGTACTTCGGAAGTACCTTCGTAAATTTCGGTGATCTTGGCATCGCGCATCATGCGCTCAACGGGGTATTCGCGCGTGTAGCCGTATCCGCCGTGGAATTGCACGGCCTTGGTCGTCACTTCCATTGCGGTTTCCGCTGCAAAGAGCTTGGCCCGGGCGGCATCGACCGAGAACGGGAGCTTCTGGTCTTTCTTGAAGGCTGCGGCACGTACCAGCAGGCGGGCAGCTTCGATTTTGGTATCCAGGTCTGCCAGTTGGAACTGGGTGTTCTGGAACTGTCCGATCGTCCGTCCGAACTGTTTGCGCTCCTTGACGTATTTCACGGTTTCATCCATCGCCCCCTGCGCGATGCCGAGGGCTTGCGAAGCGATACCGACACGGCCGCCGTCGAGGGTCTTCATAGCGATGCTGAAGCCCTTGCCGACCTTGCCGAGCAGATTCTCCTTGGGAACGATGCAGTTCTCGAAAATCAACTCGCAGGTCGCTGAACCGCGGATACCCATCTTCTTCTCTTTCTTGCCGATCGAGAACCCGGGGAAGTCGCGCTCGACGATGAATGCCGAGATACCGCGCGTACCCTGCGACTTGTCGGTCATCGCCATCACGATATAAACGTGTGCGTAAGCGGCGTTGGTGATGAAGATTTTGTTGCCGTTCAGGATATAGTGGTCGCCTGCATCGACTGCCGTGGTCTGCTGTGCCGCAGCATCCGTACCGGCGTTGGGCTCCGTGAGGCCGAAAGCGCCGAGCCATTCGCCCGAGCAGAGCTTGGGCAGGTATTTCATTTTCTGTTCTTCGGTACCGTGCTCATAAATTGGAGCGGCGCAGAGCGACGTGTGTGCCGATACGACCACGCCCGTAGTGGCGCATACGCGCGACAGCTCTTCGACGGCCATCGAATAAAGGATGTTGTTGCCGCCTGCACCGCCGTAGTTGACGGGGAAGGGAATACCGAAGATTCCCAGTTTTGCCATTTTCTCTACGGTTTCCACAGGGAAACGCTCCTCTTCGTCGATTTCGGCAGCCAGAGGTTTCACCTCGTTTTCGGCAAATTCGCGGATCATTTGCCGGAACAGCTGCTCGGTTTTGGTCAATTCGAAATTCATTTTATAAGTATGGTTTTTTAATGATTTTTTAAACAGTCATACCGCCATCTACGCTCAAAACGGCACCATTGACGTAGGCCGCTTCGTCGGATGCGAGGTAGAGATAGGCGGCGGCGATCTCCTCGGGACGACCCAGGCGACCTACGGGAACTTTGGCCCGCATGCCGTCGAGTACGTTCTCGGGCATCTTGGCAACCATTTCGGTTTCGATGAAGCCCGGGGCTACGGCATTGACCGTGATACCCTTACGTCCCAGTTCGCGGGCCATCGTTTTGGTCATACCGATCAGGCCGGCTTTCGTGGCCACGTAGTTGGTCTGGCCGAAGTTGCCGTAAAGCCCTACTACCGACGAGGCATTGACGATGCGTCCGTAGCCGGCTTCGAGCATGTAGTTCAACACGGCCTTGCAGCAGTAGAACGTGCCCGAAAGATTGACGTCGATCACGTTCTGCCACTGTTCGACGGTCATTTTCTTGAGCGTGCTGTCGTTGGTGATGCCGGCATTGTTGATCAGGATGTCGATCTTGCCGAACTTGTCGGCGACGCGCTTGGCCGCAGCGGTTACCGCCTCGAAATCGCTCGTATCGACCTTGTCGAAGGTGATGGCGAGCCCTTCGGCTGCGGCTTTTTTCTCCATTTCCTTACCGCGGGCTTCGTTACGTGCCCATACGACTACCTGTGCGCCTTCGCGTGCGAAACGCAGTGCCGTTGCTTCGCCGATACCGGCCGTGCCGCCCGTGACGATGGCGACTCTGTTCTCAAGTCTTTTCATGGTTATCTCTTTTTAGATGAATTCTTTGTTGTGTTTGAGTTTGGCGGTGCCCGTGATGCACTCTTTGCCGGCAGCATCGAGCAGCAGGCATTTGATCGTACCGATGTGTTTTTCGGTGTTTACGTCGATTACTTCGAATTCGGCCGTATATTTCTCCCCGGCGAAGACGGGTGCACGGAAAGACATCTCCTGCGAGAGATAGATGGTGCCCTGTCCCGGGAAGAGCATTCCGAAGACCTTCGAGAATACGGAGGCCGAAAGGAATCCGTGCACGATGGGACGGCCGAACGGGGTTTTGGCTGCGAATTCCGGATCGAGGTGGATCGGGTTTTTGTCGCCCGTGATTTCGGCGAAAGCGATCACGCCTTCCTGCGTATAGGTCACTTCGTGACGGTATTTATCTCCTGTTTTGATCATGGCGGGCCTATTTTTTCATGGGTTTAAGATCCTTGGACACGATCAGGTGCGCTTCGGTAGCGGCCTGAACCTGTTCGACGGTGAATTCGGGATTGATTTCCGTCAGCACGATGCCTTCCGGGGTAATCTCCATGACGCCCATTTCGGTTACGATCATGTTCACGGAGCCTTTGGCCGTCAGCGGCAGCGTACATTTCTTGAGGATTTTGGGTGCGCCTTTGGCCGTGTGCTCCATGGCAAGGATCACCTTGTCGGCACCCGTGAGCAGGTCCATCGCACCGCCCATGCCGGGAGCTTTCTTGCCCGGGATGATCCAGTTGGCCAGGTCGCCTTTTTCATCGACCTGCAAGGCTCCCAGTACCGAAGCGTTCACATGACCGCCGCGGATGATGCCGAACGAGGTGGCGCTGTCGAAGCACGAGGCGCCCTCGAGGGCCGTGACGAATCCGCCGCCGGCATTGATAAATTCGGGGTCTTCCTCGCCCGGTGCGGGGGTCGGGCCCATACCGAGCAGGCCGTTTTCGCTCTGCAGGAAGATTTGAACGCCTTCCGGCAGGTAATCGGGGACGGCCGTCGGCAGTCCGATACCGAGGTTCACCACGTCGCCGTCTTTGAGTTCCATCGCCACGCGTTTGGCGATGATTTCTCTGATCTGTTCCTTTTCCATAGATTTATGTCGTTTTTGTCTGTTCGTCGTACTGTCTTGAAACGGGGCGGTTCTGGAATCCGGGACCGTTTCCTATTTGCGGTGCATTCTGCGGGCCATCTCCTGGGCGATGAACGACGCCACGTCGTCGGCGTAGGTGTTCATGCCGAAGCCGGCGTCATAGCCCAGCTCTTTGGCCAGTTCGTGCGAGATGCGCGGGCCGCCGCACGCCAGAATCACTTTGTCGCGCAGCCCTTCGGCTTCGAGCATTTCGACCAAGCTCCGTGAGGTTCTTGATATGGATATCCTTCTGGGTCACCGTCTGCGAAACCAGCAGGGCGTCGGCCTTGAGTTCGATCGCTTTGGCGATGAACTCTTCGTTGGTCACCTGGCTGCCCATGTTGAGGGCTTCGAACATCTCGTAGCGCTCCAGTCCGTAGTGGCCTGCGAAGCCTTTCATGTTCATAATGGCGTCGATACCTACCGTATGGGCGTCCGTGCCGGTGCTGGCGCCGATCACCACGATCGGGCGGCCGATCTGCTCGCGGATGAAGCTGTCCGTTTCGGCCATGTCCCATTTGGTCGATTCGACTTTCGGGACATGGATATTCGAATAATCGACCGTATGGGTGCAGCTTCCGTAGCAGTTGAAGAACGTGTAACCGGCCGTCAGCTCCCGGTGGAATACCACCTGCGGGTTCTCGAAGCCCATCTTTTTCATCAACTGTTTGGCCGCTTCGATGGCTTCGTCGCCGGCGGGCACGGGCAGTGTGAAACTCAACTGCGTTTTGCCGTCGTTCATTGTGTCGCCGTAGGGCTTTATCTTTTTCAGGTCGAGGGTCTGGTCGAAATCCCTGCCTTCGGTTGAATATAATCCTCCACTCATAGAATCAATATGCTAATATAGTTAAAATAAGGCGTTTGGTCGTACTTGCAGCATCGGAATATCATTTTTTCGCTGCGGCGCGACTGCCGTTTTTCATAATCTCCACGAAGGGGTTGTAGTAGTTGCGGCCCTTGCTGCTCACGCCCTCCAGACCCTTGCCGCCGTTCATGGGGCGTTTGATGTCGGCGAAGATTCCCTTCTCGAGCGCCGAGAAGAGTCCCTCTTTTTCGAGGCGTTCGAGAAGTGCGGTAGCTTTGTCCAACACCTCCTTGGCACGTTTGCGGATCAGTCCGCCTTCCTTGAACTCCACTTCGTCGCCGATGTTCTTCATGTTGTTGAAGATGTAGCGGGCGTTCTCGATGGAAAGGTAGCGGTCCGACATGAACGGGGTGTGGATGGCTTCGGTCGGCATACCTAACAACTGAATGCCCTGCGAAGTCCAGATGCCCACCATGTTGAACAGTGCGTCCTGGATATGTCCCCGGAAGATGTTGCCGGTCATGAACTTCGTCGGCGGCATATATTTCAGCGGAGCCTTGGGGAAGATCTCGCGGGTCATCTGCGCCTGCGCCAGCTCGTAGAGGAAGCCGTTTTCGAGCATCGGATCCATCTCGAAGGCGTGTCCCAGACCCATTTGCTCCTCGGGCAGGCCGGCCAGCAGGGCCAGTTGTTCGTTGATCAGGTCGGAAGCCAGCACCGTGTGAGCCTCCTCGACCGCGTCGGCTGTGGTGAGGTAGTTGTCCTCGCCCGTGTTGATGATTACGCCGGCGAAGCCGTTGATTACGCGCGACATATATTGATCGACCAGCGTGCGCTGCATGTTGATGTCGCGGAACAGAATGCCGTACAGGGCGTCGTTGAGCATCACATCCAGACCTTCGAGTGCGCCCATTACGGCGATCTCGGGCATGCAGAGTCCCGAGCAGTAGTTGCAAAGGCGGATGTAGCGGCCGACCTCTTCGCCTACTTCGTCCAGAGCCTTGCGCATGATGCGGAAGTTCTCCTGGGTGGCGAACGTACCGCCGAATCCCTCGGTCGTCGCGCCGTAGGGCACGTAGTCGAGCAGGCTCTGGCCCGTGGTGCGGATTACGGCGATGATGTCGGCGCCCTGTCGGGCTGCGGCCTGTGCCTGTACGACATCTTCGTAGATGTTACCCGTCGCTACGATTACGTAGAGGTAGGGACGCGGCCCTTCGCCGATGGTGGCGATGTAGTTTTCTCGACGCTGGCGGTTGGCTGCGATTTTGGCGATGCTGGCGTCGATATACGGTTTCAGCGCCGCTTCGCGCTCGGCTGCCGTACATACGGCCGAGCGGATGTCGAGTTTGCCGGCAGCGATCTGCTCGGCGATTTGCTGGGGCGTGAGTCCCGTTTCGACGATCGCGTTGCCGAGGAAGAATAGGGCGCCTTCGCCCAATACGTTTTTCTCCCGCAGCTCTTCCACCACCACGTTCGGCAGCGGTACCGCGTTGGCATCCACGCCGTCGATGCCGATCAGACGGCACAGCGTCCGCTCGACGGCTACCGTCGTATAACCTTCCACAAAATCCTGCACCCCGTCGGCGATCTTGCGCGCTACGTCCCGGGCGTGTTCCACCTGGTTAAAGTCTATTCCTAATTTGCTTTTCATATCGTTCATGTAGGCTGTGCCGTACGGCTGCCGTCATTGGTTGTTTTTGAGTTCTTCGTTGCGTTCGATTCGCCGGAGGATCTCCGGGTCGATGCCCAGAATACGGGCGATCCGGATCGCTTCGTGCGGAACTTCGTCCGTCGTGACCTCCTCGAGCGAGTAGTCTATGAAATCGTTGATGTTTTTCAGCGTGATCCTCTCCTCCGCGTTCGTTTCCGAGAAGCCTTTTACCTTCAGCTTGCGGCACGGAGCCGCGATGCCGTTGTAGTGGGTGGTCACGAGCGAAGGGACTTCGTAGTCGGCCAGAAATTCGAGGACGCCGTTCACGATCGCCCTTCCTTCGACCGGATTGGTCGTGCGGGCCGGTTCGTCGATGAGAGCCAGCACCCGCCTGCCTGCCCGGACGCTTTTGGCCAGTTCGTCCATCCGCATCATCTCGGCCGCGAACGACGAGAGTCCGCTGAGCTGGTCCTGTCCGTCGCCGATGGAGCAGTGTACTTCGTCCACAAGGGCCATTTCCGCCTTTTCGGCCGCAATGTAAAATCCGAATTGCAGCATGTACTGGGCCAGCTCGACGCTGTGCAGCAACACGGTTTTGCCCGACATGTTGGCGCCGGTGATTACCGTAGGTCCCGTCGTCAGGCGGATATTCACGGGCTGGAATCGCTTCCCGGCCGCTTCGAGCGAAATCCGCAGCTCAGGGTTGAACAAGCCTCGGAAGGAGGTCGTGTCCTGCGTTATCGCGGGACGGGTAAGGCCCCAGTCGCGGGCCTGCATCGCCTTGGCGATCACCACATCGAGCCATCCCATCCGGTCGAGTGCCTGTTGCAACGCTTCGTGGTATTTCCGCAATTCGACGGAGAGCCTCTCCCGAATGCGGTCTTCGATTTCCACGCTGCGGAAATAGAGCTCCTGCACTTGAGACTCGTCGGCTCCGGCCTGTTTGCGGGCCTTGATCTGTTTGCGCAGGGTCGTCAGCTCCTCCGAGTAGGCGTCATAGACGAAGAAATGGGGGAGCCGGTTGCCTTCCGGATCGAGCAGATCGACGATCTCGTTCAGCTCGGGAAGCTCCGCAAGACGCCCTTGCGATGCCAGCGGTCGAAGCTCTTCCGCCAGCAGCGCGAAAAACTTCAATTCGAACAGCTCGATGTCGTCGAATACACAGTTGCCGCCCGTGCGTTCGATCGTTGAGCGGATGTCGCGCAACAGGGCCAGTTTGCGGCGAATCGTTTCGGTGCGGTCGCGTCCCTCTTCGGTTTCGAGCAGGCGCAGCACCGAGGCGATACGGTCGTGTTCCTCCGTGATCGCCGACTCCTTGTCGAGCCATGTCATTTCATGGAGCATACGCCGCCCGACGGAGGAACAGATCTCCATTCCTTCGACGACGCAGCGCAGTCCGCTGGTATGTTGTATGGCCTCTTTGAGTCGCATTCGTTTTCTGGTTATTCGATGCAATTTTGCACGGTTTCGCGTATTTATTTCACGGCCTTCTGCCGTGTCAGAGCGTTTGACCTTCCTCTGACTCCCCTCCTTGGAGGGGACTTTAAGATCCTCGATTCTGTTCGTGTGAGCCGTATTCGTTTCTATTCGGGCATTTTCTTTACGTCGTAAACCGGTATTTGCAACGCCTCCTGCATCGCTTCGCACAACCGTCGGGAGTCGAGCACCAGCCCCGACGGAGCCGTCGGATTGACCGTGACGGCCAGCAGCCGGCTGCGGTGTACCACCCTGATCCGGTGCCCCCGGCGCAGGAAAGCGTAAAACGCTTCGGGCGAGGCGAACACCCGCGTAAAGTCGCGGATGATCAACTCCACTTCCCGTTGTTGCGTTCGCAGCAGTTGGAACAGCTTGTCCGTGACGATGCCGGTGGCGTAAATCCGCCGGCCGTGCCGGAACAGGTTCTCTCCGCTCCGTTCGAGCATCAGCACCGAGGGTAATTCGAGGTCGATCGGTTCGCCGCCGTCGCTGACGGCCCACACCCCCTGCGTCAGGGGGGCGAGCCGGGTACGCAGCGCCTCTTCAACCTCTTCGATCCCGATCAGTTCATAAACGTATTTCGTCTTGCGGACCAGTTCGGGAATATTTCCCGCGACGGCAGCTCCCGTGGCCAGGATCATCGCTTCGGTGACCGCCGGCGCGAAGCCAGGCTCAACCGCGACAGGGCGCCGTCCACGATCGTCGTGCCTACGCCCCGGGATTTGAGCCGGTCGATCAGGGCTTTCAGGCCCGCCGTGTCCGAAGGTCCGGAGAGCAGCAATTTGCCGTTCATCTTCGCGCGGGCCGTTATCAGCCGCCCGAGCGCCGTCCGTTCCAGGCTCACGTCGAGGACCTCGGCCGCGAGCCGTTTTTCCCGGTAGTGTTTCTCCGAGGTGACGAAGATCATTCCCTCGGGAATCTCGATCTCGGGCTTCGCCGTCTGGCACACCTGATCCCGGCTCTCGCCGTCGATTCCGACCGAAGTCAGGGCGAAACGGTCCGCCTGACCACCGAGTTGTCCCAGAATGTAGTTCAGACATTCGGTTTTACCCGTGTTCTTCTCCAGACCGACAATGGCCAGGCTGCCGAAATCCGATATGTTCGTTACGAATCCCAATCCGGTGCGGGCTGGTCTTGCAGCATTACGTTCTAATGGTTGTGGTTACGGGTCTTGCGGCTCAATTCGGACGGCTCGAGCGAAAGACGTCCGCCGCTCAACAACTCGGCCACGCCTTCCTTCCGACGTGCTTTCTCGCACTCTTCGCAGTGGCATTCGTCCTTGTAGTCGGTCGGTTCCGTATAGGTCGTGATCACACCTTCGTAGTTGCGGAGTACCACGCGGTTCGGAGCCTGCGAGATGACATAGTTCGGCATGACGGGAATCTTGCCGCCGCCGCCCGGAGCGTCCACGACGAATGTCGGAACGGCGTAACCCGAGGTGTGTCCCCGGAGGTTCTCGATGATTTCGATGCCTTTCGATACCGGGGTGCGGAAGTGTCCGATGCCCAGCGACAGATCGCAGATATAAATATAGTAGGGACGCACACGCATTTTCACCAGTTCGTGCACGAGCTTTTTCATGATGTGCGTGCAGTCGTTCACACCGCGCAGCAACACCGACTGGTTGCCCAGGGGAATACCTGCGTCGGCCAGACGTGCGCAGGCCTGCTTCGATTCGGGGGTCACTTCGTTCGGATGATTGAAGTGGGTGTTCAGCCAGATCGGGTGGTATTTCTTGAGCATGTTCACCAATTCCGGTGTGATGCGTTGAGGCAGCACGACCGGGGTGCGCGAGCCGATGCGGATGATCTCCACGTGGGGAATGGCACGCAGACGGCTGATGATATATTCGAGTTTTTCGTCGCTTACCAGCAGGGCGTCGCCGCCTGATAGCAGCACGTCGCGTACCTGCGGTGTACGGGCGATGTAGTCGATGCAGTCGTCGATCTGTTTCTCGGGGGTTGCACAGTCGTGCTGGCCGGCGAAGCGGCGGCGCGTGCAGTGACGGCAGTACATCGAGCACATGTCGGTAATCAGGAACAGTACCCGGTCGGGGTAACGGTGCGTCAGACCCGGTACGGGCGAGTCGCTGTCCTCATGCAGGGGATCTTCCAGGTCGGCGGGCGAGCGCTTCAGCTCCTCGACGGTAGGAATGGCCTGCTTGCGGATCGGGCAGTGCGGATTTTCCGGATCGATCAGCGTCAGGTAGTAGGGCGTGATGGCCATGCGGAGCGTTTTGAGCGATTCGCGGATGCCTTCCTCCTCTTCAGCGGTCAGCTTGATGTATTTCTTGAGCTCATCTACGGTCTCAATCCTGTTTTTTACCTGCCAGTGCCAGTCGTTCCATTGCTGGTCGGTCACTTCGGGAAAGAATTCTTTTCTGCGGCTCATTGCGGGTGTGAGAGGTGTCATTTGATTTTATTTGTTTCGTTCGGTTGTTACGTTGTTGCGATTTGTGTTTTTTCGCCGATGTAGCGAGCGTTTGTTTTCGCCGTCCGCTCATCGAAAACGGATGCGGCGGACGGCTATTTTCGATGAGTGCCTCCCTGCCTCGGTAAGTCGGATCCGTCCTGCTTTTTTAATTTGCGCCGGGCGGGGACGATGAGGAAGGGCGGCAGGTGTCGTTCGTATCGGTTAGGCGTACAACTCGGTGAATATCTTTCTCAAGGCTTCGCATTCGCGGAACTCCTGAAGCGTGATCTCCGCATGTCCCTTCGTATAGCCGTTTCCGATAATCATCGTCACGTCGCTGCCGACGCCTTCGGCGCCGAGAGCGGCTTTCGTGAAGCTCGTGGCCATCGAGAAGAAATAGACGATACCCGTATTCTTCGTACAGAGGATGCTGGTCATTTCGGTGTCGGGAACATTCACGTTGTTGATGGTGATGTCGCACATTTCGCCATTGGTCAGCTCCGTAATCTTTTCGAGTACCGGAATCGGCTGACGAGCGTCCATGCAGACTACCTCGTGGCAGAAGCCCAGCTTGTCCAGGCGCTCCTTCTCCTCGGGACTGTAACAGAGTCCGATCACTTTGCCCGTTACGCCGACCCGCTTGCGAGCCTCGTAGCAACAGAGCATGCCGGATTTGCCGGCTGCGCCGATAATCAGCACCGTGTTGCCGGGGCGAACCAGTTTGGCTACCTGTGCCGGAGCTCCGGCCACGTCGAGGGCCGACATTACCAGCTTTTCGGGCAGGTCGGAAGGTATTTTGGCGTAGATGCCGCTTTCGAACAGGATCGCCTTGCCGTCGATATCGACCTGATCGACATCGGGGCGAATCTCCTTGATCTTGTCGATCCGCAGCGGAGTCAGCGACAGCGAAACCAGCGTGGCGATCTTGTCGCCTACCTTGAGGTCGGTCTTGCCGACGAGCGCGTCGCCGATCTTCTCGACCGTGCCCAGCAGCATGCCGCCCGATCCGGTTACCGGATTGCGGTGTTTGCCTTGTTTTTCGACGATGTCGAGCATGATCTCGGCGATCTTGGCTTTGTCGCCTCCGGCCTGGTTCGAGATCTGGGTGAAGCTGGCCGAGTCGATGTTGAGGGTCTGTACGTCGATCAGAATCTCGTTGTCGTAGATCTCGTCCATATTGTTGTCCAGCTTGTCTGCCGGCTGGGGAAGCACGCCCTTCGGGGAGATTACCCGGTGTGTGCCGTATTTATGTCCTTTTTTCATTATGGTGTTTTGTTGTGTTGCAGTGTTGATGTTTTTTCCGTGATCTTATTTCTTGAGTCCCAGAATGCGGCGAGCTTCGTCCGGTGTGGCGACCTCGCGTCCGAACTCTTTGGCCATGCGAACGACCTTCTCGACCAGTTCGCCGTTGGATTTGGCCGGAACGCCTTTGGAGAGATAGACGTTGTCCTCGAAACCTACGCGCACGTGGCCGCCGTCGATGATCGCCAGGGCCGCCAGCGGAAATTCGTAGCGTCCCACGCCGGCTACCGTGTAGGTCGCATCGGCCGGAATGCTGCCCCGCAGGAAGACGAAATCCCGGATGTCGCCTCCGATGCCGCCGTTCACACCCATCACGAAGTCGAAATGCATGGGGGCGGCGATATAGCCCTTCTTGTGCAGGCGGAGCGCCATTTCGATCATACTCTTGTCGAAGACCTCCAGTTCGGGTTTGATACCCCGCTCGATCATCTTCTGGCCGAAGTACTTGATCGTATTCTCCGTGTTCTCGAAGATTTCGTCGCCGCCGAAATTGAGCGTGCCGCAGTCGAGGGTCGCCATTTCGGGGAGCAGCTCCGTAGGTTGCAGCCGTTCGTCGTTGGTCATGCCGACGGCACCTCCCGTCGAAGGCTGGATGATTACGTCCGGGCAAACCGCACGGATAGCGTCCATGACCTGTTTGAAGCGGTTTTTATCCTGCGTGGGTTGGCCGTCGTCGTTGCGCACGTGCAGGTGGATGATGCTCGCGCCGGCATCGTAGGCCGACTTGGCCTCCCGGGCGCACTCTTCCACCGTGTAGGGGACTGCGGGGTTGTGTTCCTTGAGTACTTCCGCTCCGCAGATCGCGGCCGTTATGATCAGTTTTTCCATGGGGTCTTTGGTTGAAAAGTTTGAAAATGGTTGAATTCCGTTGCTTTGTCCGATGTGGCGGCTAAACCTGTTCGGACCTGTTCGCCGAGAATTTCCGGTCGCATCGGCCGTTTTCTCTCTCCGGCGCTCCTGCCTGCGGTCTTCGCATCGCGGGACGCTTTCGTGTCCGGAACGGGCCGAAAATTCCGTTAGCGGCTCTCAGGGATGCGCTGGTCCTCTTTTTTTACGACGCACGTGCCGCTGGCACGGCAGACCACGACGGGCTCTTTGAGTACGTCGGCCGCAGAGGGCGAGATGTCGGGGCGTGCCGCAACCACTTTGCGGGCTTCGAAGACCATCTTGCGCGAGGTGTTGCCCTCCTTCACGATTTCGCCCACCGCTTCGATATAATCGCCGGCATAGACCGGGGCGAGAAATTCGACGTTGTCGTAGGCCACGAACAGTCCTTCGTCGCCGTCGTGCATGATCAACAGTTCGGTGGCCACGTCGCCGAACAGATGCACCATATGGGCGCCGTCCACCAGATTGCCTCCGTAATGAGCGTCTTTGGCACTCATCCGAAGCCGTATCATTGATTTTTCCATAACCTGATATTTTTAATTCGATTGAGATGCGGATTTGTTCTTTCGGCCGTTCGGTTATTTGGCCGGAGCGACCATGTAATCTACGAAGATACCCGGCGTGCGGACCGCTTCGGGGGCTATCGCTCCGGTTTCTACCAGCTCCCGCACCTCGGCGATCACCAGGTCGGCTGCGGTGGCCATCAACGGGTTGAAATTCTGTGACGTGCCTTTATAGACCAGGTTGCCCGATCGGTCGGCCAGGCTCGCGCCGAGCAGGGCTACGTCGGCCCGCAGCGGTTTTTCGAGCAGGTAATCCTTGCCATCGACGTTGATGATTTGTTTGCCTTCGGCTACGATCGTTCCGAGTCCGACCGGAGTGAGCACACCGCCCAGACCTGCCCCGCCCGAACGAACCCGTTCGGCCAGCGTTCCCTGCGGGCAGAATTCGATCTCCAGTTCGCCGCTGTTCATCTGCTCGCTGGTGCAGGGGTTGGTGCCGATGTGCGATACGATCACTTTGCGGACCTGCTTCCCGGCGATCAGCCGTCCGCAGCCTTTGTCCGGATAAGCCGTATCGTTCACGATGAGGGTGAGGTCCTTTACGCCCGATTCAACCAGTGCGTCGATGATCGCGTGGGGGCTTCCGTTGCCCAGAAAGCCGCCGATCATGACCGTCATTCCGTCTTTTACCATTCCCGCCGCTTCGGCAGCAGATATAGCTTCTTCATATGGTGATTGATTTTACTTAAAATTAACAATATCAGTCTTTAATCTAACAAAATTAAACATTTGACGAATAATTTGCAATGATTTCGACGTTTTTTTGTCGATAATCGGTCACTTCTTCTCCGAAAGAGTGGAATCTTCGGATCCGATCGCGCGGAAGCGGGTGTTCGGAGGGACCTGAGAAAGTACGGTCGGACGCCTCGAGGCGTCCGGCCGTACTTTCTGCGGAACGGTTCTTTGCGGGATCAGAGAAGCCGGCAGTGCAAACGTTCGGGCAGCGGTGCGCTGTTGTTGCGGCGCCAGACCATAGCCCGATCCTGTTCCTGATTGCCCGAGCCGAAGTCGAAGTCGTCCGGCGCTTCGAAAACGACCGGAAGCGACCGGTCTTCGAAGCCGAACGGGGCGTAAAAGTCCTTGAGGCTTTCCTGGCTTGGGATAAGGATCGCGGCGTCGGCCCCTTCTTCTGCGATCCGCCGCATCGCCTCGCGCATCAATCCGGAGGCCAGGCCCCGGCCCCGGTAGTCGGGGTCGGTCGCCACGCCGTAGATGTAGGTCGTGCGCCCCAGCTCGCTTTCGAACGGGATCAGGTGCAGCATGGCCGCCAGACGGCCGTCCTCTTCGGCTGCGAGCATCCGCTTGCGGCTGTAATGGCCGATCAGGAAGGAGTCGATGAAGGTTTCTTCGTCTCCGAAGCACTTTATCCAGAGCCGTTTGCAGGCTATTTCGTCGGGGTAGAGGCAGAGGGCCGTATATTTCTTCTCGAGGAATGCCGGATGGTAGGAGAGCTTGGCCTGCCGTAGTCCCGGAATACCCAGGTCCTCTTCGCGGTCGATGAGCGTGTATTGCTCGGGCAGGTGCGCCACGAACTCCCGGTTGATGATGGTGAAAGCCCCGTCGTATTCGGTGTCGGCCTTTTCGACATGAACACAGAACGTATGGTCGTTGATCGGTGAGCCGTAAGTGAAAGCGACGAGTTTATCACCGACGTAGATGCAGCCGCCGATAAGTCCCAGCCGGTCGAAATGGGCGAAAGCCCGCTGCATGGCCCGCTGTTCGGCCGACAGCTCGCCCGTATGTCCGCTGCGGGTCTTGCGCCATTCGGCTTCCAGACGCATGCACTCCGCAGCATGGTCGCGGGTCATAGGCTCGTAGCGGTATTCGTATTCCGCCTCGAAGCGGTTGATGTGGTTGCGTTTGGATTGGTATTTCCGGCCAGGAAGGTCGCGCAGGTCCGAAGCGTTGTATACATAGTCTTCCAGATTGCGGTCGGAGGCGAAAGCGAACTGGCAGTGGCCTACACTGCGGAGTTTTTCGAGCCCTTCAGGTGTCATGTCGATGATCCGAAGCCGTTGTCCGGCAGCGAGTATATCCTCCTCCAGATGCCGCAGGACGGGGGTGAAATCTCCTGCGCCGACAGGCTGCATGTAGCCGATCCGGTCGCTGCCCCCGATCTGGAAGCGGATGACCAGAAAGCCGTCCACTACGCTCCAGGCGGTTTTGAACTGGAATTGCCAGCAAAACATGTTGGCGAACGCCAGGTCGCAGTTCGCCGGGGCGTAAGGCAATGTGAAGGATTCGATTTCGGCCTTGTCTTCGATCGTAATGGGTTTGAAGGTAATCATAAATTGTCTTCTACGGTGTAATTTTTGGCTTCCACATGCCCGTAATACTGTTGAATCAGGGCCTTGAGCCGATTTTCGACCGACGCGGTCTGTTCCCGGTCCGAAGTCTCGTTTCGGAACGTCGCGCCGGTCATCCATTCCTCGTCGAACGAGAAGAGCGCTTCGTCCGTTACGACCCGGAATTCCGAATCGTACATCACGGCCCACGGTTCGCGGTCGGGTTCGTTCAGAATGTCGCGTCCGAATGCGAAATAGGGTTCCCGGTTTCCCAACAGTCCCAGCAGGGTCGGCATGATGTCGATCTGCTGCACGGTCTGTGCCAGAAATTGCGGTGCGAGTGCGCCGTCGGGGGTGTGGATGAATCCGACGATGTGGTAGTTGCCGGGATAGGAGCGGGTTTCCTCTGCCATTTTCTCCGAGGAAACGTGGTCCGCGACGAAGACGAAGATTGTCCTGCGGAACCACTCTTCGTCCTTGAAACGGCGGTAGAAGTTGCGGAAGGCGAGATCTTCGTAGGCTACGGGTTTGTGTATTTTGGTCGTTCCCGCCGGCAGCTTGTCGGCGTATTGCTCGGGCACGACGAAGGGATGGTGCGACGAGAGGGTGAACAGCGTGGCGAAGAAAGGTTCCTGCATTTTCGAGAGCTCTTCGCCCGTGAATTGCAGGAACGGTTCGTCCCAGATACCCCAGTAACCGTCGAAATCCTCCGTGCCGTGTGCCGCTTCGTAATCCTCGCGGCTCAGGAGCCGATCGATGCCGGCGCTGCGGGCGTAGGCTCCGAAACCCATCGAACCGCGCTCCGAACCGCAGAAGAAGGCGGTTCGGTAGCCTTTGTCGCGGAGTATCTGCGGCAGTTGGCGGCTTTTGCCCAGCGACTGGGGCATCAGCACGAAAGGCTGTTTGAAGGAGGGGATGCTGCCCAGTACGGCGGGCATGGCCTGGATCGAGCGGGTGCCGTTGGCGTACATCTGTCCGAAACAGAGGCTTTGCCGCATGAGCGAGTCGAGGAACGGCGTATAGCCCGGTTGCGTGCCGTTGCCGTACAATTCGGGTTTGAGGTAGGCCGAATGTTCGGCTGACATGCTTTCCAGAATGAAAACCATCACGTTGCGCCCTTCGAGGTTCACGGCCGAAGAGTCGGGGCGGTGGGTCGGGGTGAAATATTCGTCCAGTTTTTCGGGCGAAAAGTAGCGGGTGTATTTGACCGATCCGCCGCTGCCGATGGTCCGCAGAATGCAGAAGGGGTTGCTCAGGATCAGGTTGGCCTTTTCGCTGGTCGAGGCGTAGAGCGTGGCGTTCGAGAGGGTGATCGGGCGGGTCATGCGCGTTACGCCGCCCCGCATGCCGGCGATGCCGAGCAGAATGGCGATCACCAGCAGTCCCGTATTGACCGAGTAATAAACCCAGCCCTCGCGCAGGGGCGATCGGGGTGTGATCTTGCGTCCGTAACCCCAAACGAACAGCCAGATGAGGACTGCGCCGACGAGGAGCAGGTACCAGTTTTCGGCGGCGAATTTCAGCACGAGCTGCACCGAATTGGAGTTGTCGGCGAAGAAGATTTCGTCGGCGGTGAAACGCTTCTGCGTGTAGCGGAAATAGACGCAATCGGCCAGGTTTACGGCCACGATCAGCAGCGAATTGATCACCGCATAGTACCAGAAGAGAATACGCCGATACCAGCTCCGCTTCCGGAAATGGAACGGCAGCAGCGAGAGAACGATGAAAAGCAGATTGGCGTAGAGAACCGATACGGTGTCGAACTTCAGACCCCCCCCCGCCAATGTCAGGACCTCCTGCCAACCCAGGGGGCCGATCAGGGCGTAGTTGTAGCAGTAAAAGACGATTCGGCAGAGCAGCAGGACGATGTAGAGCAGGACGATGCGCCGCAGGAGCATGCCCGGATTACTATGTAGCCAGCGTTCCACCTTAGCAGGCTTTTAACGACATGTCGAGCGATTTGATCTGGTGCGTCAGGGCGCCGACCGATATGAAGTCCACGCCTGTTTCGCGTATTCGCGCAGCGTGTCGAGCGTGATGCCGCCGCTCGACTCCGTTTCGCAGCGTCCGGCGACCTTCGCGACGGCCTGCCGCGTCAGCTCCGGGGTGAAATTGTCGAACATGATGCGGTCCACGCCTCCTGCGGCGAACACTTCGTCGATGTCTTCGAGCGAACGCACTTCGCATTCGATCGGAATGTTCTTGCCTTTTGCCTTGAGATAGGCTTTGGCTCCTTCGATGGCCGGGCGGATGCCGCCTGCAAAGTCTATGTGGTTGTCCTTCAGCAGAATCATGTCGAACAGTCCCATGCGGTGATTCTCACCGCCGCCGATCTTGACGGCCATCTTGTCCAATACGCGCATGCCCGGGGTGGTTTTGCGCGTGTCGAGAACTTTGGTATGCAGGTCTTTGATCTTGTTGGCATAGACGGCTGTCTGGGTCGCCACGCCGCTCATGCGCTGCATGATGTTCAGCAGGATGCGTTCGGCTTGCAGCAGGGACTGGAGCCGTCCCGAAACGTAGAAGGCCACGTCGCCCGGCTTCACGCGGTCGCCGTCGCGGAGGATCTGTTCGAATTGCATGTCGGGGTCCAGGCGTCGAAGCACCAGTTGTGCGATTTCGATGCCCGCGAGAATACCCTCCTGTTTGCAGAGCAAGCGCATGCGGCCTTTTTCCGTCGCGGGGATGCAGCAGAGCGAAGTGTGGTCGCCGTCGCCGATGTCTTCGCGGATGGCCAGTTCGATGAGCGCATCGACGAAAGGTTTGTATTCGGGTTTCATATTTTTCGGTTTTTATGGGTGAAACGAATCGTTTCGTTCGGCAGGGCCGGACGAATGTCTGAAGAGAGAACGGTAACCGTGCGTTTGGCCCGCAAAGATTACCGCTCCGCTCCGGCACCCACAAAAATACGAAAAATCTCTGGAAAAGACGAATAAAAAGGGACAAATGTCTTCGTAATGCCTGTCAATAAGGCGTTTGCGAAGACAAATGAGGACAGGCGAAAAATCGAGGTAACGTAAAGGAAAGCGGATTTATGAAGAAGAACGGTCTCCAAATCATTACCCGCCGAATGGTGATTTTTAACACACCGTGTTGTATTTGGCAGCTTGTGGCACAGGTTGGCATATCAAGGTCTAACTCGTTGAGTAATAACTTTGCAAACAAAAAACGAGTATGGCAAGAAGCACATTCAAGGTTCTGTTCTACGTGAACGGCAGCAAGGAGAAAAACGGTATTGTCCCCATCATGGGACGAGTGACAATCAACGGGACTGTGGCGCAGTTCAGTTGTAAGCAGAACATCCCGAAAACGCTTTGGGACGTGAAAGGAAACAAGGCGAAAGGCAAGAGCCGCGAGGCACGAGACATCAACCTTGCCCTTGACAACATCAAGGCGCAAATCATCAAACATTACCAGCGCATTTCAGACCGCGAGGCATTTGTTACGGCTGAGATGGTGCGCAACGCCTATCAGGGAATCGGCAGCGAGTATGAGACGCTGCTAAAAGCATTCGACCGTGAGAACGAAGTGTTCAAGAAACGGGTAGGCAAAGACAGGGTAATGGCTACCTATCGGGCACGTGTACGGGCAAGAAACCATGTAGCCGCCTTTATCAAGTCGTTTTACAGACGCAGCGATATGTCCATGTTGGAACTTACTCCCGATTTCATCAAGGAGTTCGCCGCATACCTCTCGACTGAAGCCGGATTGCGGAACGGTTCGATATGGGCAAACTGTATGTGGCTGAAAGGCGTGGTCATGAAAGCGCATTATAACGGGTTGATACCGCGCAATCCTTTCATCCAGTTTCATATCAGCCCCAATGTGAAAGAACGGGAATATCTGACGGAGGATGAACTGAAAGCGGTCATGACACATGAGTTTGCAGACAGCAAGCTCGCATACATCCGTGACATTTTCATCTTTGCCAGTTTCACCGCCTTGTCGTTCGTGGACATTCAGGAACTGACGAATGACAACATCGTGGAGGTGAACGGCGAGAAGTGGATATTGTCCAAACGCCACAAGACAAAAGTCGCCTTCCAAGTGAAGCTGCTGGATATACCCTTGCAGATAGTCGAACGCTACCGACCGATGCAGAAAGACAATCGTATATTCCCCGGCTTGAACTATTGGTCTATCTGCAAACCGTTGAAACGGATGATAAGGGAATGTGGCATAACCAAGTCAATATCATTTCATTGCAGTCGTCATGGCTTCGCAACATTAGCTTTGAGCAAGGGGATGCCCATTGAAAGCGTAAGCCGTGTGTTGGGACATACGAATATAGTCACGACCCAACTCTACGCAAAGATAACCACGCAGAAGCTCGACAACGACCTGACCATGTTCGGCGACAAACTGAGTAAGACGTTTAACGGAATAACGATGTCATGAGTATGAGAAGAAACAGCATAACAGTGAATGAATCCGGCAATATCATCATGCCGGAGAATGTCTCAAACATTTGGATGAGCGAGCCGGAATTGGTGGAACTGTTCGGAGTAATTGCTCCGACACTTCGTTCTGCCATCAGAAACATCTATAACAGTGGAGCATTAAAAGAATACGAGGTACAGAAGTATGTTCGGCAGGAGAACGGGTATCATGCCGATGTGTTCAGCTTTCCGATGATAGTCGCACTTGCTTTCCGCATTGACAGCTTCGGTGCGGAACAGGTGCGCAATGCCATATTTAAAAGGCTGTACTTGCGAAAAGAGAAAACAAATATCTTCTTTTCGCTGGGTATAAATGGTTGGGATATGTCTAATTATCAGGCATAAGTTCTAATGATATGACGACATGAAGTAGTGAGACCTATGCGTATTCCCATTGCCAACAATGTATTTATACGAGTATGTGAATAGGTGTATTGCCATTCATACGTACGATTACGACAAACCCGAAGAAAAATCCATTAGAATGGCATTTCTTCGGGCTTTTGTAGTATGTCATAAAGCCAAATCCAAGAAAATCTTACGTGAGGTATGCGTGAGTTGTTAATCCGTTCTGCGCTAATTGCCGAGTTTTGCACTGATTAAACAAAAAAAGAAGTGCTAATGAAACAAGGCAACTTTGAAAATGAGGAGTTTATCCGTGTGGGTACTACCCTCTACAAGTTAGTGAACCAGCCCCGTCTGAACGGAGGCTATGTGAAGAAGCGCATCGTGTGGAACAACGAAACACTGCGGCAGGACTACGGCAAGGACTATCTCGCCACCGTGCCGAAGTACGACGGCTTCTGCACCGTCCCCGACCATGTGGACTACCGTCCCGTGGTGGACAAGTTCCTGAACCTCTACGAGCCGATAGGACACCGTCCGCAACAAGGCGAGTTTCCCTGTATCCGGTCATTGGTGCGCCATATCTTCGGTGAACAGTATGAATTGGGCATGGACTATCTTCAATTGCTCTACCTGCAACCCGTGCAGAAACTGCCTATCCTGCTGTTGGTATCAGAAGAACGCAACACGGGCAAGAGTACATTCCTGAACTTCCTGAAAGCTGTGTTTCAAAACAATGTCACTTTCAATACCAACGAGGACTTCCGCAGCCAGTTCAATTCCGACTGGGCAGGAAAACTGCTCATCGTGGTGGACGAGGTATTGCTCAACCGCAGGGAGGACAGCGAGCGGTTGAAGAACCTCAGCACCACACTTTCCTACAAGGTGGAAGCCAAAGGCAAAGACCGTGACGAGATAGCGTTCTTTGCCAAGTTCGTGCTATGCTCCAACAACGAGTATCTGCCTGTTATCATTGATGCAGGTGAAACACGCTATTGGGTGCGCAAGATAGACCGTCTGCAATCCGATGACACAGACTTCCTGCAAAAGCTGAAAGCTGAGATACCTGCCTTTCTGTATTACCTGCAATACAGACAACTTTCCACCGAAAAGGAAAGCCGTATGTGGTTTGCTCCGTCATTGCTGCATACCGAAGCCTTGCGGAAGATAATCCGCAGCAACCGCAACCGATTGGAGATAGAGATGCACGAACTGATCCTTGACATTATGGAAAGTGTCGGCACGGACACATTCTCGTTCTGCTACAACGATATTCTTCTTTTGCTGGTACATTCGCAGGTAAAGGTGGAGAAGCACCAAGTCAGGAAGGTATTGCAGGAATGTTGGAAACTTACTCCTGCCTCTAACGGGCTACATATACCACTTACCAATTCAATTACAATCGGGAGTGCCGATATGAGCCGATAAAAAGAGTCGGTCGTTTCTACACCGTCACAAGGGAACAACTTGAATCCCTGTAATACTATTCTTTTTTTGTTGAATTGATGAATAATGATATAACCATACTGATAATAAACAGCATACACTCTCAACAAATTCTCAACAATCGAAAAGAAAAGTTGAGAGGGAAACAGCATCAGTTTGTTGGATTCTCTATTTGTGAGTGGTTTGTTGAGAAGATGTTGAGAATATAAAGCATTAACGTATAGGACAATACATATCTCATTCATCAAATCAACGTTTTTACAGTCATCATCAAATCCATAGAAATTATATCATGAACATCCAAGAAGCAAAACAAATCAAAATTGCGGACTATCTGCAAAGTTTGGGTTATTCGCCCGTAAAGCAACAGGGAAACTGCCTGTGGTATAAATCCCCGTTCCGTCAGGAAACGGAAGCCTCGTTCAAGGTGAACACCGACCGCAACCTGTGGTTCGATTATGGACTGGGAAGAGGTGGTAACATCATCGCACTTGCAGGGGTACTGTACGCATCCGACCATGTGCCTTATCTGCTTGGCAAGATAGCGGAACAGGCACCACACATCCGTCCCATATCTTTCTCTTTTCGCCAGCAGGCATCCGAACCGAGTTTCCAACATTTGGAGGTGGGCGAACTCACCCATCCGGCATTGCTCCGATACTTGCAGGAACGGGGCATAAACATCGCTTTGGCAAAGGCGCAATGTAAAGAGCTCCACTTCACCCATAACGGCAAGCCCTATTTCGCCATCGGTTTTCCGAATGTGGCGGGAGGATTTGAAGTGCGTAACCGTTTTTTCAAAGGCTGTGTCGCACCCAAAGACATCAGCCATATTCGGCAACAGGGAGAAGCGAGAGAGAAATGCCTTGTATTCGAGGGCATGATGGACTATCTTTCATTCCTCACGTTGCGGAAGAGGAACTGCTCGAACTTGCCCGACCTTGACAGGCAGGATTACGTCATCCTCAATTCGACCGCCAATGTTTCCAAAGCTATAGATGTGCTGCACGGGTATGGACGTATCCACTGCATGCTCGACAATGACGAGGCGGGAAGAAAGGCGTATCGGGAATTGGAAAGGAAGTTCGCCGGACGCATCCGCGACTTCTCCGACAACTACAAAGGGCATAAAGACCTGAACGATTACCTGCGTGGAATCCGGCAGAAATTAGCCGTTAGTCCACCGCCAAGAACTATCGTAAAACCCAAGAAGAAAGGGTTGGGATTATGACATCCCGAATGAGAAAAACGGGAGATGCCCGAAACTCATTCCTTAAGGATTGGGAGGTAGCAAGTTTGTGTTTCGGGTGTACCGAAACCGCTTGCCACCCACCATCCAAATTGCAGGAGGTGGCATCCCGTCGGTCTATACAGTTGAATCAGTAACC
>VOFK01001351.1_pt1 | contig 152683 bp, 175 predicted proteins | sample 5384121 | NCBI WGS metagenome assembly VOFK01 (sample SAMN12384730, study PRJNA508395) | human gut metagenome | isolation source: healthy gut J | host: Homo sapiens
AACATAAACGATCCTGCCGCCGTTCGCGGTATGGCGGAGCACGGCGATACCTTTTTACCGACGGTTATACCGGATTGCGTGTACTTACTACCGCACGTATCTGCGACCAAAAGGGACAGGATATGGCGATAGAGGCGCTCGCACGGCTTATCTCGGACGGTGTTGAGATGAAGTGGTACTTTCTCGGCGGCGGAGAGCAGGCTGAGGTCGACGCGCTGATGAACCGTGCCCGTGAGCTCGGCATAGCAGACCGCATCGTTCTGCTCGGCACGACAGATAATCCCTATACATATCTGCGCGACTGTGATATTTTTGCGCTTACCTCGCGCTATGAGGGAAAGCCGATCACGGTCGAGGAGGCTGAAGATGATGTGCAAGCCGATAATGGTGACGAACTATGTTTCTGCTTCCGAGCAGCTCTGCGGCGGAGAGTACGGCGTTATTGCCGATATCTCGGCTGACGGGATCTATGAGGGGTCTCGGCAGGCTCGTGCGTGACGAAGGCACTGCGAAATTCGCTGTCGGAGAGATTGTCGAGGGAGAATTTCGGAAACGCCGAGCAGATAGAAAAAGTTTTACGCAATGGCAGAGTGAGTCGTGCGGGTCGGCGACCGCTCCCTTTGCACGCCGAGCTTGGGGCTCGGTATTTGAGACCTGAATGATATGAAAGCCAAAAAGCACCGCAGCCACGCAGCGGTGCTTTTGTGCTTAATCGCTCAATGCGACAGTATCATTTTCTCGAGCTCGCGCGCAGCCATGCTGAGCGGCTGCTCCTTACGCTTTATGAGCACGATATTCCGCTCCGGTATCTTTTCTTCGAGGTCGAGGATATGGACGTTCTCCCATTCCTTGATAAATTCCTGCGGAACAAAACCTATTCCGAGATCGGCGGCGACCATCGGCAGTATCTGATCTGCAGTGAATGCCTCGATATCCGGATGATAATTCAGCCCGTAGCCGGTGAAAAAAGCGGAATAAAACTCAAAGGATTTTGTATCCGAACCGAGTGAGATAAGCGGGTAATTGCTCAGCTCGGCGAGCGAGACCTTTCGTCCGATCAGATCCTAAAGGACGGCGGGCAGACAGCGACCTCGTGTACCGGCTGTATTATCGTTTCGCGCAGCGAGGCGAACCGCTCCGTCGGAGACGTTACTACGGCGATATCGGCTGTGCCGTCCTTGAGTGCGGCGATAGCCTGCGGGGTAGAGTGATTGCTTATTCGTAGATGAACACCGGGGTACAGCATGCGAAAGCGCTTGAGCACGGGCAGCAGCAGGCATCGCAGCGCCACCTCGCTCGCCGCGATATAGACCGCGCCGCTTTGCAGAGTTTTGCTCTGCCCGAGCTCCGCCTCGCCTGCCTCAATATGCTCGAGTGCGAGCCGGACATGCCCATACAGTCGCTCTCCCTCCGGGGTCAGGCGCATTCCGCGGCTTGTCCGCGAAAAAAGAGGGTGCAGCCGAGCTCTCCCTCGAGGTTTTTTTAATTGTGCGCGTTACATTGGGCTGACTGCTCAGCAGGACTTTTGCTGCCTTGGAGATGTTGCCGTATTTTTGCGACGTAATAAAATATGCGGTAGTAATCATAGCTTATGAACATGCTGACCTCTCGGATATATAATTGTGATATGCCGTATATGCGCAATATATATTTTACATATGCGTATAAGAGCATTATAATATAGAAGTATTATTATGTCAAGATGTAAGGAGTGCTCTCCGTCGGAGAGCGGTTTCCGTCGGACGATTTTTGGCGGAAATGACGGCTGCACAATGAATAAATTGAAAAGTCTCGATATCAGCGGTGGCTTTCACGGACAGATGTCCGACAGCTTTCGCGCTGCTGTTTGTATAGTGTTGTCCGGCGGCTTTCAGGATGCGTATACTTACTGGTGCCGCGGCGGAGTTTTTGCGAACGCTCAGACCGGAAACATCGTTCTGCTCAGCACGGCATTGTTCCGCGGCGAATGGCATACGGTGCTAAAGTATTTTATCCCGGTGTTTTCGTTTCTTTTCGGGATCGTGGCAGCGGAGATCATCCATATCCGGCTCAAGTCGTACGAAAAGCTGCATTGGCGGCAGATAGTGCTTATCGGCGAGATAGTGCTGCTCTTTATTGTCGGCTTCCTGCCGCAAAGTGTCGAACTGCTCGCAAACTCGCTTGTTTCGTTCGTTTGTGCGCTTCAGGTCCAGACCTTCCATAAGATCCGCGGGCACGCATACGCAAGCACGATGTGCATCGGCAATCTCCGCTGTGCTACCGAGTCGGTCTGTGCTTACTGCCGCTCGCGTGATAAACGCATACTGCGCAAGGCGATTACCTATTTCGGAGTTATCCTGATCTTTGCTGTCGGCGCAGGGCTCGGAAGCCTGTTCACCTCACTGCTCGGCTATAAGGCGATTTGGATCTGCTGTGCTTTGCTTTTGGTCAGCTTCCTGATGATGTTCGTTCCGGAGAGGAAGTAATTAATATTTTAATTATATCAATAAACGGGGTTGTGTCATCTGTCAATGTATGATGATACCTTTTGCAGTCTCTCTCGTAACGTCTCGGTTAGCTTGAATGTTCACCGATAGTTTTAATGATTAAATAATAAAACGCAGCGGTCGGGTATACTTTAATGTGCCCTTCGGCTGTGTTTTTTGATTTAAGAAATGCTCACGATAAATCTGACCGGCCGGGTGAAAAGATAAGAAAAAAATAAAGTGATTATTGTATGAACAATAATCACTTTATTGGTGCGGGAAACGGGACTTGAACCCGTACGGTGAAAACCACACGCCCCTCAAACGTGCGCGTCTGCCAGTTCCGCCACTCCCGCGATTGTCGCACTTCGTGCAACGTCGTAATTATATCACAACAACATCGGGTTGTCAATAGCTTTTTGAAAAAAGTTTCTGCCGCGGCGAAAAAACAGTCGATTTAATGTTGAAACGAAAAAACATATATTTGACGACTGTCAAACATAAGATGCCGGCTTATCTTATTATGAAATAAGCTTGCTGCTGTTACGAATGAAAGAATACCTTCTTATGCGGTATACTGTATGTATATTTGTTTTTGCGCAGATACTTTCATCAAAGAAAGTGCATTAGCTCTGTCGAAAAGTCGAAAATAAATATTGCCGAAAATAAAGCGCACCTGCCGAAGCCGGTGCGCTATATTTTCATGGAGCGGATAACGGGAATCGAACCCGCATGATCAGCTTGGGAAGCTGAGGTTCTGCCACTGAACTATATCCGCATGTCCTATTATTATTTTTTTTCTTTTTTGCTTTTGTCTTTGTTGTCGGTTTTTGTCTGTCTCGGCTGATCATCTGCCTTATCTGAAATACATCGGCAGTGGATGTACGACCATACGACAACAGAAGAATAATAGCACACGAAAATAAAGCTTTGTGTGCTATATATTTCAGAAATGTTAACTTGACCGACACGGCTTGTCATGCATCGTCATTCGCGGTTACTGATCGTTGAGTGCCGCGACCTTATTCTTCGCGTGCTCGGCAGCGGTCTTAGCGAAGAGGTTATAACCGTCCTTCTTAGCGACAAAGTAATAGTAGTCGGTCTCTGCGGGATAGAGCGCCCACGTGATTGCGCTGTAGCTCGGGTTTGCGATAGGACCGATGGGCAGCCCCTTGCGGGTATAGGTGTTATAGGGACCGTCCTTTTCGTTATCCTCGCCGGTGACAAAGCCCTTATCGTCGTCGAGCCCGTAGAGCGTGGTCGCATCCGAGTTGAGGTAGCCCTGCGTCTCGTAGTTCGGGTGGGAGAGACGGTTATTGAATACCGAGGATATCCAACCGAACTCCGACTCGTATTTTGCCTCCTTTTTGGACCATCGAGGCAAGGGTCACGACCTCATCAACGGTGAATCCGCGCTCCTTAACCGCATCCTTATATGCGTCGGGGAATATCTCGTCAAAGCGGTCGAGCAGCTTATATATGACCGAGACCTCGCTCGCGGTGGTATAGAAGTAGTAGGTGTCGGGGTGGAGATAGCCGTCGAGGCGATAGCGTCTGCCCTCCTTGGTCTCGAGCTCGTCGAGGAACCAATAGCCTTCAAAGTCGTAGTTCTGAATGGCATCGACGAATTTTTCGCGCGTTCCTATGCCGTTCTCGAGGAACAGGTCAATGATCTCGTCGGTGGTGTAGCCCTCGGGGATGGTGATGGAGATGATGGTCGCCTCAGGCACCTTTTCGTGGAATGCGCTGCGGAGCTGATCGAAGTTCATGCTCGGTGAGACGACGTATTCGCCCGCGATATACGGCTTTGAATCATGGCGCAGGTTGCCGTACAGCGAGAAGATGCCGGGGAAGCGGATCACACCCGCCTCTTTCAGCGTGTCACCGAGCTCTGCCGTGGTCAGTCCGTCGGGGATGGTGACGGTGATCTCGTCTGTGCTCTTGACGAGCGCGAAAACATCGTTTCCTATGACTACGCCGTAGTAGCCGAGCATGCCGCCGATAACGAATACGGCGGCGATGTATATCATTGCCTTTACAACGCTCGAGAGAGCCGTTCCGCTGTACTCCTTATCCTTGCCTTTGCGTCCGCGCCGCGAGCCTCCCTTGCGCTGTGCTGCGGGCTGTGAGGTGCGCGCACCCGTGCCGTGTCCTGCCGCGCCGGACGCTCTGCCGCCTGCCGCACTGCCTCTTGCGCCGAGCGCGGATGAGGGGATGCTTCTGCCGCCCGCTGCGGGAGTCCTTGCGCCTGCCGTGCCTGCTGCCGATGTGCGTTCGACCCGCGGGATAATGCGTGTTGCGCCGTCCTGCGTTGCCGGAGCGCCGTGCTGTGGCACACGGTCAAATGCGGTGGTCTGGGCAGCCGGCTGCGGTTCGCGCGTGCCGGGCTCTGTGCCGACTGTGCAGGGCGTGAGCCTGCTGCCTGCCGCGGCTGAGTGATGCGCGGAACGGTATTCTGACCTGCTGCTGCACTCTGACCGGCGCTTCTTCCGCGTGTTCCGTCCGGCGATACAGCTTTGCGCCTGCCGCCGATTGCGGGAGCGGTCTTGCCCGCCTGTGCGGACTTGCTTGCGCCGCGGTGGACAACCGGTATCTGACGCGTCGCCTCCTCGCGGATATGTGAGGCATTTTCGTGACGTGCTCTTGCTATGTCGAGGAAGAGATCGTCGCTCTCGGTGTTTTTTCTCGGTGAATTGTTATTATCCATAGAATCTTCCTTCAAATCCTATATTTGCGATATAGATGTCTGAGCTGTGTATGTCAGCCGAGCCTTGTCTATGCGGCATTCTCCGCGCAGGACATATCGGGACGTATCCTCTGCCCGGCTATATAAAAGAAACAACGATGCCTATCGCGTAGATCGCGGCGCAGATGAGAACGGTCGGTGAGAGGAGCGCCGAACGCAGCAGCTCCTTTGTACCGCCGTCGCGCATGCTTCGTACCGGCGGCTTTTTCTCCGGAGGTGCCGAGCACGAAATACAGTCGCTCCGCCTCGGCGAAGAAAAGAACTGCGACAAGCAGGAACAGCGATATTACGGTGAAAATGACAAGTGCGGTATAATCGGAATGCGCAAGCGCCGTGACGTAATTCTCTGTAAAGACATCACACAGCCCGAAAACGATGCTCGTCACCATCGACATCAGTACCGAGCCGGTGATGCGTACAACGACGCACAGCACCGCGCCGATTATGAGGTACAGCGGCAGACTTTGCAGTCCGATGTGCAGCAGTGCGTACAGCAGTGTGCTTGCGGCTGCGGCGATGAATGTGCCGTAACCGTCGCGCATATATTCGCCGAATATTATGGAGCGGTAGATCAGCTCCTCTGATATGGCGGGTATCAGCACGAAGGTTATGACCATATAGAGAATATCTCCGGGATCGGAGAAGGTCGAAATGTTTATATATGCGGCATATTGCGCAAACCGCGACTCGTATATGCCGAGCCTGAGGTATGCGAGCTTAAAGCCGGTGGATATCAGAAACAGCAGCAGTGCCGCAAGCACCGCTATATAAACGCGGTCGGGCGGCGTGGGCTTCAGACCGAGACGGTCTATCGAGCCCTCGCGCCGCAGCTTGAAGTAAAAGATGCCGGGTAGGACGTATATCAGCAGCTGTATGACGACCACCGACAGATATATGTTTCCGCGCTCGCGGAGCGACGATATGCTGATGCGCGAGGCAATAATGAGCAGCAGCTGTATGACCGCGGCGAGCAGAGGCGCGTAGGTCGAGGCTTTGGTTTTTCAGCAGAGGCTTTTTATCGCGCTTTTGCTTTTCCTCCCGTATGTCCTCCACGGTGTCTGAATCGGATGTGTCTGCGGCGGCTCCGCCGAATATACCCCCGGAGAATGCACCGCCGAACATGAATACTCCGCTCGGCTTCTGCGATCTCGTGCCGTCGGGATTGTCGGGTTCGTTTTCGGAGTCCGAGCTTGTGCCCCGACCGCCGGCGTCATCGGAGCCGTCGTCTCCGTTCTCGCCGAAGTCGGTCTCGACAGATTCGGGTGAGATGCCGAGCGGCTGTGAGTACGCCGCTCAGCTCCCCCGCTTTTTCCGGTATCGGCTCTGCTATGTCCGGGGGTGTTGATTCCGTAACTGTCGGAGTCTGCGTCGACATCCGCGATGTTATCGCCCGAATATGCTTCGCCGCCATTGTCTGCTTCAGCCTCGTTCGGATATGGCTCGTCGGATCCGCTGTCGGAGACACCATCGTCTTCCTCGCCGTCGCTGACGGAATCAACGCGAGCTGTCCGTCCCGAGCCGGAGACCGATCCACGCAGGCTCTCGAGACTCGCCGAGTATCTGAGCAGCAGCGGAATATCGATGTCCTCGTCGCCGGAGTATTCATCTCCGTTAGCTGCGTCGGCTCTGTCGTCGGCGTTCTTGATGCGACTCGGCTGTACTCTTGATGCGGGTCGGTGTATTGCACCCTCGAGCTTCTGCGCTACATATTGCTCTGCGGCGTCGCTGCGCTCTGCATCGGCGCGCTCAAAAGCCTCTCTCAGTGCCTGCTTTGCCTGCTCGGTCGCGTCCTCCGCGGCGGCTGCCGCAGTCTGCTGCGCGGCGTTATCGTTCGAGGCGCTCGGCACAGCCTTAGCGCCTGCGACCTTGTCCTGAGCCGAGCCGCCCTCGTCTGCCGTGCTGTCTGTGACCGCCGCGCCGTCGGGCTGCTCGGTCTTTGGATCGCTGCCCGGTTCCGTATTCGATTGTAATCCGAATTTTTTTATACGATCACTGAGCATTTACTTTCCTCTTTAAAATGTTTGTCTGCGGTCTTATGTAATATCATATCCCGGCACCGGCGCTGCAATGCCTGATATATTCGGCGCGCTTGCCGTCGCTCTTTATGCTGCCGCTTCTTTTTATGCCGCCGATGTTTTTGTCGGCTGCCGCGCGGCTTTGCACCGCTCGAATGCCTGGGACGGTCAACGGAATCGGATCACGCCGCACTCGGTCACGGCGAGAGGTACAGCAAAGTCATGCTTCTCTGTCGGAAGTGCGGCATCGGTAAAACGCTCCGATATCGGAACGACGGCTGTGCCCGAAAAGGCGGGGAGAAAACGGTCGTAATAGCCGCCTCCGTAGCCGATGCGTCTGCCGCGCGCGTCGAGTGCAAAGTGCGGGAACGAGGCAGAGTGCCTGCGGTGTGTCGATGTATGCGGGACAGCCTATGCGCGGCGCGGGAATTCCGTACTCGCCGATCTCGATATCCTCCTCGGAGGAGATGATGAAAAAGGTCATTGTATGCGACGCACGGTCACAGCGCGGAAGCGCTATCCTGCGTCCGCTCGCCGCCGCGTTGCGAAGCACCGGGCGGATATCCCACTCGCTGCCGATGGGGCAGTAGCCGAGCAGTGTGTCGCAGGCGGCATATTCCGGCATGGACAGAATATTGCGGCAGACAGCCGCCGACAGCTCGGCGTGAAGCTCTGCCGGTATGCCGTCGCGCGCCGCGATAAGCTCACTGCGAAGTGCTTTTTTATCCGTCATGCCGTCACCGTCCGATAAATCCGATAAGATCCGATAAGATCCGATAAGATAATTTGGAATTACTGTCGAAGAAATTGATGAGCTTGACCGCTCGGATAAATCCGAAAAAATCGGCGGAATCGCTCGAATCGGAGCTTCTTATACTCCGAATCTGATGCCTGAGGCTATCCGATCGGCTGCCTCGGCTCCGCGCAGCAGGCGGACGAGCTCGAGTCCGAACCGGGTCGCCACGCCCATGCCGGTCGCGGTGGTAATATTGCCGTCGGTCACGACTCCTTTCGGCGAGACCTTCGCTCCGAACAGTCGCTCCTCAAAGCCCGGATAGCAGGTCGCCTCGCGACCCTCGAGCAGTCCGAGTTCGCCGAGAATAAAGGGCGCTGCGCATATCGCCGCGAGACGGCTTCCCGCGGCGGAGGCGGTCTTCAGCAGCGTGCACAGTCCGTCATGTTCGCGCAGATGCGTGGCACCGGGCATTCCGCCGGGCAGCATGAGCAGCTCGGGCGTGCCCTCGATATGCAGCTCGGAAAACAGCATATCCGCACTTACCGTGATGTTGTGCGCACCGCGCACCTCGCGCCGCGTTCCGATCGCCGTCGTTCGAACCTCTATACCCGCGCGGCGCATGATGTCGACCGGGCAGAGCGCCTCTATCTCTTCAAATCCGTCAGCGAGAAAAACGTATACCATATTATTATCCTTCGCCCCGCATTCGGAGCTTCCTTTCGCGTATTTATACCGATATATATATGCAGATCGCGGTACTGCCGATGCGCTCGAGGTCTGCATTTTTCGATTTTGCGGCAGCCCGTGATGCCGCGATATTTATGCGTACGTCTGTGATTTCAATTACGCATCACTCGAGCGTAATGCGGTCGATGTGCAGAAATGCGTTTGCCGCGATGGGGTCGCCTATCTTTATCGCTTTGCTTGCCTGACATTCGTCGCAGTAGATGAGCACGGTGTCATGCTCCTTGCCCACGAGATCGAACTTATAGTCATGAGGTGTGTCGGGGTCGCAATGACAGGTTATCTTGTGCTCTTCCTCGAGCTCGGTCAGTATAAAATTAACGATGTCGAAGGTCTGTGCGTCGTCCTGACGTCCGATGCCCTCGCCATCCGATTCGCTCTCGCCGCGCAGCTGTGACAGCGACTGCGCACCTATTTGCTCCATCAGCATGCCGAGCTTTTCGTCGGATGCCTTAGCCGCATCGCACACCGCCTCGCGACCTCCGATAAAGCAGATGCCGAGACCGGTGTACTTGCAGGCAAGCTCGGTCAGCGGTCTGCCGAAGAATATATCCTCGCCGAGGGTGTAGGTGTGATTTCCGGGGCATACGGTGCAGGGAACATCTATGCTTATCTTGCCTGCCTGCGAGGTCAGTGTCATTGCGGTCTCTCCGCATCCCGCGCAGCGCAGCACGAGCCGGTGTCCCGCAACGGCGAATGCTCCCGCTATTCCGAGTACCGTTTCTCCGCAGTGCGGACAGCGGTAGGCTATTGTTGTTTCTTTCGGATTCAGTATCACTTTATATTCGACCGTGCTCCCGAGGGAGCTCCTTTCTCGATGTTGAGGCTTGATGATATGTGAGCGCGCCTGAGCAGATAAGGCTCTGCCGCCGCATATCGCTGCGCCGCTTAGGCTGCCGTACCGTCTCGTCCGACTCGGACAGAGGGGAGAATATGCACTGCGCGTCGTGCGGCTTACGCCTGACCGTCCGCCGTGGTTGCCTCGGCGAGCGGTGCATCCTCCGTTTCTGTTTCGTCCGGGGTCATGTCGCCGGGCAGTGCGCTTCCGCTTTCGGCAGCTGCGCTGCGGAGAACGCGCTTTGCCTCCACCGCATCCGCCTCGTGTGAGAGCCCCGCCGCCGGCTGACCGGAGTACAGCTCATCCTTATCGAACTCATAGTCCTCCACGGCGGCGCTGTCGCTGAGAATGACCAGCTCCTGCCACGGAACGAGCGCTCCGTCACCGTTGCCAATAACGGATGTGCCGATGCGCTCCGCGTCCTCGCGGCGGAACACCGCGAGCGACAGACCGTCCGCTTGCTCGGGAATGCCGGAAAAGGCGAGACGGGCAAAGCCGTGAAAATGCTTTACCTGAAGCAGATAATCGAATTCGTCATAGATATTTCCGTCGCTGTCGTAGAGTATGAATATAAACGGCAGCTCGTCCTCGGATAGATATACCGAGCTGTCCTCGCCGCTCTCCCTTGCCTCTCTGCCGAGGCGGTTGAGGTTGTATGCGACGGTCAGCTGCAGCTCGCCGGACTCGGGCACGCGCACGACATTGTATACGAGAAAGTATTTGTCCGGTGTATAGTTTACCTGAGGCTCTATGCTCAGAGCAGCCGCCGTGCCGTCCGCAGAGGCGACCGCCGCAGTCCGCTCGGTCCACATAAAGCGGGCAAGGTCTCCGTGCGGCTCCTGCTCGTAGGATCGGAAGATGACAAAGCCTATCATGAATGCGATAAGCCCGAGCGTCAGGACGAGAAATACCCGCCCGAATATACGCAGACAGCCGTGCGGCTTTCGTCCGCCGTGAGTTTCGAGATATTCTTCGTAGCTGCTCATAATAAATTCCTTTGCATTGAGGCATGCTTTGCGCTAAGGCACACAGCTGCCGTCCGAGGATCTTTGGCTGCCGATGCGGCGCACGGTGATATTATTACCGCACGAGCCTTCGGATATAAAAAAACCCATTCTACCTTCAGATTATACCATATTGCTTTCCTTTATTCAAGTTAGTAGGACGAAAATTAATATGTTATTCTTGAAAAAATTATACGGCATGTGATATAATACGTTAAAATGAGGTCGGTGACTCCGTTTTTCGTCATGCTTTTTGCGCCGATCCGGCTGTCGGCATGACATACGGAAAAGAGAAAAAAAGAAATGGAATATATTTTTTTTTTCGGACAGTCTCGCAGAGCTTCGCCCGTCGGCGATCCGCGAGATATTCAAGAGTCTCGGAGATCCGAGATGATAGCCTTTGCGGCGGGAAATCCCTCGCCCGAAGCATTTCCCGTCGAGCTTGTGCGCCGCGAGTGCGGCCGCATTCTTGCAGAGCAGCCGGTCACGGCGCTGCAATACGGAACGACGGAGGGCTATACGCCGCTGCGCCGAGCGATCGAGTCGCGGCTGACCGAGCGCTTCGGTCACACCCGGGACGGAAACGATGTTATGGTCACTACCGGCGGCGAGCAGGGTATCGAGCTTGCCTGTAAGGCGCTGTGCAACCCCGGCGACGCGGTGCTGTGCGAGGAGCCGAGCTTTATCGGCGCGCTGAATTCCTTCCGCTCGCTCGGCGCGGTGCCGGTCGGTGTTCCGATGGATGCGGACGGAATAAACGTCGAGGCATTCGAGGAGGCGGCGGTACGCACGGGTGCAAGGCTCGCTTATCTCATTCCGACCTTTCAGAACCCGAGCGGGATAACCATGAGCGCGGAGAAGCGCCGCGCTGTCTATGAGATCGCATGCCGCCGCAGCATAATTATAATCGAGGACAATCCCTACGGCGAGCTGCGCTTTGCGGGCAGCGGTGTCGATACGATAAAGAGCATCGACAGAGAGGGTGCCGTTATCTATTGCAGCTCGTTCTCGAAGATACTCGCGCCCGGTATACGCATCGGCTTTGTTCAGGCTCCGATTGCCGTTATATCGAAAATGGTGGTCGCAAAGCAGGTCGAGGACGTGCATACGCCCATGCTCACGCAGATGCTCGCATATGCCTTTATGCAGAGCGGAACGATGGATGAGCATATTCGTTCGGCAGCCGAGCTGTACGGGAAAAAGTGCGCGCTTATGCTCTCCCGCCTCGATCGCTGTATGCCTGAGCAGGTCAGCTATACACGCCCCGAGGGCGGACTGTTCCTCTGGTGCACATACCCGGAGAGCGTGGATATCACGGAGCTGACCGCGCGTCTGCTTGAGGAAAAGGTCGCCGTTGTTCCGGGAAGCGCATTCTGCTCGGTTCAGGGCGGGGTGTCGCATTCTATCCGTCTTAACTATTCAACACCGTCGGACGAGCAGATAGAGCGGGGCGTAGAGATCCTTGCGCGTGTATCGTGCGAGCTGCTCGGGAAGAATTGATGCCCGCCGGTGCGGGCTTATGGACTGAAAAAAGCGAAAGGTAACTGTTATGGAAGAAGCTAAGAAGAGAATTTTCTCGGGAATACAGCCGAGCGGCATTCTGACGATAGGCAACTATCTCGGAGCGCTGAAGAACTGGGTCGGCCTGCAGGAGGACTACGAGTGCATCTACTGTGTGGTCAATATGCATGCTATCACCGTCCGTCAGGTCCCTGCCGATCTGCGCCGTCATACCTATGAAGCGCTTGCGGTCTATCTTGCCGCCGGCATCGACCCGAAAAAGAGTACGATATTCGTACAGAGCCATGTGCCCGCACATGCGGAGCTCGCATGGGTGCTCAACTGCAATACAATGTTCGGCGAGCTGTCGAGAATGACTCAGTTTAAGGATAAAAAGTGCAAAAACACGGAAACAATATAAACGCAGGTCTGTTTACCTATCCGACCCTTATGGCTGCCGACATACTGCTGTATCAGGCGGCGCTCGTGCCGGTCGGTCAGGATCAGAAGCAGCATGTCGAGCTGACGCGCGATATCGCGGAGCGCTTTAATGCACTCTACGGTGATACCTTTACCGTGCCCGAGGCTTATATCCCCGAGACCGGAAAGAAGATAATGAGTCTGCTCGACCCTGCAAAGAAGATGAGCAAGTCGGACGAGAATGCGGGCGCGTACGTCGCTATCCTCGACGGACGCGATGATATTATACGCAAGTTCCGCCGTGCGGTGACCGACTCCGGCCCGATGTGCGCTTTGCCGATGGCAAGGATGGTATCTGCAACCTGATGAACATCTATTCCGCTATTACAGGCAAGGAAAACGATGAGATCGAGCGCGAGTTTGAGGGCAAGGGCTACGGCGATTTCAAGCTTGCGGTAGGCGAGGCTGTCGCCGATGCGCTTTCACCGCTGCAGAACGAGTATGCAAGACTGATTATAGCCGATAAGGCATATCTCGAGCAGATAATGCGCGAGGGCGCGGAGACTGCTTCCTCCATTGCCCGCAAAACAATGAGAAAGGTATATAAAAAGACCGGCTTCGTTCAGCTCTGATGCCTCGCATCATGCTGATACCGGATATTTTTAAGGAATCTATATGAATCTGAATACAATTCTGCTCCCCGTGCTGACGGCGCTGATATGCTCCGCGCTTATTTCATTTACATGTACGCCCACGGCGAGCTTTATTGCCTACAAGATAGGCGCGATCGACGTGCCTACCGACGGCAGACGAATGCATAAGAAGCCTATTCCGCGACTCGGCGGTCTTGCCGTTTTTGTCGCTTTCGTTGTTTCGGCTCTTGTCTACTGTGAGATGACTCCGGTGCTGCTTTCACTGCTGCTCGGCGGTCTGATGATAGTCATTATCGGCATGATCGACGATGTTTTCCGAATCGCCGTATGCCAAGCTGATAATTCAGCTCATAGCCGCCGTCTTTTCCGATAATGGAGGGGGTCACCATCGACTTTTTCTCCATCGGAGGCGAGACCTTCGACCTCGGTATGTGGAGCAAGCCGATAACGCTGCTGTGGATACTGCTCGTGACCAACGCCGTCAACCTTATCGACGGTCTCGACGGTCTTTCCTGCGGTGTATCCGCCATCTGCTCGTTTTCGCTGCTGCTTGTGACGCTGACCTTCGGTCAATCGCTCAACTCGGTTCTGCTCTGCGCCATCCTTGCGGGCGCGTGCCTCGGCTTCCTGCCATATAACTCAAATCCCGCAAAGATATTCATCGGTGATACGGGCGCGATGTTCCTCGGCTATACGATGTCGGTCATCTCGATAAGCGGCGTGTTCAAGGTTCATGCGACCCTGTCGTTTCTTATCCCCATGTCGATATTCGGTCTGCCGCTTTTCGACACGATATTTGCGGTATTCCGCCGCCTGCTGCACGGTCAGGCACCTTGGCATGCGGACCGCGGACACATCCATCACAAACTTATCGACCTCGGCTTTAATCAGAAGCAGTCGGTGCATATTCTCTATGCGATAAGCGGTATGCTCGGTCTCTCAGCGCTGCTCTTTACCGGTGAAAGTCTGTTCGGCATGATACTGATACTCGTTGTCAGTTTGCTGATACTCATCTCCAATATCTATATAATGACTCATGCCGATGCCAGGCACAAGGCAGGGCTCGACCAGGAGCTTTCATTTGACCATTGCGAGCCGGAAACGCCCGCAGCCGATGCAAAGACCGAGAGTGCTGCCGCAAATGCGGGCACAGCCTCGGATTCGGACGGCGCGGCAGCTGCAAGCTCGGCGGACGAAAAGACAGCTGCAGCGGATGTGCCGGGAGCGGAGAATGCATCGGATCCGATCAAAGCGACGGATGCAGGTAAGATATCCGACAGCACGGCATCCGACGGCACTGCAAGATCAGAATGACCTCTGCGCCGCTTCTGCGGCGATAAGCCGCCGCTTGCAGCTGATCCTCGAGGGCGGCGGTATAGCCGTATCGACGGCAGCGCGGACCGTGCGCGGCAGTATTTTGCGCGCCGGAGTATGTGTCTCGACGGGGACAGACCGCGGCGATGCAGTATGAGCCGGTAAGACGGCAGGTGCTGCGGCGGTGCGGCGAAAAACTAAACTCAGTAAGTCAGGGGGGAATCCATTTCATGAAGTCAAAGAAAATGTTGACGACGGTGATAGCGGTCATCGTGCTGTTCATTCCGACGATCATCGGAATCATCAACTATCGAATGGCGCAGTCGTCGCCCGTCACAAAGAGCTCGGTCACCAAGATGGTGCTCCGTACGCCGAAGGACAACGAATACGTTTTCGACAAGAGCGCAGAGACGCAGCCCGAGCAGCAGATCGACGGAAGTATGATTACATATTTCGTCACCGCGAATGAAAATGCAGCCTCGCTATCCTCTCTCCCGACCGCGCTCGCGGGCAGAGAATGCTTTGAAGCGACCTACTATTGCTATGACAAAGAGCCGGTGTATAAGTACTACTTCTCCACCGATGCAAACGACTGCTATATTGTCGACAATAACGGCGCGGCATACCGAATGACGGCAGAGGACGCTACAAAGTTTATCTACTCCCCCTACGGAATAGATATGTATACCTCCTCGTCCGTGCCGGTGCTCACCGTCGGCGGAACGACCATTCATCCCGCAAATATGCAGTGGCAGTATCTGCTGCCGAGCGGCGAGTACGGCAATGCTATTACTCGGCTCGCGACCTCGGCGGAGACGGCATCGGTCGGCGGCAGTCTTGACCTCTCGTTCGATATTATGCCCGACTATATGCAGGTGCAGATAAGCGACGGCGACGAGGTCATCGACAACGACCTCTATTCCGGACTTTCCGAAGTCAAGTTTACCGACAGCGGAACGCTGAATGTCAAGGTTCAGGCAAAGTGGTATGACGACAGCACCCGCGCAAGCTACGGCGAGGGCTATTATGAGTTCAATATAGAGGTCAGCGCACCCGCGGTCTTTTCACTCGGAACGAACACCATTCAGCACGGCGACTTTGTTGTGATCACCGGTAAGAATGTCAAGGAGGGTGCGGAAATATCCTTCTCCTCAAGTCCCGATATCGGCTTTACGCCGCAATTCTTCCGCGACGGCAGCAATGTCTACGCACTTGTGCCTATCTCGTATGATGTTGAATACAGCGCTACCGAGCAGTTTACCATCGACTGTGACGGCAGCAGCTCGACGCTCACGCTGAATGTGACCGAAAAGACATACCGCACACAGAATTACGGCATTTCGGTCGATCTTATATCCGAGTACTTCGACGGAAAAGCAAGGGAATCGTACACACGTGGCATGGCTTCGTACTACGCTAACAAGGAGTCTACCCGTTATTTCGAGGGCGCTCTCGGCTATCCGTCAAGCTCGATATCCAACCTCAATACGGTCAAGACCGGCTACGGCGTATGGCGTACGCTGACTGCGACCGGCGGACAATACCGCAACGACGGAGTTGATTTCATCGTCGGATCGTCTGCGTCGGTCAATGCAGCATATGCGGGCAAGGTCATCTTTGCCGGCGAGCAGGCCGTCACCGGCAAAACGGTCGTCATCGACCACGGCTGGGGTCTCAAGAGTGTTTATGCGCACCTCAGCTCCATCAGTGTCTCCGAGGGAGATATGGTGGAAAAAGGGTCAGGATCTCGGCGTCGTCGGCTCGACCGGATTTTTACGGATCAGGTCATGCTCCACTTCGGACTGTTCGTGTTCGACAAGCCCGTCTGTCCGTATAACTACTACGACAGCGAGATACCGATCGCAAACTGATCGGAGTGACTCTCCGTGTGACCGTTTGCAATTCCCCTTTTTCAGCTGAATAATAAGATCCCGTGCGGCTCATTTTCGGGCTGCGCGGGATCTTTTTGTATGTATTTTTCGACAATACTCGTGTATTTATTGTCGTATGCTATCGAAAATTATATCATATAGCGGCGAATACTGAATAATATCACAAATTGCAGAAATAAACTTACATAAATTACTATGGAAATGCTTGACAAATTATGCCTGCGGCTGTATAATTCCATTGACAGAAAGGGTGAGAGAAAGGGGTGTGTCCGTTGGTGAGATAAGGTCGGCATCATTTCCCGGTATAAGTAATATGTCCGCCGTTTTGCCGGAGAGTTCCAATATCTTCACGACGCGTGCTGCGGCTCCGTGAAGAACGACTGTCGCTGAGCTACCGTACGGTAGTCTCGCGGGGCTGCTTCGGCGGGAAATTTTTAAAAAACACGATAATTCAACGAGAGGAGAACGATTATGAAAAAACTGACAAGAAGAGTCTTTGTTTTGGCATGTGCCGCAGTATTGACCGTAAGCTCGATACCGATATCCGCCGAAGAGCTTGGCGGCGCGAGTGAGAACGCCGACATGAGCGAGCTCGGAGCAGCGGCAGGCGCCGACAGCCTACCCATTGAAGAGGATGTGCTGCGCGAGCATCTCTGCCCGCTCGGCGGCGAGAGCGATATTCAGGCGGTAAGCGGCATTACAATACCCGCAAGCTATGACCTGACGACGAGTGCGTATTTTCCGGAGAAGATAGCCGTAGATTATGCTTTTTGTCTACTCCGCAGGCATGTGTATACTATCAGTATACATACGAGGTTAACCGCATCTTAGGTAATCTCAGCGATTCCGACAGCACCGTCTATTCTCCGAATTGGGTGGGAAATTCGCTCAGCTGCTCACCCTTTCAATCTAAGTATTCGGCTGATATGTGCTACAAGTTTCTGAAGGAGCACGGAGCGCTCCACATCAGCGACGATACGAGCAGCGCGACTGCCATCTCGCCGACCGACGAGACGAAGATGATTGAGGCGATGAAGATGCGCCTGCGCAACTGGACGGCATACATTGCTCCGACGAGCGGCATGAGCAGGACAAGCAGCGAGATAATTGCGCTCAAGACCAAGCTGTATCTCGGATACCTCCCGAGAGTTGATATGACGTACTATAATCATACAAAGTCGACCTCCTACGGCGATGTGATAGTCCTTGGTATCCATAAGCCCGGACTTGCCTGCTTTTCCGGTATCATTGTCGGCTACGACGATAATATCGCGGTGGACATCAACGGCGACGGTGTGATATCCGATTGCGAGCGCGGAGCGTTCCGTGTTATCGGTGGCCCGGGTAACTCAAACGGTATCTGGGTAATGTATGACGCGCTAAATCAGCACAGCGAAATATCCGGAGATTGGGATAGCGAGCTGGCTCAGTATCACAGAGCGGCAAGATGGAGTATTTTTTACGAATGAGACTGGAGTGGGCAATTGCTTCTATGTTATATCGGTGCGCGAGCATGTAAACGACGTTATGGTCCGCGTGCGCTTCAATAATACCTCTCACCCGTGCCCTCGGTCACTATCGTTAAAACACCCGGCACGGACGAGGAGCCCTTACATAGAATACCCGACCACACAGGACGGCAAAACGGTCTCTCGCATACCGAAAACTTCACGCTGCTCTACGATCTCGGCACGGCGGGGCTTAACCGCTCAAATATCAGCGGCAGCTACTATGCATACGGCGTTGATATAAGAAACGGCGGGACGGTCGACAGCGTTACGTTTATCGACGATCTCGGCGAGATTGTAAAGACACCGGGGCAGGATGAATATGACGCGTATATTTCTACTCTCGGTATTCCGCTCGGCGATCTGAATTACAGCGGCAGCGTCACAACGCTTGATATCGTGCGCCTTAATAACTATCTGGGTGGTAGACGTGAATTCTCTTCCCTTCAGAAGTATCTGGCAGATACCGACAGTGACGGCGATATTGATCAGGACGATGTTCAGGCAATGATGCGGATAATCGCTGCCGGTTGATCTCGGAAACGATATAATACTTTATCAAAGCTATGTTTATTCGGAGGGGCGGGCGGTATGCCGAAAGCCGTTTGCCGATCCTCGGAGGTCTGCTGTCGTGATATTGGCTGAGCAATGCTATCCGAATAACGGAAAAATGTTTATCGAACTCATAGCCTTACACGGATAAAAACGCAGACATGACCCCACCGCTGCCGCACAAATGTACGGCTGCGGTGGGGTCGACTATTGTGAATATTAATCTACCGCGCGTCGATTCGGCTATGTCGTGTCGAACTTACGGTAATAAAGCGCCCCGGCAGAGCATGCAGCTTCTGTCGGGGCGTACATATTATTTATGCTTTGAGTGAAAGCGCGTTCTCCGGCAGAGCAGCTATGCCGTTTTGACGGTGCCTTTTCGGCAGAGCAATACCGCTTTGACAGTATTGCTTCGGGAAACAGAGCATTTGAGGCTCACAAGACCTCTTGGAGCAAGGAGAGGCGGTCACGCCTTTCCTTTTCTTGATTTATGACCATTCCAATGTGCGCCGACATTGCTCGGCTCTGCCCGGTCCGAGAGGTCATGCTTTGCCTTTTTGTGATGCGGGCGGCAGCTGTAATCGGCGTTTTACTGACTGCTTAGCTTATTATTGATGCTTGCGACAAGCGACGCCCCGCTTAACCCGCGTGCGGCGTAGAGACGCGGGATAGTCATGTTGGTCCTTCCGCCGAGCGGCTCCGCCGGACGTGCGAGATATGCTGCATCGTAGTATTCCTCCGCGATGCGTGTGACCATGGTATTCCACTTTCCGGTCGGGTATGCCATGCTGCGGCAGGGAACACCGGTTATCTCCTCGATACGGCGTGCGGATTCGGAGAGCTCGTCGCGAACTCTGTCCTCTTCCTCGTTTGCGAGAACACAGTGATTCGCCGTGTGGCTGCCGAAGCGGACAAGTCCGCTGTCCGACATTTCCTTTATCTGCTCTTCTGTCAGATAGCCGGGCTGGCCTATCATATTGGATATCATAAATATAGTCGCCTTTGCACCGTGTGCCTTGAGGATAGGGAACATGGTGGTATAGTTGTCCTCATAGCCGTCGTCGAATGTCACGAGCACTGCGGGACGGTCCTTGGGGCCGTATTCGTCTGCAAAAAGAAAGGCATAGCCTGCATTTGTGATGGCGGTGAGCTGATCGTCAAACTCCTCCGGACGGACGAAGAGGGAGGAATAATCGTTGAACGGGGTCTCCATTATCAGGTGATACATAAGACCTATCGGAAGATCGCCGTCCTCTGAATAATTTGCCTCGGTGCTCGCCTGGGGTACGGAACGGCTCAGCAGTCCGCGCAATATTTCGTCGGTAGTGTCGTCGGTCGGATGCTCGGGCTCGGGTTCGGGTTCCGTTACCTCCGTTGTTTCCGGCTCTGTCGTTTCCGGCTTCGCCGTCGTTTGCTCGGTAGTGACCTCGGGTGTTGTTTCGGAGTCGGGCGCGGTGGTCTCGTCCCCGTCGCCGCTGCCGCCGCAGGAGCAGAGCAGTGCCGCAGCGATGCCCGCCGCGAGCGCAAGTGTCGTAATTCTGCTGATGATTCTGTTTCCGATTTTCATGGTAAAGTATGTAGCCTTTCATATTTTTTGCGGGCGGCGGAGAGCTCTGCCGCCCGCTTTTGTCGGTGATTATTTGTTTTGCGCAGTCTGCGCGGCTATGCATTTGTCGGCAAGGATTATTTTACAGTTCCGCGATGCCACTCGGCATTTATCTCGGCAAGCTCCTTGCGGCCCTCGATATACGGGCGGTATATCTCCTCTGTTGACCCGCCGCCACGAACATCGCAGCCGTCACAGCCTGCGCATCCGCCGCAGCCGAGTCCCTCGCGGACTATCCTCTCGCGCTCTTCACGCGTTGTATCCTTTATAAGAATCGAACCGTTTGCCATTCTATCTCCTCCGTCTGTTATATAGGCGAATGCGGCGAGCCGCATAGCCTTTTGGACGTAGTTTAAGCATTTTTGTATATGCGTATGCATCCGACGGCGCGGTAATAACGAATATCGTTCTTTATGTGATGGCGCCGCATATCGGTTCGTATTCTATTATAGCTTAAAAGCAGTGCTTTTTTCAAGGGTGAACGGCAATTTATTTCAAATAATTGTATCGGTGAAAATTTGTGCGGTCGAAGAAAAGATTGTTTTCGAAAAATGTAATGACAACGGATAAAAAATGTGCTATAATGCGCATGAAATACAGTCTCGCGCGCTTGGCGGTGCGATGATATGAAATACGAAACATGAAAGGGATTAAAATTATGGGACTTATCAGGGCTGGTACGGGAGCGCTCGGCGGAACTCTCGCGGATCAATGGAAGGAATTTTTCTACTGTGATGCACTTCCGAATGACGTTCTCATGCGTCGCGGACAAAAGCAGATAACCGGTCGTTCCTCGAATATAAAGGGTAATGACAATATCATCACAAACGGCTCCGGCATCGCCGTTGCCGACGGACAGTGCATGATGATCGTCGAGCAGGGAAAGATAGTGGAGGTATGTGCAGAGCCGGGCGAATTTGTATATGACAGTTCGACAGAACCGTCGATTTTCTCCGGCAAGCTCGGTGATAGCATCAAGCAGACCTTCAGAACTATCGGTAAGCGCTTTACCTACGGCGGCGACCCCGGAAAAGGATCAGCGCGTCTACTACTTTAATACCAAAGAGATAATCGACAACAAATTCGGCACGCCGAATCCTATTATTTTTGAGGTAACGAACAAGCGCATCGGGCTGAGCCGCACAGTTCAGGTCCGCTGCAACGGCGTTTATACCTACGTTATCTCCGATCCGCTGCTCTTCTATACGAGACTGTGCGGAAATGTGACAGAGGAGTTTACCCGCGATCAGATCGACGATCAGCTCAGGGTAGAGTTTGTCGATGCTCTTCAGCCTGCGCCCGGTGCGCTTGCTGAGCTTGAACTGCGGCCCGCTCAGTTACCTGCCAAGGCAAACGAGCTGAAGGCGGCTATGAACGACGCGCTCAAGCAGGAGTGGGCGGAGAATCGCGGTATTTCGGTCGAAAAGATTGCGCTCAACCCCATAACGCTGACCGACGAGGATATGAAGAAGATCAACGAGATCGAGGATGCGGCAAGCGTCGGCTCAAATCCGTTTATAATGGCGGGCAGAATGACCAATGCCACCGCCGATGCAATGCAGACCGCCGCCGGAAACGACGCCGGTGCGATGACCGGCTTTATGGGTATGGGAATGGTCGGCATGGGAGGTCAGGGCGGTTTCGGCGCTGCTCAGAATATCTATGCCGCAGGCGTTGCGCAGGCACAACAGGATCAGCATAATCAGCCCGCACAGCAGTCTGTCGATGCTTGGAAATGCTCCTGCGGTGCGACCTCGACGGGTAAGTTCTGCCCGGAGTGCGGCGCGGCACGACTGGAGGCAAACGGTTGGACCTGCTCCTGCGGAACGGTGAACCAAGGCAAATTCTGTCAGAATTGCGGTGCTAAGAAGCCTGAGGGATGCTAAATCTCGGGGAGGCTAAAATCGTCCGGACCGAAAAAGCGAAAACGGGACTTGTATAGTTAATCTTAAGTATAGTCAACTTTACAGATGATGTGTCGGAATCCTGACGGATTCCTGCATGAAATTTGATGTTTTCGCTTTTTCTGCGCCCGATTTCGCCGCACGACGTACGTTTGTACGCCTTGCGCGACGAAATCGAACACTCCAAACGATTTTATCTCTCCCCTTTGCGGGTCGGCTAAAAAAGCGCAGACCGAAAAAGCGAAAACGGGACCTGTATAGTTAATCTTAAGTATAATCAACTTTACAGATGATGTGTCGGAATCCTGACGGATTCCTGCATAAGGTTTTATGTTTTCGCTTTTTCTACCGCCGAAAACCGTCTCTGCCGTACGCTTGTACGGCGACGTGACGATTTTCGACGCTTCTGCATCTTTTTTATCTCTCCCCGATTCGGGTCGGCTGAAAAAGCGCAGACCGAAAAAGCGCGATCAAATTATTTAGGAGAAAATTGCATGGATGAATTGAGAGAATTCAAATGCCCCTGTTGCGGCGGTGCCATCGAATTCAGCAGTGAAGCACAGAAGATGAAATGCCCCTTCTACTGTGACACCGAGTTTGAAATGGAGACCCTGCGCGCATACGACGAGTCGCTGCGCGAGGACGGGCACGACGACATTCAGTGGGAAACGAGCGGCGGCACCGAGTGGCGCGCCGGCGAGGAAGAGGGAATGCGGGTGTATTCCTGCAGATCCTGCGGAGGCGAGATCGTCTGCGACGAGAATACCGCCGCAACCTCATGCCCCTACTGCGGCAATCCCGTCGTCATGACCGGTAATCTCTCGGGCGCTTTGCGTCCCGACCTCGTTATTCCGTTCAAGCTGGATAAAAAGGCGGCTAAGGCGGGGCTTGAAAAGCATCTGGCTAACAAATATTTTCTGCCGGCGGTGTTCCGCTCGCAGAATCACATCGACGAGATAAAGGGCATATATGTACCCGTGTGGCTTTTTCGATGCCGATGTCAGCGGAAACTTCCGCTATCGCGCAACGCAGATCAGAACATGGAGCGATTCCGACTACATCTATACCGAAACGAGCCATTTTGCCCGTTTTGCGCGGCGGAAACGTGTCGTTCGCCTCGGTTCCGGTAGACGGCTCGAGCGCTATGCCGGATGATATAATGGAATCTATCGAGCCGTTTGATATTTCGGATGCGGTAGATTTTCAGACGGCATATCTCTCAGGCTTTCTTGCGGACAAATACGACGTCGATGCCGAGCAGAGTATTGACCGGGCAAATGAGCGCGTGCGCCACAGCACCGAGCAGGCGTTTGCCGCTACCGTTTCCGGTTATTCGTCGGTCATGCCCGAGGGCGGCTCTATGAACGTCCGCAACGGAAAGGCAAAAATACGTTCTTTTTCCCGTGTGGCTGCTCAACACCACTTGGAACGGAGAGAAATATATGTTCGCAATGAACGGTCAGACCGGAAAGTTCGTCGGCAATCTCCCGCTCGACAGGGCAAAGTACGCAAAAACCTTTGCGCTTATTACAGCCGCAACTGCCGCAGTCTGCACCGCTATATACGCCATCGCGAATCTGCTGTGAGAGGGGGAGCTGCTATGAAAAAGATTACATCGGTAATTCTTGCCGTACTGCTTTGCTTCTCGCTCGCTCTTACTGCTATGGCGGTGGGAGGTGCGCGATATATCGTTGACGAGGGCGATCGGCTCACTGCCTCGGAGCTTTCCGAGCTTGAGGGTCGTGCGGAGGTTCTGTACGATCGCGGCGGCATCGGCGCGAGCTGCCTCATCGTCGATTCGCTCGGCGTTTATACGGCGCCCGAATACATCGACGATGTATATGCCGACAACTGCCCTGCCTCCGATGCGGTCGTACTGCTGAACGAGGTAGAGTCCGGCTCGGCGTATCTGTATTACATAGGTGATGCCGATTCGGCTGTTCTCGGCCACGAGGCGGAGCTGCTCGGTGCGTACAATAATGAGGATACATATTTCGACGGTATATATGAGTTTATCGACACGGTGGCGGAGATAGTTCTCGGTGACAGCGATCTCGAGTCTGCTGCTTTGGATGCACCTGCTTCGACCGCTGCGGCGGGAAATGTCTCCGAGACCTTGCCCGGTGCACTTGATAAAGATCACCCGGCTCGCCTTGTCGACGGCGAGCATCTGCTCGGAACGGAGGAGGCAGACGAGATATCCCGTATGCTCGACGAGATAAGCGTCCGTCAGAATTTCGATGTCGTTATCGTTACCGTAGGCTCGCTCGGCGCTAAGAGTGCGCAGGCCTTTGCCGACGATTACTACGACTGCAACGGCTACGGAATGGGCGCGGACAGAGACGGCGTTCTCCTGCTTATCAGCATGGAGGAGCGCGACTGGTATATATCCACCTGCGGCTACGGGATCGAGGCGATAACCGACGCGGGACGCAATACCATGTCCGATTATTTTGTGCCCTATCTCTCGGACGGAGATTATTATACCGCGTTCAAGACCTACGCGGAGCTGTGTGATAAGTTCGTGACTCAGGCGCGGACGGATGTATCCTACGATATCGGAAATCTTGATGATCTTGATTATTCGATACCGCTGACCGCAGAGGACTGGATAACGGCGGTTTGCGTCAATATCGTTATCGGTATCGTTGCTGCACTTATTGTCTGCTCGATACTCAAGGGCAAGCTGAAAACCGTCGCTATGCAGCGCGGCGCGAATAATTATACGGTAGAGAATAGCTTTGAGGTCACTCAGAGCTCGGATCTCTTCCTTTACAGCACTGTCTCGAGAACCGCAAAGCCGAAGGAAAACGAATCCTCGGGAGGCGGCTCGAGCACGCATACCTCCTCGTCCGGCACATCGCACGGCGGAGGCGGAGGAAAGTTCTGATCGGAGACCGATTCGATCGACGCATATTCCGACTCGGTGCCGGCATACGGAAAAAGAGAAGCAGAGTTCACAATGCTCTGCTTCTCTCATTATATAAAATAGGTGAGACCGACAATATGATCGGTTATACAGATAGTTAAAGCTTAGGTAGGGCAAAATGCCGTCATAAAAGCTAAAAACATTTCGCGGCTTTGGCAGCTCATATGCCGCATCCTGCTGCCGCGAAGCCGAGGCGGCATTACTTTTTCATCTCCATATACGGCAGCACGGAAAAGCCTTTTTTCTCATAGACCGCGACGGCGCGCTCGTTTTCCTGCTCGACCTCGAGCCGCAGAACGGCATCGGGATAGCGCTCGCCGACAAACTCGATGAAGCGGCTGCCGAACCCGAGACCGCGGTATTCTTCCTTTATATAGATATCCTCGAGCCATATGCAAGGCTTTCCGAACTCGGTGGAATAGCTTTTGGCAAGCATTCCGTAGCCGCATATCGCACCGTCCGACTCGAAAACAAAGCCCTCCACGTATGGGCTGTCTCCGAGACACTGATCTATATCGCGGAGGAATATCTCCTCCGAGCCGTTGCTGAGTACGGCGGGCGAGGCGTAGAATACCCGCATCATTTCGATTATTTCCGCTTTGTCGCGCAGCTCCATTGCTCGTATCACTTTATGACCTCCGGTAAACTCAAAACATAATTTCCGATATTATTATAGCCTAATAGCCGCGCGAAGTCAATATTGAGAAACGCTTTGATGTGCGGGAGCATCAAAATGATAATCTCGGCGGTACAGTCCATTTGCCCGCGGCGGCTGAGCTGTCATGACCGGACGCAGCATCTGCCGCACTCCTCCGAAAAGCTATTGTATTTTCCTCTCCGCTGTGATATAATCGTAAAAAAGGATGCTTGTCTGCATCCGAAACTAAACCGGGCGGACGTGCTGAGGATAGATAGCCCGCCGCCGAAAGGAAAAAATCATGATATACAGACATTATTACACCGCTCAGCTGCTCGACGGAGTGAGCTTTGCGGATATCGAAAAAGCAGCTCGGCGGGAGCTATACCGCGCCTGAGGCAGTCGTGTCTATCACCGTGTCGGCGTGGCGCAAGAGACTGTTTCTTTATTTTGAGACACGCGATGTCGAGGAGCTGTCTCCCGACGTGCTGTGGAGCGGGCTGGAGAGCTATCTCGAGCTTTGGCCCGGCGCAGAGGAGAAGCGTCTGTGGGTCCCGATGTTCGATATCTTCCATTATAATGCGCCTGTTGTTGACGAGGAATGGATGCGCCATACCGAAAAGGTGCCGTTCTGCATGCTTATGACCATTCGTCCCGAAAAGCTGGCCTCCTACATTTTCTATCATCATCAGCTTCAGGAGGAGGATCCCGGCTGCGGTGCGCAGCACGCCGTTATTGCAATGCACGAAAATCTGCTCTTCCACTACATGGAGAATCCCCGAGAATGAAAATTGCCTTGTGGCTAAGGGCAGTCTGAATACGCACAATACCCCCGATCATTGGGGCGAGCTGATGGAGCAGCACTTCGCTCCGTGGCCGGATACCGATCCGCCTATCCAGTGGCACAAGGATCTTACGACCGTTTTCCATACCGAGACCATCATCCCTTATCCGTCTAACTGAGGAAACAGGGGGGACGGGGGGAGAACGATGCGGGGACGCTTTTGAAAAAAGCGCCCCCGCGCCCCCGCAAAACTTTTAATATGTGGGCTTTTCAAGGCGCACGGACTGCGGATAAGAGAATAACCTCGGTCTGACCGCACAGCAAGTAAATACTCGAGCCTTGGATTTATATATAAAAAGGAATGCTGAAAACTCATGTTTTGGCATTCCTTTTTATTAAAGTATATGTAAGTATACGACTGTTGTGTTGATGCTGTATCAAAATTACATCTGCGTGTCTGCGAGGCTATACCTTTTTCTCTTACCCTATCAGCCGCAGAACCTCATCTGCCGACAGCTCGGGGGTGAAGCTCTGAGATATAGCGCTCCTCGAGCGGTATCCACCGCTCGGCAAAGGTGCGTGCGCATTCCGCACCGTTTCGCCGCAGTATGCGCTCCGCCTGCACTGTATGTTCGACGTCGATGAAGATCGTGCGGTCATAGAAGCGTCTCAGCTCGGGGCGGCAGGAATACGCGCCCTCTATCAGTGTGATGCCGTTCCCGTCTGCCGTGTATACGGCTTGGGCTGTACCCGTGGCAGCGATACGGGCGGCAGAGGCAGTCTCTCCGCGTGACAGAGGCAGCAGCACCTCGTCGCGCAGGCGCTCAAAGTCCATATTTCCGCCCGCCGTTTTCATCCGCTGCTCGGTGCGCTGCTCCGGACGAAGGAAAAAATCATCGGTGTGCAGCGTTCGGCACGGGATGCCGCGCGCGAGGAGCAGCTCCTCTGCGGCGTGTGCGAGTGTTGTTTTTCCGCCGGCACATCTGCCGTCTATCGCGATAATCGTTCTGCCTCGGCTCTCCGCAAGCCGTTCGGCGATATCGCAGAGCAGCTCTGCGGCTGCGGCGGTAGTCATTGTTTTTGCTACAGGTATCATTTTGACCTCGTTTGGCTTGTTATTCGGATGTCCGTTGCCGCTCGGCTGCGGGCTTTTTATTATTGCGGAGCCGTCGGAATTGTATTTTCATCGCATCGCATCGTATCGTATCGCTTCCCGGCTTACCCTTTTATTGCCTCCCGGCTTATCCCCTCATTGCTTTTCGGTTCGCCTTTGTACAGCTGTCGGAATCGTCTTGTCATTTCTTCGTGATACGGAGAGGGACGAGGCGTTTTTTCATAAATACGATGCCGATCGATCTGCCGAGCTTGAACGCCACATTGTCGAGCTCGCCCGAGAGCGAGAAGCCGCAACGACGGTGAAATGCGATCGACGCCTCGTTATCGTTCGCTATCAGCGAGACGATATTTTCTATTCCGTAATTGCCTGCTGCGTGTTCTATCTCATCATAAAGTGTGCTGCCGATAGTGCTCGTGCCTGCGGTCGGGGTCGACATAGATAGAGAGAGATGCGGTACAGCGATAGGCGCTGCGTGCGTTGAAAACATCGAGATAGGCATATCCGACCGGAGCACCCGTTTTATCGCGCGCGACAAGAAACGGATGGCTCGCCGTTATGCGCTTGACACGAGCCGAGAACTCCGCCTCGTCGATGGGCTGCTCCTCGAGGGTGTTGCAGGTGTTCTCTATGTAATAATTGTAGATCTCGGTGCAGCGGCTGATATCGGAGGAGCGCACGAGAGATATGGTTATCATCCTTCTGTCCTTTCGGTAATGTTTTATTTCTCGGTAAGCTATATGGATATTATAATCCCATACGGCGAAAAAAATGCAACCGCTTTTTCGGATCATGCCGACATTACCGCTGCGGCGGGATTGCTTCGGTATTGACGGTCGGTGGCGCGCGGCAAGCATAAAAATGTTAAAATAATGTTAAAATGAACATTTCAAGATGTGAAAATCACACGTTTTTTGTGAAATTGCTTGAAAAGCATATTGACATTATCACATGCCGGTGATATAATAACGTATGAAATGTTATTTTTAACATCGACGCTGAGCAAAGCGACGCTCAATGCCCGTGTCCGGCTGCCGATCGGCGAGCTCGACGGTGCGCGGAGTGCGGAGAGACGGTCGCGGCGCATGATGCCGATAGCTTTTGCCATCGTGAAAGGACTGGAATCTTATGAACTCATCCCGAAGGGAACAGATACGCGAGCTGCTATGCAACCGACCGTTTATATCATTTGATGAGCTGCACGAGATGTTTCCCGGAGTGTCGAATATGACGCTGCGCCGCGACATCGAATATTTTGAGGAGCAGAGCGAGGCGATAAAGGTTCGCGGCGGCGCAAGGTCGATGAAGTTTATCACGACCTGCATGGAGGGAAAATTCTCTCTGAGGATGAACGAGAATACCCCCCGCAAAGCAAAAGATAGCCTCTGTCGCGCTCAGCCTGATTGAGACCGAGCGTTCGGTCTTTCTCGACTCGGGAACAACGATATTTCAGCTCGCCGCAACAATGCCGGATGAGCGGCTCGTGGTAACGACGACGGGACCGAATATCGCGCTCGAGCTGATAAAGAAAAAGCTGCCGATAGTTAATCTCGTCGGCGGAATGCTCAACCGCGACAGCATCTCGGTATCCGGTAATAACGCAACGAAGTTTCTTGCGGATATCAATATAGACGTTGCGTTTATCGTACCCTCGGGCGCGTCTGCCGAGACCGGTTTTTTACCTGCGGCAACTATGCTGAGTGCGAGTTCAAGCGTCAGGTTATAGAAAAGGCGCGCCGCACCATCATTCTTGCCGACCATTCTAAGTTCGGAAGAACGCTCCCGTACACCTTTGCCGAGTTCGGCATGGTCGATACCATAATAACCGACCGCGCCGTATCGGGCGATATCGCAGATGCGGCAAAGCGTGCCGGCACGCAGATAATCGCAGCGGATATCGGCGAATAAACAGCGCAGACCGGGCATTGCCCGCGCATAATATACGCATAATATAATGTAATAATTTACGGAGGACATAAAAAAACAATGGCAACACTCGTTATCATGCCCCGTCAGGGACAGAGCGTAGAGAGCTGCGTTATCACCGAATGGAAGAAGAAAAAAGGTGATGCTGTAGCCGTTAAGGACATTCTTTTCTCCTATGAGACGGACAAATCCTCTTTCGATGAGGAGGCTGCGGTCGCAGGCACACTGCTCGAGACCTTTGCAGAGGACGGAGACGACGTTCCGTGTCTCAACCCCGTCTGCATTATCGGCGAACCCGGCGAGGATATCTCCGCGCTGGTCGCAGAGGCTAAAAGGCAGATAGGCGGCGACGAGCCCGAGCCCGAGGTAAAGCCCGAGCCGGCAGCTTCGACACCGGCAGCCCCTGCGGCAGCTTCGGCAGCGGCACCTGCCGTTACCGCATCCGGAGACGGCTTTGTACGTATCTCGCCCAGAGCACGTCATCTTGCGGAGCGCACCGGCGCGGATATCTCAAAGGCGGAGCCGACCGGTCCGATGGGCAGAATAATCGAGCGTGATATAAACGCGCTGCTCGATCGCGGTATCTATGTCGGTGCGAGTGCGGCTGAGGAGCCGACGGCGGCAGCGCCCGCGGCAGCTGCGGCACCCGAGGTCGAATACGAGGATGTAAAGCTGCCTAATATCCGCAAGGTCATTGCAAAGAGCATGCACGCATCGCTCTCGAATATGGCACAGCTCACACTCAATGCATCCTTTGATGCAACAAAGATAATGTCGCTCCGCGCAGCCTTCAAGGCTAAGGGCGAGGCGCTCGGCATGAACAATGTCACCCTCAACGATATGGTGCTCTATGCCGTAGCAAAGACACTGCGCGGTCACCGTGATCTCAATGCGAACTACCTTGACGATCAGGGATATCATGCGCTATTTTTACGCATGTCAATCTCGGCGTAGCGGTCGACACGCCGCGCGGCCTGCTCGTTCCCACCGTTTTCTCTGCTGATACGCTCTCGCTCAACGAGCTTTCGGCTCAGACCAAGACGCTCATTTCCGATGCTAAGGCAGGTACGATATCGCCCGACAAGCTGCGCGGCGGCTCGTTTACCGTCACAAATCTCGGCTCGATGGGCATCGAGAGCTTTACCCCGTTGTCAATCCGCCGCAGACCGGTATCCTCGGCGTAGGAACGATCACGCGCAGGGTAAAGACGGTCGACGGTCAGGATGTTTTCTATGACGCCATGGGGCTGTCGCTCACCTTCGACCACCGCGCTCTCGACGGCGCGCCGGCGGCGAGCTTCCTGCGCGAGCTCTGTCTCGGTCTCGAGAACTTCCGGGCTTCTGATGGCTAAGTGAGAAAGGACGGAGACGGAGATGTATGATCTGATAATTCTCGGCGGAGGTCCCGCCGGATATAATGCGGCGGAGCGCGCCGCACATGGGGGACTCAAGACCCTCGTTATCGAAAAGAGAGCGCTCGGCGGTGTATGCCTGAACGAGGGCTGTATTCCGACAAAAACGCTGCTCTATTCGGCTAAGATATTCGATTACTCCAAGCACTGCGCCGAGTACGGCGTAAAGCTCGGAGACGCCTCGATAGACCACAGCTATGTTATCGAGCGCAAGAATAAGGTGGTCAAGATGCTCGTCGGCGGCATCGGCTCGACGCTGAAGCGCGCGGGAGGGCATAGATGTAGTGACCGAGGCGGGCGAGATACTGCGCCGCGACGCGGAGGGCTTTGTTGTCCGCGCGGGCGACGGCGAGTATGTCGGACGTCAGCTGCTCATCTGCACAGGCTCTACCGCATCGGTCCCGCCTATTCCCGGGCTGCGCGAGTCGGTCGAGAGCGGCTTCGGACTCACCAATCACGAGATTCTTGATATGAAGGAGGTCCCGGGCAGACTCGTCGTTATCGGCGGCGGAGTTATCGGACTCGAGATGGCTTCCTATTTCAACAGCATCGGCAGTCATGTGACGGTCATCGAGATGCTTGACCATATCGGCGGGCCTACCGACCTCGAGATATCCTCGATGCTGCGCAAGGAATACACTGCGCGCGGCGTTGAGTTCCTGCTCGGCGCAAAGGTCACGTCGGTCGGCACCGACTGCGTGAACTACGAGCTTGACGGAAAGCAGCTCAGCGCACCCGCAGACAAGGTGCTCATCTCTATCGGACGGCGCGCAATGACGGCGGGCATAGGTCTGGAGAACATCGGCGTGCTTACCGAGCGAGGCGCGATAGTGACGAACGACCGCGGTCAGACGAATGTTGCGGGCGTATGGGCGGCAGGCGACGTAAACGGTCGCTCGATGCTTGCACACACCGCATATCGCGAGGGCGAGGTCTGCATCAACAATATCCTCGGTATCCGCGACAGCGTAAACTACTCAGCCATTCCGTCGGTCATATATACAAATCCCGAGGTCGCTGCGGTCGGCGAGACCGAGGAGAGCGCAAAGGCTAAGGGTCTGGACGTTATCGTCAAGACCGTAACGCTCAAGCTCAGCGGCAGATATATCGCAGAGAACGAGGGCGGAAACGGTGTTATCAAGCTGATAATCGGACGCGAGCACAAGGACATTCTCGGCGTTCACATGATAGGCACATACGCCTCCGAGATAATCTACGGCTGCGCAATGATGGTCGACAGACATATGCGCGTCGGCGACGTTCAGCGCACGGTATTCCCGCATCCCACCGTCGGTGAGGTGCTGCGCGAGGCAATGTTCGGTATCTGACGGCATTGCGCCGCCCCGTGAATCGTCGCCGGACGGCATCACTCGAATCTGAATAATGTACAAGACCCGCTGAGGCGGAGATAAGTAAAAAATAATTCTTAAATATAAAAGGAGACACGTTATGCCAAAGTCACAGTTCGTTGACCCCAAAAAGGCGTTTACCCCCGGTTATATCCACTTCGAGGATATTCCGGTATGCCAATACAAAAAGACGCTTGCAGAGGAGAAAAAGCTCTATAAAAAGGACGATTTTCTCCGCATCTACCGCGATATGCGCATCATCCGCGAGTTCGAGACGATGCTCAACGAGATCAAGACCAAGAGCGAGTACAACGGCGTTGCATACAACAACCCCGGTCCCGCTCACCTCTCCATCGGACAGGAGGCTTCTGCCGTCGGTGAGGCTTACTCGCTTGATATAAACGACCTGACATTCGGCTCTCACCGCAGCCACGGCGAGATACTTGCCAAGGGTCTGTCCTCGATAAACAAGCTCGAGGACGGCGAGCTGTACGACATAATGAAGGAATTTCTCGGCGGAACGGTGCTGAACGTAGTTGAGAAGCACATGAACGCAGGCGGCGACATCAAGGAGCTTGCGATTAACTTCCTGCTCTACGGTGCGCTTGCAGAGGTATTTGCAAGAACTACCGGCTTTAACCGCGGTCTCGGCGGCTCGATGCACGCATTCTTTATTCCGTTCGGTATCATGCCGAACAACGCAATAGTCGGCGGCGGTGCACCTATCGCGCTCGGCGCGGCGCTCTATAAGCGCAGCAACCGCAAGAAGGGCATTGTTGTCGCAAACTGCGGCGACGGCGCATGCGGCAGAGGCCCCGTTCTCGAGTCGTTCAACTTTGCCTCCATGGATCAGATAACACAGCTCTGGGACGGCGGCAAGGGCGAGGGAATGCCTATCCTCTTCAACGTATTCAATAACCATTACGGCATGGGCGGACAGACCCGCGGCGAGACGATGGGCTACGACATGGCAGCTCGTCTCGGTGCAGGCTTTAATCCGACCATGATGCACGCAGAGCGCGTAAACGGCTACGATCCGCTTGCGGTTATCGACGCTGTAACAAGAAAGAAGGAGCTGCTTGTAAACGGTAAGGGTCCGGCGCTGCTCGACGTCGTAACCTACCGCGTTTCGGGACACTCACCGTCCGATAGCTCGACATACCGTACACCTGAGGAGATCGAGGCATGGAAGGCTGCAGATCCTATCCTCGCATTCAAGGAAAAGCTCATCAAGGGCAAGATCGCAACCGAGAGTGAGATAGGTGCTATCGACAGCTCGATAATCGACCGTATGACCGAGGTCATCAAGCTCGCTATAAACGACGACATCTCGCCGCGCATGGATCTTGACAAGACCCCCGACGCTATCTCCTCCATCATGTTCTCGAATCAGAAGGTTCACTCGATGGATCCGACCCGCACCGCGGAGATGACCAAGCCGAGAGAGGAATGCGACCGTCTGAAGGAGATGGCTACCAAGGTTCGCACCGCAAAGGATGCAAACGGCAAGCCCGTTCCGAAGATGAAGGTCTACAACATCCGCGACGGTCTCTGTGAGCCGATAATCAACAAGTTCTACGACGACCCGACGCTCATCGCATACGGTGAGGATAACCGCGACTGGGGCGGCGCGTTCGGCGTATACAAAGAAGATAACCGATTCCATCCCCTATCACCGCTTCTTCAACTCGCCTATCTCCGAGTCCGCAATTGTCGGTTCGGCAGTCGGCTACGCAATGTGCGGCGGGCGCGTTATCGTCGAGCTGATGTATGCCGACTTTATCGGCTGCGCGGGCGACGAGATATTCAACCAGATGGCTAAGTGGCAGGCAATGAGCGCGGGCATCCTCAAGATGCCTATCATCCTCCGCGTATCCGTCGGAAGCAAGTACGGCGCACAGCATTCTCAGGATTGGACGGCTCTGACCGCTCATCCCGGGACTCAAGGTAGTATTCCCGTCCACGCCCTACGACGCAAAGGGACTCATGTCCGCAGCGCTTGAGGGCACCGACCCCGTTATCTTCTTCGAGTCGCAGAGAATCTACGACAAGGGCGAGGAGTTCCACGAGGGCGGCGTTCCGACCGAATATTATGAGGTCGAAATGGGCGACCCGGATATCAAGCGCGAGGGTAAGGATGTCACTATCCTGACCATCGGTGCGGTACTCTATCGTGCTCTCGAGGCGGCTAAGACGCTCGAGGAGAAGTACGGCATCTCCGCCGAGATCATCGACTCCCGCTCCATCGTTCCGTTCGACTACACAAAGGTCATCGAGTCGGTCAAAAAGACGGGCAAGATAATCATCGTCGGCGACGCTTGCGAGAGAGGCTCGGTAATGAAGGATATGGCGGCGAACATCAACGAGTTTGCCTTCGATTATCTTGATGCACCCGCCGTTGCATACGGCTCGCGCAACTGGATAACCCCCGCCTTCGAGCTTGAGAAGTACTTCTTCCCGCAGGCTGACGGCATCATCGACTGCATCCATGAAAAGCTCATGCCCATACCGGGACATGTTCCGACGCATTCGTTCAGCGATGTGGAGAAGATGAACCGCTCTAAGCTCGGTCTCTGAGTTTGAAAATTCGGTTTGATTTGACTCGGTCGGGCTCGATTCGACGCTGCAGCGGCGCAGCCGTAACCGAATTAAATTAAGCAAAATCGTTCAAATAAGATAATTAAACAGTCCCGCTCGCAGCCACGGCAGAACGCGGCTCGGGCGGGATGCTTTTACAGGGAAGAAATATTATGATAAGCTATCGCACAGACGTAACCGACCCGTATTTCAACCTCGCAATGGAGGAGTATCTAATCGACACGGCGGGTGATGAGGAGATATTTATCCTCTGGAGAAACGAGCCGTCGGTCATTATAGGTCGGAATCAGAACGCATTTTCCGAGCTTGACGTGTCGTTCGCGCGCGAGCATGATATCAAGGTTGTGCGCAGACTCACCGGAGGCGGGGCGGTCTTTCACGACCTCGGAAATATCAACTATACCTTTATCAGCCCGGATATAGATGGCGGCTCGCTGAATTTTGCCCGTTTCTGCGAGCCTATCGTCCGCGCGCTGCGCGCGCTCGGGCTTGATGCGTCGCTGTCAGGACGCAATGATATCCTTGCCGAGGGACGAAAGGTCTCCCGGAACGGCGCAGTGTGTGCGCAGCGGGCATGTAATGCATCATGGAACGCTGCTCTGGGACGCCGATTTCAGCGCTATGGCGGGTGTACTGCGTCCCGATACCGAAAAGCTTGCCGCAAAGGGGATAAAGAGTGTCCGCAGCAGGGTGGGAAATATCCGCGCGCTGCTCGCGGAGCTCGGAGACGAGCGGCAGAGCGATGTTACCGTACCGGATTCGGTGCTCGGACTCGGCGAGTATCTTTATTCGTCCTTTCCCGGAGAGCCTGTGCCGCTGTCAGAACGGCAGCTTGAGGAGATCGGCGCACTTGCCGACGCAAAATACCGCACATGGAATTGGAATTTCGGCAGCTCAAAGCAATATGCTGCGGAGAAGCGCCGCCGTTTTCCGTTCGGTTCGGTATGTGTCCGCTATACGCTCTCGGGCGGAATTATCGAGGAGATCGACATCAGCGGCGACTTTTTCGGCGCAGGGTCGGTGCAGCAGCTCTGCTCGAGCCTTGTCGGAACGCGTTGCGAGCGCGACGCGCTGCTGACGGAGCTCGACGGCAGAACGGGAGAGTATATCCTCGGCGCGACCGATGAGGATATCGCAGACCTGCTCATATAAACACTGCACACTATCCGCGCAACGTACACTCTGCGGCTGCCCTCTGCACAAGTGAAATTTTGCGGTCTTGAAAAGCAGAATTGCTGTTATTATCGGCAAATCAAAATTTCATATTTAACCGCGCAGCGGTTAATTGAAGGAAACATACACGTCCTCAGTATCTCTTACCCCCATCTGTCGGTTTTCAATCCAAATTCAAGTACAGTTGAACATATTTGTGCTTTTCGAATTCCCAAGAGCCTTATAGGTCTGTGACTTTTTGGCTCATTGGCTCGTGGAGAGATAAAAAAGATGCAGAATCGTCGAAAAGCGTCACGTCGCCGTACCGGTGTACGGCAGAGGCGATTTTCGACGGTAGAAAAAGCGGATAATTATTTCTTTGGAGAAATCCGATAGGATTTCATCAGCTTTCTTAGCTCTCGTGCCGAACAAAAGCCTGAATCACACTTTTATCCGCTTTTTCGATCTGCGCTTTTTTAGCCTCCCCGAAATGTAAATTCTAAGTGAATGTTGTATTTCTTCGCTTTACTTATTTGATTTTACGTGGTATCATATCAGTGTATTAAAGTATTGAAGTGCCTGAGCGGGCGGAGATGTATTGACGCGCACGGCACTGTATGATACAAAAAAATGAAAAGGGGGCAATAATATGCCTGCTAACAGCTATCGGGACGAAAATACCGACGAGCTGATGCGCGCGATGCTTACGCTGCGCGACGTTGACGAGTGCTACCGTCTGTTTGAGGACCTGTGCACGATAGCGGAGATACGCGAGATGTCCAAGCGGCTTCTTGCCGCGAGTATGCTTTCCGAGAACTGTATATATACCCGTATAACCGAGGAGACTGGGCTCAGTACCGCAACCATCAGCCGCGTCAATCGCTGTCTGAAATACGGCGAGGACGGCTATAAGACCGTGCTCTCGCGCCTCGCGGAGCAGAGGAAGCAGTCAGAGCCTGCCAAGGCATCGAAAAAGACAGGTACGGGGGAAGGAAAAGATGAGTGAACCGAGCTACAGCGCCCTTTGCACCGTATTATGAACAGCTGAACAGCGAGGTTGACTACGACGGTATAGCGGAGTTTATCGACCGAACGATCAAACAGCGCCGTCGCTCGGAGAACGAGCTGACTCTCGACCTCGGCTGCGGCACGGGGACGGTCACGCGACGTCTCGCCGCACTCGGCTACGATATGATAGGAGTTGACTGCTCGGAGGATATGCTTGCCGAGGCGCAGCGCAGGAGCACGGAGGTGCACGGCGGAAAGCATCCGCTCTACATATGTCCAGGATATCCGCAGCCTCGAGCTTTTACGGCACTGTCGGCGCGGCTGTCTGCTGCCTTGACGGGCTTAATTATCTGTGCGGCAGGGGCGACCTTGATCGATGCCTCGGCGCGCTTGCAAACTATCTCGAGCCGGGCGGAGTGTTTATTTTTTCGATGTCAATACCCCGCACAAGTTCCGCGATATTTACGGCACTCGCGACTATGTTATAGAGGATGAGGGCGTTCTCTGCGCATGGGAGAACGATTACAATGAAAAGACGGGAATATGCGATTTTTATCTCTCTGTATTCTCGGAGCGTGAAAACGGTCTGTGGGAGCGAAGCGACGAGGTGCAGCGCGAGCGCTGCTATACCCGCCGTGTGCTTGAAAATGCCCTTGCTCGTAACGGCTTTGCCGTATGTGAGGTGCTTGAGCGGACAGTCATGCTCCCGCAGTTGATGAGGATGAGCGGTGGGTATTCGTAACCGAACGTGTTCGGGTCGGCTAAAATCGTCCGGACCGAAAAAGCGAAAACAAGCTATGATAATTGTTTTTTTGTATGTCCCATATAGCTGATAAGGGGTCGGAATCCTGACGGATTCCTGCATAAGGATATATGTTTTCGCTTTTTCTGCGCCCGATTTCGCACCGCGACGTACGCTTGTACGCCTTGCGCGACGAAATCGAACACTCCAAACGATTTTATCTCTCCCCGACCCGGGGCGGCTGAAAAGCGCAGATCGAAAGAGCAAAAACAGTGTTGAATTGACGGAGCATTAGTATAAACGGTATTCTGGGTTATATGGTCGGAATTCTTACGGATGCCTGCACGGAGTTATATGTTTTCGTTTTTTCTGTGGGTGCCGCTCCGAATATATTTATCTCTCCCGTCTTGCTGCCCATACTGTCGGTCGGGGGAGAAATACTGTGCAAAAATAAAATCAATTTTTTTGAAAAAGTTATTGACAAACGATTCACGGTGTGGTATAATCTACATCGTCGCAGAGATAAAGCGGCGAAGGCACCAAGCCGATGGGAGCATAGCTCAGCTGGGAGAGCATCTGCCCTACAAGCAGAGGGTCATAGGTTCGAGCCCTATTGTTCCCACCATCCGGCCCGGTAGTTCAGTTGGTTAGAACGCTAGCCTGTCACGCTAGAGGTCGTGGGTTCGACCCCCATCCAGGTCGCCAATTGTGCCGGTTTGATTTTAAACCGGCACAATTTTTATCTAAGCATTTCGTATATGCCTCTGTAGCTCAGTTGGTAGAGCAGGGGACTGAAAATCCCCGTGTCGTTGGTTCGATTCCGACCGGAGGCACCACCGAAAGGTTTGGACAATAAGGTAAACTCTGTTTACCTTATGCGGATTTAGCTCATTTGGTAGAGCGCGACCTTGCCAAGGTCGAGGGTAGCGGGTTCGAACCCCGTAATCCGCTCCATTTTTTTAATAAGGGGAACGGTGGACAGACTCTGTTCACTGTTTCCATTTACGGCGCCATAGCCAAGCGGTAAGGCAGAGGTCTGCAAAACCTTCATTCCCCGGTCCGATTCCGGGTGGCGCCTCCATATGAAGCCGGGTATTGGAAATATCCTTTGCTTGTGCTTCTCTGCGGATTTAGCTCATTTGGTAGAGCGCGACCTTGCCAAGGTCGAGGTAGCGGGTTCGAACCCCGTAATCCGCTCCATCTAAAAAGGGACTGTTAAAAACTTGTTTTTTAACAGTCCTTTTATTTTTAGTGGATAAATATAAATGTCACAGCTTGTCGCAGAAAAAACAAAACCATATAATTCCGACCCCTTATCTGCTTTATGGGACATACTAAAGCTCAAATATAATAATCTGTTTTCGTTTTTCGGTCTGCGCTTTTTAGCTTTTTCAAAGCGGTGGGAGATAAAAAGATGCAGAAGCGTCGAAAAAACGTCACGTCGCCGTACAAGTGTACGGCAGAGGCGATTTTCGGCGGTAGAAAAAGCGAAAACGTCAAATCTTATGCAGGAATCCGCAAGGATTCCAACCCCATATCTGATTTATGGGATAAACTACAGGCAAATAATTTCAGCCTGTTTTCGTTTTTTCGGTCTGCGCTTTTTTAGCCCCGACGGAATGGGGGAGAGATAAAATCGTTTGGAGTGTTCGATTTCGTCGCACAAGGCGTACAATCGTACGTCGTGCGGCGAAATCGGACGCAGAAAAAGCGAAAACATTAAACTTCATGCAGGAATCCGTCAGGATTCCGACCCCATAATCAAAATAATGATTATACTAAAGCTCCGTCATTTTAACTCTGTTTTTGCTTTTTCGGTCCGGACGATTTTAGACTCCCCATAATGTTAATATCATATTATATATCTGTACCAACTGCCGACATATTTTTGTTGTAACATTTATCTATAATTGCTTGGCTGATATGCCGTTTGTCCTCGGAGGCTCGCATGCTTGAAAGAATTAAGCAAAACAAGGCTTATAAATGGCTTGATAACTATTGGTACCATTATAAATGGGTCACGCTCGCTGTGGTATTTTTCGTTACCGTTTTCTCGGTGCTGACTGCGCAGATGCTGACCAAGGAGAAGCCGGATGCTGTCATTCTGTATGGCGGACCGGCGGTGCTGACTGCCAACGAGACCCGTGATCTTGAGACTGCTTTTCGCAACGTTCTGCCGAGCGATTTCAATGCCGATGGCAAAAAGCTCGTTCAGCTCGAGACCGTCTCGCTTATGACCGATGAGCAGGTTGCCGAGGCAGAGGTTAAGGCGGAGGAGGAGTCGAGCGTATTCGTTTATGACGCAAAGGCGCTCGGCAGCAATAAGACTACCTTTACGGAACTGATGATGTCCGGCGAGTATGTCATTTTGCTTGTCGACCGCGCTCAGTACGACAATATCCTTGACAGCGGCGCGATAGTTCCGCTCGCGGATCTTTTTGATGCGGACAAGATTCCCGACTGTGCCTATGACGATAGCTCGATAGTCTTCTCCGAGACTCCGTTTGCTCAGTTCTTCAATGCAACCGATGTTCTGCCGGAGGATACGCTGCTGTGTGTGCTTCAGGCTTCGGAAAACTCGATATTCAAGGGTAAGGACAAGGCGGAAACACAGTACCGTCAGCAGCTGATGCTGTATAAAAAAATGATCAATTTCTCCAAGGGAAAAGAGTCGCTGATATGGAATGTACTCTATGTCCTCGGTGCTGCCGCGCGGATCGCAGTCAGACGGTCGGCTGCTGCGGTGAGCGAGCCGAGGCAGTGTGACTCGTGCTGCGCTTCATTTCGGAGAGGAGCCTATTATTACCGGCACGCGCGGCTCGGGCGCTGTCTTTTTCACCGGCTGCTCTCTGCATTGTGTTTTCTGTCAGAATCGTGATATTTCCGGCGGCGCGGAGCATCTCTCGGTTCGCGCGGATGCGGTGACCGTGACCCCTCAGCGGCTGCGGGAGCTGTATATGCGGCTGATAGACGCGGGCGCGCATAATATAAACCTTGTTACTCCGACGCACTTTGCGGATGTTATTGCCCGCTCGCTCGATCCAGTGCTGCCGGTTCCGGTCGTCTGGAACAGCAGCGGATACGAGCGCGTGGAGACGCTGCGGCGGCTCGAGGGGCTTGTATCGGTGTATATGCCGGATATGAAGTACTCCTCCTCCTTGTTGGCGGAGGGTACTCGCACGCTCCTGATTATCCCGATATCGCGCTCGATGCCATCCGCGAGATGCTGCGTCAGACCGGCGAGCCGCAGCTCGACTCCGACGGTATACTGTCGCGAGGAACGCTTGTTCGTCATCTTGTGCTGCCCGGTGCGGGCAAGAATACGCGTGGCGTTATCGACATGCTTGCACAGCTGCCGCAGGACTTTATTTTCAGTCTGATGGCGCAGTATACCCCTATCCCCGGTATAGAGATCGAGTATCCCGAGCTCGGGCGTAGGATAACGCAGCAGGAGTACGATCGCGCAGCGGAATATCTCGAGCGGTCGGGCATAGAAAGCTATTATCTTCAGGGGCTTGACTCGGCGACCGAGGAGATGCTGCCGGTCTTTGACGGCACGGGGACGAATTAGTTTTTTGTATATCCGGCAGCTCACGGTGATATAATTTAATGATAGAAAAAGCATCGGACATCTCGGCTGTTCGCCGGGAGGCTCCGATGCTTTTTGCTTTATGTGCTGCCGCGATGTTTTTTTGCGCCGATTCGGATTTGATGATGCCTCATGACGCTTGTTCTGTCGCAATGCCTGCAATGCGAGCTGTTTCTGCTGCGACGCAGTGCTTATTCTTGATCATTGCTTTTTGTACGTAAGTATGCCGAATGCAAGCTCGGTGCTGAGCGAAGCGAGCGCCGCGAGCTTTTCCCGCCCAGCGCGGTCGGTGCGGTAGAAATACGGTGTCATGGAGAATAGGTCGCCGATATGCTCGCCGTCTATCTCTGCGGTATATTCGACTCGGCGCATGCCGAGCGACAGAAAGCCCTCGGGTGCGTCGCGCTCCTCGGCGTTTTCGTACGGATGCTCGTACAGTACCTCCTTCATCCCCCATAGATGGCGGGCGAGCGGTATGACTCGGATAAGGCTTCCGTCTTGCCTCAGCACGCGGTGAAATTCATCAGCGCACAACGGCGCAAACACCGATATTATCGCATCCGTCACTCCGTCTCCGAGCGGGGCGCATTTACGCTTGCCACGGCAAGCTCAAGTCCCGCACGGCGCTTCTCACCGATTATCAGCGCGTCGCGTGAAAGGTCGATGCCGAGCATCTCGCCGCCAACCGCATTGTGCATGGCTGCCGTGTAGTAGCACTCCCCGCATCCTGCATCAAGACAGACGGGCGCTTCTGTACCCGCGAGCGTCTCGCGCAGCACCTCACACAGCGCATCACGCAGCGGCGCGTAGTAACCGCTATCGAGAAATCGGTTGCGCGCCCGTATCATATCGCGGTCGTCGCCGTGCAGGCTTTTGTTCGAGCGGATGAGATTGACGTATCCGCTTTTTGCTATGTCATAGCAGTGCCCCTCGTCGCAGCGATAGCTGCCGCCGTCCGGTGTCAGAATGCCGCCGCAGACGGGGCATAGCCATTTGTCTGTCATACTTATACCGCCTTTTTAATAGTTGTTCATTCTTTAATCGGCATATTTTGCCTGTTTGTCTTTTCGGTCTGCGCTTTTCAGCCTTTCCGAAAACGGGGAGAGATAAAATCGTTTGGAGCACTCGATTTCGTCGCGCAAGGCGTACAAGCGTACGTCGTGCGGCGAAATCGGGCGCAGAAAAGCGGATAATCATTTCTTCGGAGAAATCCGATAGGATTTCATCAGCTTTCATTGTTTTTGTGCCGAATAAAAGTTCGATAATTGCTCTTATCCGCTTTTTCGGTCTGCGCTTTTTAGCCGTTATGAATCCGGGAGAGATAAAAAAGATGCAGAATCGTCGAAAAGCGTCACGTCGCCGTACAAGCGTACGGCAGAGGCGATTTTCGGCGATAGAAAAAGCGGATAATCATTTCTTCGGAGAAATCCGATAGGATTTCATCAGCTTTCATTGTTTTTGTGCCGAATAAAAGTTCGATAATTGCTCTTATCCGCTTTTTCGGTCTGCGCTTTTTTAGCCTCCCGGAATGCAATCGTAGCGGATAGATTTGCCGCTATATGAATGTGACGGGGTAATTCCCGCGAGATACGGACCGTGCAGCGGCCGTTTAATAACGATTTTTTTCGGAGCTGCCGCGAGTGCCGCATTCATCAGTTCCATCTCGTCGGTACATGGTGCTTCGAGCCTGCCGAGCAGCTGAAATTTCTTCTTGACCGAGCCGCTTTTCTGCCTCTCGGGAAACATCGGGTCGAGCAGAACAGCGAACGGCATATAGTCAAGCGATTGCATGGCGGCGATGCTGTCCTCGCGGTGCAGGTGCATTTTTGCTGCGATGCTGCCCATTCCCCCTACGGCTGCACGCTCAAGCGAATCGGAAAGCAGCGCGGCGATTATCGGGTCGCGCTCGTACAGCTCGACCTCGTATCCCGCAGCGGCGAGCAAAAACGAATCCTCACCGAGTCCCGCCGTAGCGTCTATCACGCGTTCTCCGCCGACCTTGCCTTTTCCGCAGACGGCGCGAACGACATATTCCTCGCGCAGCCGCCTCGGCTGTATGCGTCCCGCCAGTGCCGAAAGATCGCCGCGCAGGCTGACGGTGCCGTCGCCGAGACTGAGTCCATCAGTGCCGAGCGTAAGTCTGAGTACACCCGCAGCCGGCTCTGCCGAAAGGTCGAGGCAGAGCGTCTCGGCAAGCTGCCGCGCTCCTGCTTCATAGCCCGGCTCGGCACATACCGTAATTGGATCGTTCTTCTGCATAGCGTTCACCGCCTTTGTTTTTTGCTCGGCGAGCCGCGCTCGCACTTTTGTGTCTCTAATTATAGCACAGTTTCGCCGGAAAGAAAAGAAGAATCTTTTTAGCTGTACTGCTGCATGAAAAATGTCGAGCAAAATGCCGAAATCATCAACCATTTTTTGCATTTTGTATTGCTTTTTGCCCGCGATTTGTGGTAAAATTTAAGCAGAGCTTAATGTGGCAGCCCCGGATGCTGCCGCAATTGTAATTCTCGGCATCGAGGGAGGCTCTGCGATGTCATACCGATTAATCACGGTACTGTTCTATTTTGATTAATATGTTGTAAACTCTGTGTGTTTATCCTTGACAACAAAGCCCCGCGAGTGCATAATAGCGTTAGTAATATACCATATTACATGTGGCGGTGTTTGCTATCGGTTGTCATGACGCACCGGAGCGCCGCTCATATCTGAAAGGACAGTTAATAATGAGTAAGGTATATAATATTCGAGATATTTCTTCGATACGCGACATGGTTGAGACGAGCTGCGAGCTCTTCGCCGACAATCCCGCGTTTCTCAGCCGCGACGGCGAGACGGTGTATGTGAAAACATATACCGAGGTGGGTGAGGATATCCGCGCGCTCGCTGCCGAGCTGACCGCAAGGGGTATGCGCGGCGAGAAGATTGCTGTTATGGGCGCGAACTGCTATCAGTGGGCGCTGACCTATCTTGCCGTTTGCAGCGGCGTCGGCATAATCGTCCCGGTCGACCGCGAATATAACGGCGAGCAGCTCTCCTACGTAATGGAGGATTCCGGCGCTGCGATGCTTATTCACGGCGACGGAGTTTCGACGGCGGTCGATACCGCAGGACTCTCCGTACCGACGGTCAAATTTTTCGGAGCTTGAAGAGCTTGTCGCCTCCGGAAAGGAAAGGATCGCCGAGGGAGATACATCGTACGATGATTATCAGCTCAACCCCTTTAATTTCGGCGTGCTGCTCTATACCTCGGGCACTATGGGTGCATCAAAGGGAGTAATGCTCTCGCAGTACAATATCTGCAGTAATGTCATGCCAGGCTTTGCGCGTTATCCGTGTTTATGAAAATGACCGCGCGCTGTCGGTGCTTCCGCTTCATCATACCTATGAATGCGTTGCAGGCTTCCTCTCGTTTTTTTCTTCTCCGGCGCATCTATCGCATATTGCGGCTCGCTGCGTACGCTGATGAAGGATATGCAGATATTCCAGCCTACGGTTCTCGTTGTTGTACCGCTGATGATGAGCTCGTTCTATAAGAAGATCCAGAGCACATACGGAAATCTTCGCGGAGGTAAGGCGATATACCGTGCTCAGACTATGCTCGCGCGCGGCGCGACCGACGCAATGAGACGCAGACTGTTTTCGCCTATTGCCAAGGTGTTCGGCGGACATCTCCGCGCATTTCTCTGCGGTGCGGCTCCGCTGCCGAGGGAAATTTTCCGCGCCTTTCAGTCCTACGGCTTTTCCGTATTTGTCGGCTACGGACTTACCGAGACCTCGCCGGTGTGCATGATGCATACCGATGATTATCAGAATCCGGATGATGTCGGATTCCCGATCGCCGGCGTTCGTGCCCGTCTTGTCAATGAGGATGAGAACGGCATAGGTGAGTTGGAGGTTAAGGGCAATAACGTCATGCTCGGCTATTATCATAATCCCGAGGCGACTGCCGAGGTTCTGCACGGAGGATGGTTCCGCACGGGCGATCTTGCGCAGCGCAAGGAAAACGGCGCGTACAGCATTACCGGACGCACAAAAGAGTATGATAGTAGCGGAAAACGGAAAGAAGATATTCCCTGAGGAGCTTGAGATACATCTCTCGGAAATCAAGGGCGTAAGTGACTGCCTTGTATTCCGCGACCCCGAGGGTCACATAACCGCCTCTATCCTGCCGGATGAGGAGCTGCTTGCGCGCGATGATGCCGCCGAGTATCTGCGCGGTCAGATAGAAAAAAAGATAAATGAGGGCTTCCCGCGTTATAAGCGTATGGATACGCTTGTTATACGCCATGCCCCGTTTGATAAGACGACAACCCATAAAATCAAAGAAACAGCCCCGATAATCTCGGGACCGAAGGAGGAATACGCATATGAAAAAGAGCCATATCCTTGTTATCGCGCTCAGCGTTATAGGAACATTTGTAATGCTGCTCAGCACCCTTACCGTAATTTCGCATCGCCTGCTCGGCAAGGAGTTCTCGATTGACGAAAACGATTTTGAGGATCTGCTGTAATTTTCCGCAGTCACCGTAACATATTGCGAAAGAGCGCCGACCGGATGGTCGGCGCTCTTTCGGTTCGGGCGATTTTCGGTCTGCGCTTTTTCAGCCTTTCCGAAAACGGGGAGAGATAAAATCGTTTGGAGCACTCGATTTCGTCGCGCAAGGCGTACAAGCGTACGTCGTGCGGCGAAATCGGGCGCAGAAAAAGCGAAAACATCAAATTTTAAGCAGGAATCCGTCAGGATTCCGACCCATTTCCCGCTATGTGGGACATACAAAAGACTGATACGCTCAGCTTGTTTTCGCTTTTTCGGTCCGGACGATTTTAGCCTCCCCGCTATTCGGAGTATTGAGATGTGATACCCAGATATGCTTCGAGACATAGCCCGCTCGCTTCCACCTGCTGTGCTATATCGACCCCGAGATACCGCACATGCCACGGCTCGTACATATATCCGGTTATCGGCTCATTCTCCTTGGTGTAGCGAATGATAAATCCGAACCGCGAGCAATTCTCCGCGAGCCATATTCCCTCCGGCGTTTCCGCAAAGGACTGCTCGATGGAATTCATGTCAAATGCAAGCCCGGTCTGATGTTCGGAGTGACCGGGGCGCGCGGAATACCTATCAGCAGCCGCCTGACCGTCGCGCGCGACATAGTTGCGGTAGATATTTGCCTGCTTGTCATAGCTGCGATAGCCGGAGATGATAAACAGATTCAGTCCCTCCTCGGCGGCTGCCGCGATCATCTCGTTGACCGCCGCGAGTGCCGTCGGGTCTGCACCGCCGCCGTAGCTGCTCGGCAGCGCATAGGTCTGGTTGACGATGAGAATTCCGTTTATATATGTGGGTTCCGGTTCGGAATAGGTTACCGAATTTTCGTACTCCTCCTGTTGTACCGGCTCCGGTGGGGGAGCAGGCTCGGTCTGCGGAGGTTCTGTTTCCGGCTCTGTCTCGGGCGGAGGCTCTGATACCGCCATAAGCTCGAGCGCAGCCTCCTGCTTTGAGTCGGTCTGCATAGGAGGCGGGGTATGTGAGCAGCTGTCGGTCGGAACGACCTCGGCGCAGGCGCTCACAGAGCAGAGCAGGGCGGCAGCCGAGAGCAGTGCGAATGTGCGGCGTGCCGCATTGATCAACAATCCTTTGAACATAAGAGATCTATCGGATGCAAGTGCCCTCCCGTATGTGGCTGATGCGTTTTTTTCCATTTTACGTCATCTCCTCGAATGACCGCTTGACGGACGGTGCTTTTTTCCCGTAATGCGGCTTACCGTTTGTCGGACGGCGATTATTTTTTGTGTTCCTGTCTATCGCTTGTCCGACATTGATTGTTTATAGCGCTTGTCGGCTTTTCCGCCATGTAGCATTCTATCTTGCTTATCAGCGCGTCGCCGTTTATCGGCTTTGTAATATGCTCGTTCATTCCCGCAGCAAGGCAGTCGGTCACATCGTCCGAAAAGGCATTTGCCGTCATTGCGAATATCGGAACGGTCTCGGCGTCGGTTCTGCCGCTTGCCCGTATTCGGCGTGTCGCTTCAAGACCGTCGAGCACCGGCATCATAACATCCATCAGAATGAGATCATACTCTCCTATTGCGGAATTCTCAAACAGCTCGAGCGCCTCGCTGCCGTCGTGAGCTACGGTAACGGTCATGCCTGCGTGTTCAAGGGAAAACTCGGCTATCTCGGCATTCAGCTCATTATCCTCTGCGAGAAGAATGTTCGCACCGATGACCGAGTGATGCGGCAGCTCTGCGCGGCTCTTCTCGGTCGGGGCTGCATGATCGTTTATGCGGAAGCGCAGATGTACGGTGAATACCGTGCCCTTGCCCTGCTCGCTCTGAAAGGCGATATCTCCGCCCATCTTTTCTATTATCTCGTGGGCGATTGCGAGTCCGAGACCGGTGCCCATGTAGGAGGCGCGTGATGCGGTATTTTCCTGAGCGAACGGCTCAAAGGCGTGCGCCTGAAATTCGCGGCTCATGCCGATGCCGGTATCGGCTACCGTCAGCTCAAATACAGCATATTCCGCATCATCGGTATGCGGCTCGCTGTTCGTCGGCGAAGAGTGCTTCGGTGAGGCTCGGCAGCCCGTTGCACTGCTGTCTGCTGCTGCAATGGCATCGAGCTTTGTGATCGTCTCGGGATATTCCGAGGCAGGCAGCTCACGGCAGCTGACGGTCACCGACCCGCCGGAACGATTATATTTTTACGGCATTGCCTATCAGGTTGTGCAGGATCCTGCGCAGATGTATGCCGCTGCCTATCAGCGAGTCGTGCTTTATTTCCGGTTTGCACAGCTGCAGACGGACATTATGCTCTATCGCTATCGGCTCGATCGTGCCGACAACACGGTCTATCATTTCACACAGATCGAAAGGCTCGTTTTCAAGCTCGATCTTGCCGGATTCGAGCTTGTTCATGTCGAGTATGTCGTTTATAAGCTCGAGCAGGAATCCGGAGGCTTCATATATTTTGTCTCTGCATTCCTCCTGCCGTTTCTCGTCGCCCTTGCAGTGACGGCTTATTTCTACCATTCCGCGTATGCCGTTTATCGGTGTGCGCAGGTCATGACTCATGCGGCGAAGAAAGTCGGTCTTTGAAATATTTGCGCGGTCGGCGCGTTCCGCCTCCGCCTGAAGAGCCGCCATATGCTTATGCGCCGATATACTGCGAGCAAGGGTAATAAGCATCAGTGCCACAAGACCTACCGAGAGGGTGTAGGTCATAACAAGCGTTCGCTCCGAGAAAATACCTGCGGAGGGGAAGAAAACATACATGGTGTAGTTGCGGGAGTGGCGCATTCCGCCGTACCATGTGTTGCCGTTATATATCGATCGGGTAATTGTACCGTTGCGCTGAAAATCCGTCTGAAGCAACTCGCATTCGGTAACAGACATGCCACGAAGATCTTCACTGTTTGCTCCGATTATTGTATCACCGTCGCTTATGGCGATGATTCCGTTCATTGCGAGCGGGTAATTGTCAAAAAGTGTTGTTATATCGATTTCACCGTTTGTGTCGAGGATCGGGAGTTTTTTCTCATATACGATAACGATGCCCTCCTGATCGTCGCGCGATATTGCGGTAAAATCGTATAGCCCACCGTCGTGCGACAGGCGGGTCATATAGCACTTTGCGGGGCGTGCGGTGATGTTGCGGACATTTACGCTGTTTATTACGTCGCTCCAACTCTCATAAGCATCGCTGTCGGAGGTCGATGCTGCGACGCAGCCGAGCGCACCGTCGAGAATTATTGCGCCGCTCAGGCGTTGACGCTCGCAAAAAATGTCGAGCAGATATGTTAAATCAGAGTGATCGAGCGCTATGTCGTGATTAAGCTCTGTCGCCTTATCGAGCAGACGGACCAGGCTCTTTATGCGGTTGTTTGATATATAACAATCGTAACTCGTTATCTTTTCCTGAACAAAAGAGAGAGATTCATCGATCACCCTCTTGTGCCTGCTGCTTATATTTGTATGTCAGAAGTATTGATAATAAAAAGCGATATTACACTGAAAATTGCGACGGCGCCGATGGCTGCTGCGTGGCGGCGGAGAAATCCCGGTATTTTTTTTATGTTTATCGGCATTACTCTGCCTCCTTTTCGGGGCGGAGATGCCGTACTTTTCGGCAATATTATATGTAAAGCCCTTGCGCTTGAGCGCAGAGAGTACCTCGGTCAGACTGTCGGCAAGGTCGGTGTGAGTGCCGCGTTCAAAGGCAACTCCGAGCTGTGATACAAACAGTACCTCATCGAGCATGCGATATGCTCCGGGTGCAGTCTCCATAAAGGTGCGGAGCGCATAGGTGTGCCCCGCTATCGCATCGGCATAGCCCTTTCTCAGGCATGCATATACGTCGTCCATCTGTGAGGGCGTAGACCTTTTCGACCTCGGGCAGACGCGGGTCGAATGTGCCGAGCAGTATTTCCTCCGGCTTTGTTGTCGCCTGGACCGCAACGCATGCTCCGTCAAGGTCCGAGAGGGTGTTTATGCTGCTGTCCGCGCGAACCACTACCGACTGCGTACTCGTCATATACGGACCCGACCATGTGTAGAGATCCTCGCGTCCGGTCATGGTGAAGCTGCCCCACAGGCAGTCGACCTCGCCGTTGGCAAGGAGGCTGTCCTTGAGCCCCCAATCTATCTGTCGGAAGGTCGGCTCGTAGCCGAGACGGTGAAAGGCTTCCACGGCGAGCTCAACGTCCACTCCGGCAAAATTCCCGTCCGCGTCTATGTAATTGTACGGCTCATAGTCATCGGATCCGATGATGATCGGCTTTAGCGCAGGCTCTGTATCTTGAGCTCTTTCGCCGCCGCAGCCGCAGAACATTGCTGCCGATACCGCAAGCACAGACGCGGTGATCAGCATGGAGATCGAACGCTTTAGCATACCTTATAGGCTTCTTTCCGATGGATTTGTGATGTGTATCGCGATTTGAGGTTCAAAAGTCAATATATCGAAAAATGCAAATACCCCAACAGTATAATTATAACCTATATTACGGGAGATTTCAAGTGGGAAATATATTTATATTGATGATAAAATCGAACACGGCTTGAATTTTGTTTTTCCGGATATGATGCAGAATTGTACAGATTTGAGATAAAAAGAAAAATGCAGCTGCCAAATACTCGATCTGACAGCTGCGAGGGGATAATTCGTTCGATTTTAAATACTTAGAAAATTCTTCGTCAGTCGTGAATGGCACAGCGTACGGCTATGTAGCCGAGTGCGGCGGTGACGATGAAGAAAGCGATATATTCCATACGGTTTTCCTTCCTTTCGACATGATCGTTTGTTCGATTTTTTTTGATTTTGTTTTTATTTTTTTATATGAATTGCAGTAACGACACGTCATTTTGAGCTATGCGCGCAGCATGGGTCTACATGCCGCCATTCTGCCGTGATGGCGGCACATTATTTCCGTCACTCATCTTGATATGTAATGACGGGCAGCTCTCAGCGGTCGACGAGCAGTGCGGAGAGGCGGATAACATCGCCCGCTCCCATTACGAATACAACGTCATTTTCATCGGTGTTTTTCAGGATATAATCGGCAATGCCGGAAAAATCCTCGCCTCTGCTCAGGCAGATCGCGCCGGGAATGGCTGCGGCGAGCTTTTCGGGGGTTATCCCGCTCTCGTTTTCCTCGCGCCCTGCAGAGTAGATATCGGTAACTATCACGCGGTCGGCATTGCCGAATGCCTCGGACAGCTCGCGGAACAGACCGAATGTACGCGTGTAGGTGTGCGGCTGAAATACGCACCAGATCTGCTTGCCGAGGGCGCGCGCAGCCTCGAGGGTCGCCTTTATCTCGGTTGGATGATGAGCGTAGTCGTCGTAGACCTCGGCTCCGGCTGCCGTTTTTCCGCGCAGCTCGAAGCGGCGCTTTGCACCGTGAAAACGGTCGAGACCTGATTCTACCGCCTCGGGGCTTGCTCCGCATTCAAGGCAGGCAGCTGCTGCCGCAACAGCGTCCGAGATATTGTGCATGCCGGGTATGTTGAGCGTAATATCGCATATCTTTTCATCACTCAATCCGTTGCGGCGGCGGAGGGTAAAAGCTGCTGCTCGAGCCCTCGTGCGTTATTGCGGCGGCATAGTAATGGGTATCTGCCCCTGCACCGGGGTGAGGGAGATAGCACTGTATGTTATCAGGCGTCCGATATAGCCCTCTGCCGCGCGCATGGCTTGTGCGCTGTCCGCACAGACAACGGCGGTATAGGCAAGCGAGATGAAGCGGTGAAAGCTCTCGGTGATCTGAGCGAGATCCTTGAAGTAATCCACATGCTCAAGCTCCACATTCAGCACAACTGCGCAGGTGGGGCAGAACGAGAGGAATGAGTCGGTATATTCGCACGCCTCGAATATAATGGTGCCGCCCTCACCGATGCGGTATGTACCGCCGAGCTCGTCAAGCTCCGCTCCGCAGACGATGGTGGGATCGAGCTGCGAATCGAGTGAGATAAGCGCCGCCATCGAGGTGGTGGTGCTCTTGCCGTGCGTGCCCGCAATGCCTATGCGGGTGTGATATGGACGCATTAGCCGACCGAAAAACTCGGCGCGTGTCATGCTCGTTATGCCGAGCTCTGCGGCTCTGCGCAGCTCTGGGTTATCGGCGTGGACTGCGGCGGTGTGTACGACTGCGGTCGTGTCGGGCGCTACGTTGTCGGCGGAGTGTCCGTAATAGACGGTTATCCCCGCATCCTCGAGCGATTTTGTTATTCTGCTGCGCGTGCTGTCGCTTCCTGTGACGGCAGCGCCGCGCTTCCTTGCTATCATGGCGAGCGAGGACATGCTTATCCCGCCTATGCCGACGAAATGCAGCTTCTTTCCATGGAGGTCTACTGCTGTGAATTGTGCTTTTTGACATATATTGACCGACCTTTCGGTATGATAATGCGGATGTTCGCTTGACAGACACATTTTCGTGTCAGGGTTTGATGCTTCGTTTCGGTTTGATCGAATGGATATTCACAAAAAATATTTGACGAAAAAAGCATCGCGATGGGCGGAGCTGATCCCCGATCCCGTTGCTGTTACTTTATGCCTAAATCTTCTTATTGCCGAAAAGCCGCACGACCGCATCAGAACCGGGCTTCAACCTGTTTCTGGAATAATTGTACGCGGCATCCAATGACTCTCGGTTGGAAATATAAGCTAAAACAATGTGAAAAGTAACAAAAAAATCTCAGCCTATATTAATAGAAAAATTCAAATAACGACTTTAATAATTCACAATATTTCATTATAATGGTTAGTGAATCGGACGAGTAATCATTCTGCACAGTTCTGACAGCGGTCCGATAATAGATTGTCGAAAAGCAAAATGCAAGGAGAACGCTATGACTATTACGGATATCAAAAATCAGAAAGGTGTTCGACAATGACGGACCTATGAAGGCAATTGCCTCGGTAACATTTGACGGGGCTCTCGCAGTGCATGACGTTAAGGTTATCTATGCGAGGGAGAGATACTTCATCGTTATGCCGTGCAAGAAGAATCCCGACGGTACCTATCGCGATATCGTACATCCTATCAACGCAGAGTTCAGACATGTGCTCGAGGAGGCGGTCATTGCCCGCTACCACGGCTATCTGTCCGAGATAAGCGAGGAAACGGAAGAGAAGTAACTGCTCTGCCCGGCTCGAGCAAGGGTGCGTCCGCAGACAAGGCTCCGGCACTGCCGGAGCTTTTTTCTTTTGTCTATGCTGTACGCGATATATTCTATGCCATCGCAGAATCAATTATAATCTATTTTTACAGCCTTGTCAAGACGCGCGCTTTGTGCGCCGCCGTGCGGTTTTGCGCAGAGCAGGGGGTATTATCCGATGACGCACCGGTCAGCGCGCTGCGGCGCATAGCTCGGTCTCCCATGCCGGCAGACAGCGCGGACGAAACAGATGCATGCGGTATTTGGGGCAGATGTCGTGCAGCAGCAGGGGCAGCTCCCACATGTCGCAGGGGGCGGTGGTATAGCGAGAGCCTCAGCTCAGGCAGACAGCGGCGGATGGTATCGGCTGAGCCGAGAAGCGCTTCGCGCTCGCAGCCCTCAACATCGTATTTGATATAGTCGACGTGCGCGCCGTCAAGCACCGAGTCGAGTGCGCGAGCGTCGATGATGTCCTCGTCGCGGTCGTTCGGAGAGGACGGGCGAAAGCCGCCGCTGCCGCGGTTACCGTGCGCAGTGAATGCAAGACTGCCGTCGGTGCTCCATGCGGCTGCCGTGACAGTATCTATTGCGCAGCTCGGATATTCGGCATTCAGCCCATCTACCGTTCGTGCCAGTCGGCGGCGGGTGCGGCTGTCCGGCTCAAAGGCATAGAGCCGCTCGAGTCGCGGGGAGACGGCGAGCAGCTCGCGCGCGGTATCGCCGCTGTATGCGCCGAGGTCGGCGGCGGCTCGGTAGCTCTCGGGGGAGAACGGTTTCCATCGGTTGCATTCGTCGCTTGCCGCGGAGAGCAGAGCAGGCAGCGAACCGCTCAGGCGTGCCGTTATCAGTCGGTCGTACAGCATTCGCGATTCGTCGTCTGCGAGCAGCTTGCGCGCCGCCCTGAGTTTATCGGCGTTTTTTCGGCACAGTGCGGCATCGAATATCTCCTTTTCATCGGTGACAGGCATATCCGGAACATACAGCTCGTGGCGCTCCGCAACGCGCTCTACCGCCCCAATAATATCCGGCAGCGAGCTGCCGAAGCAGAGCAGTACGGCATAGTCGTTTTCGGGGTACATCGTCTCAAGCTCGGCGAGCGAGAGAACGGTCATAGAGCGGAACTGCCGCCGCCTGCCGTCCGCTTTCTGCGTAAAGCCGTCTGATGCGAATATACCGCGAACCTCGAGCCCGAGCTCAAGGCAGCGGTCGAGCACCTTGTCGGCACCGTTCCCGCCGCCGTACAGCACGACCGGGCGTGACTCTCCGCGCAGATATTTCCACAGATCCTTATATTTATTCGTATCGAACATAATTCTCTCTTTCGCTGCAGCGTTCTTTTTGTTTTGCTTTTTTGCACACCTTACCGAGACTTTGCGGCTATGTGTGCGGTAATGCAATAATTCTATCAGATTATACGGCGAAATGCAATTTTTTTTGCATGGATATCAAGCCCCGATATTCGGTCGTGTTTTGCGGCGGGCTGTGGTCGATGCGTGAGCATCTATGCATGTCGAGTGCTGTCGGAGGAGCTGTATTTTCATATTTAAAACTCCGTCGCACGGCGGAGCGGTATATTATTCTCCTTCATGCAGCATGCCGAGCATGACCGACATACAGATCGCCCATAGCTCGACTCCGGTGCAGGAGCACAGCATGAGGTAGACCGAGCAGAGCCAGAGAACGGTAAGGCTCGCCGCGCTCAGCGCGGTAATGACCGAGGAGACCCCTATGCTCGGGCAGACGGGCGGAGAGCACACCGCGCAGGACCGTTCCGCCGTCGAGCGAGCGGATGGGGAGGAGATTTATTGCGGCGAGTGCGAGGCTCGAGCAGACAAAATAGCGCGCGGCGGAGTGCGCTGTCAGCGGCAGGAGCAGCAGTGCGGAGATGAGGTTCGCGGCTGCACCGGCTGCGCCGGTGATAATATCCTCGCGATAGGTGGGTAGGCGGGAGAAGCGAATATCGGCGCCGAGCGGGAGGAGGGTTATTTCGGCTACTCCGATGCCGAGCGCGCGTGCGGTGATGAGGTGTCCCGCTTCGTGCAGCAGCGCGGCGAGCAGTGTCAGCAGCGTAGCGCCGTCCGGCTCGACGGCAAGCCAGAGCGCAAGTGCACAGACTGATACGGTCGGAAAGGTTATTTTGGTTCTGTCGTGGTCGGCATGACTTTTATCGCAGCTTGACATGAGGTCTCCCTTCGCGGTTTCTCAGATATCAGATAATTATATTCAGAGGGATTTGTTTCAATGCCACACGGGGGAGATCGTGCCGCTCTTGTCGGTACCTACGCTATTTTACGTGAAGGGCTTTAGTATGCACCGCGCTGCCGCGGCGAGGTTTTTCGTGAAAGACCTCTGAAAAAGCTGATTTGGTATGTTCGTGTGATGTAGTGTGTACCGCGCTGCCGCGGGGGAGTTTGCAGATAAAAGTAGTTTTTGCCGAAAGGGTCAAACCTCGCCGCCGCGGTCGAAGGTGGATATAGAAAAGTGATTTTGTTGTTCGTTTTTAGCTGATGCCGCGATGGTTTTATCACGTTGACCGAGCGCGGACGGATAAGATAAACTAAGGCTTGGCTGTGCTTTGGATTAGCTTAATTTTAAGCTGATAATGCAAGGTGCAGATTCCGCACGTGAAAGCCTCCTCTGTGCAAGGGGAGGTGGCACGGCTTGCCGTGACGGAGGGGCTGTTGGGAACTAAAAAATCCGTTATCAAACTTTGCTCGTGACGAGTTTTCTGTCACACTGGAATTTGCAATAACTATCAAAATTGATGTGACAGAAAAAATTGTCACGAATTTATGTTTTGACAGCAGATTATCAGTAAGTAAGGCAAGTTTATAGATGGATTGGTTTATTAATCGCTGCCGCGGTCGAGGTATATGGAGAGATGTTTTAGTTGTTCGCCTTTTTACGCTTTCTTTTGCCTGAAAAAGAAAGCGTAGGAAAGAAAAGCAGGCATAAGGGGGATTGCGCCGCGATACGCTTCGCTCCTATTCGGCGCAGTTTCCCCTTATGTATCCCCCTTTGGACTGCTCAGCCGATAGCGCAAAGGCGAGTTATCGTCCGAAACGCTCGGCAGGCATTACGCCTCGCGTTTCTTATCGGGGGAATGCACGTATAGCGATTTAGTTTTTCACGCGTCCCAGAGCGTGTACACCCGATTTTTCGATTATTATCGGGTGATTTGTTTTCCCGCTGCGATAGTTTGTATACCTACCGTTGAAGTTCAAGCAAAAAAGCGAGGTTCGGCAAGTTTGAGGAGTTAGACAGTGCGGTGGATGCGGCAGAAGGGTTAATTCTCGTGAGGCGAGCGCAAAAAAGCAGTACAGCCATCGGGAAATACGATGTATGTACTGCTTTTTAGTGTATTAACGCAGAGTGATGGTTAAATAATTGCTCCGTACGGTCGCGGGTAAATTTGGAGTTAAGGCTTTGACCCGTGCAGCCGCAGACATGGGTGCGCTTTAGGGTTATATTCTACGGAGCGGAGTTTTTGGGGGGTAGTGATGGAGCTGCAGATCGCGGTTTTATTCCGCATCATGTGCCGCTCAGCCCTGCATCAGCTCGTCCGCCATTGCGTCGATCGCTGCGCGGGACTCCTCGGAGAGAGCCGAGAGGATGCGAACGGTTGTATCGGTAAAGGTGATATCCTTGCAGCCTTCGAGAGCATGCCGCGCATGACCTTTGCCGCCATCGGAGCCCACGAGCCGTTCTCGACAAGTCCGACCTTTCTGCCGCGGTAGCCACGCTCGGTGAGCTCGGAGATGAACTCGCGCATGAACGGGAAAAGCTCCGCATTATAGGTCGTTGTTGCGAGGACAAGGCGGTCATAGCGGAAGGCATCCTCTACCGCCTCTGCCATATCGGAGCGGGCAAGGTCGGTCAGCACTACCTTTTCGCAGCCGCGCTCGCTCAGGCGCTCGGCAAGAAGCTCGGCAGCAGCCTTTGTGTTGCCGTAGACTGAGGTATAGGCGATGAGCACGCCGCAGCTCTCGGGCGTGTAGCTTGACCATGTATTATAAAGGCCGAGGTAGTAGCCGAGGTTTTCGGTCAGAACGGGACCGTGCAGCGGGCAGATGACAGCGATATCGAGTGCCGATGCTTTGCGGAGCAGCGCCTGCACCTGCGCACCGTACTTGCCCGACGATGCCGAAATAGTATCTGCGCGCCTCGCAAGCCCAGTCCTCCCTCAGTATCGAGTGCGCCGAATTTACCGAACCCGTCGGCGGAGAAAAGCACCTTATCGCGGCTATCGTATGTGACGATGACCTCGGGCCAATGCACCATCGGTGCGGTGACGAAGGTCAGGGTATGCTTACCGAGCGGGAGGGTATCGCCATCGCCGACGACGGTGCGGCGCTCTGCGTAATCGGTGCCGAAATAGTTTTTCATCATGGTGAACGCTTTAGCCGAAGCTACTATTGTCGCGTCGGGATAAGCCTGTGCAAATGCGGCGATGTTCGCCGAATGGTCGGGCTCCATGTGCTGTACTACGAGATAATCGGGCGCCCTGCCGTTAAGTGCGTCGCGCAGATTAGCGAGCCACTGCTCGCCGAAGTGTGCATCCACCGTGTCCATAACGGCTATCTTTTCATCCTTGATAACATACGAGTTGTATGCCATTCCTGCGGGAACGGCATACTGTCCCTCGAACAGGTCGATATCGTGATCGTTTACTCCGATGTAGATTATATCCTTTGTGATCTCCATGTTTGTCTCCTCTTGATGTATTGTTTTTTACAGCAGGCTGTCCTCGCCGCGGCGCATATACTCCCCTCGCCGTCGAGGTCCTTCCAGATGAATATGCCGTCCTCAAGCGTCATGTAGCTGCGGCGGCTGCCCTCCTTCGGGATCGAGACTGAGCCGGGGTTGACGTAGGTATAGCCGTCGTGCACCGTGTATTTCGGCACGTGCGTATGCCCGCAGAGCAGGATGTCGCCGTCGCCGAGCGGCGGGGGATTATCCTCACCGTAGACGTGCCCGTGTGTCGCGTATATCAGCCGCTCCCCGTCGAGAATTACGGCATAGTCCGCGAGCAGCGGAAACGGCAGAACCATCTGGTCTACCTCGGTGTCGCAGTTGCCGCGGACGCAAAGAATCTCGTTCTTCAGCTCGGAGAGCTGCGCGATGACCTCCTTCGGCGCGCGTAGCCGTCGGGCAGGTCGTTGCGCGGTCCGTGATAGAGCAGGTCGCCGAGCAGGACCAGTCTGTCGGCACCCTCCGCGCGGTATCTCTTGAGCAGTGCGCGGCAGTAGGGTGCGCTGCCGTGTATATCGGATGCTATCATCAGCTTCATTTGCTTTCCTCCCCGTGTTTTTATATCCTCGAGCATGGCGCGTACGGTGGGGGGCGTTCCGCGTCAGCCGTTTTATGCTCAGTTCGTCCGCCTTGTTGTTCGCTATCCGCAGATTGTTCTCGGAGGAGAGCAGCGCATCCTTTGTCTTTTGCAGATGCAGTATGGTCTTGTCTATCTCCTCTATCGCGGTCTTAAAGCGGTCGCTTGCGATGCGATAGTTGCGGGCAAAGCTCTCCTTGAAGGTGTTTATATTGTCCTCGAAATTCGTCAGATCGCATTCGCGGTCGCGTATGATGCTCAGCTCGCGGCGGTACGAGAGTGAGCTCAGTGCCGCATTGCGCAGCAGCGAAATCAGCGGAATAAAGAACTGCGGACGAATAACGAACATCTTCGGATAGCGGTACGAAACATCGACGATACCGCCGTTATACAGCTCGCTGTCGCTCTCGAGAAGTGAGACGAGAACGGCGTATTCGCATTTTTTCTCGCAGCGGTCCTTGTCCAGCTCCTTAAAGAAGTCCTCGTTTTTATGCTTGGTGGAGGTGGTGTCGGTCTCGTTCTTCATCTCGAACATGATGGAGATGAATTCAACTCCGTCCGCCGACTCGCGGAATATAAAGTCGCCCTTACTGCCCGTGCGCGTCGTTGTCCTTTTCAAAGTAGGCGTTCGGGAAGGACATCATTCTCACCGAGTTGAACTGTGTCAGACAGTGCTGCTCGAGGCTCTCGCCGACCATCTTTGTCGACTGCCGCGTCTTGAAGTCCTTCAGCCGCTCTATTTCCTCGTCGCGAACCCGCAGCTCGTTGCGCTGCCGCTCTATGAGGGTGTTTTCGTTCAGCTTGCTCTGCTGTGCCTGAAGCTCAAGCTCGGCGCGCAGCCGATCCGTCTCGGCTCTGCTGTCCGCGAGTTGCTTTTCCCGATCCTGCATCGCGCGTATGACAGCCAGCTCCTGCGCCTGCTGTGCTCGGTCGAGCTCCGCGCGCAGCTCGGTCAGCTCCTGCCTGCTCCTTTCGGCAGCCTCGCGCTGTTCCCGTTCGCGTTTCTCGGTTTCCTCTCGCAGTTCGCGTTCCCGCTTTTCGGCTTCCTCGCGCAGCTTGCGCTCGCGCTCCGCAGACTCTTCCTTTTGCTCAAGCTCGCGCTTTGACGCAGCCTCTTTTCTGCTCGGCGAGCCGAGCCTCGAGCACTCGCTCCTGCTCAGCGCGTACCAGGCGCAGCTCCGAGTCTTTCTTTTCGGTAAGCTCGATCTCGCGGCGCTCGAGCTCCTGACGGAATTCCTTATCCCGTACCTGACGTACTATTTCGGCATAGCCGGATTCGTCGACCTGAAATATCTCGCCGCATTTCGGGCATTTTATTTCCTGCATATCGCCTCGTCCTCTCACTGTTGTACGGAGCCGCCCGTGTTAGCGTGCGAAAGCTCCGCCGAATGTCAGATAAATAATAACACTCTGCGGAGCTTTTTTCAATAGCTATTTGTAAAATCCGATAAGATCGGTATATTTTTGCGGGAGTGCGGTCTGTGACCGACGAGGCTCAGCCGTTCATACCGCCGACTCGATCAGCCCTTGAAGAAGCGGACAGCCGACTCGAACATGCGGATATCGTAGCAGCCCGGGACGTTCTTGTACAGACCGTTGCCGATGCGCTCGCTGTGTCCCATCTTTCCGAACACTCTGCCGTCCGGCGAGGTGATACCCTCGACTGCAAGGGAGAGAGCCGTTCGGATTATAGCGGATATCGTAGGTCGCGTATCCGTCGAGGTCGACATACTGTGTTTGCGACCTGACCGTTCTCAATGAGGCTCTGCATAAGCTCGTCGCTTGCGATAAAGCGTCCCCCTCGCCGTGCGAGATCGGAACGTTGACGACATCTCCGACGTTCATCAGCGACAGCCACGGCGAGCTGTTCGACACGATGCGCGTGCGGACGATACGGGACTGGTGGCGGGCGATGGTATTGTAGGTCAGGGTCGGGCAGCTCTCGTCGGTGTCGATGATCTTGCCGTACGGCACGAGTCCGAGCTTGATGAGTGCCTGAAAACCGTTGCATATGCCGCACATAAGCCCGCCTCTGCGGTCGAGCAGGTCGGTAACGGCATCGCGTACCTCCGCGCCGCGGAAGAATGCGGTTATGAACTTACCCGAGCCGTCGGGCTCGTCGCCGCCCGAGAAGCCGCCGGGGATGAATATCGCCTGCGACTCGCCTACCGCGTGCGAAAATGCCTCGGAGCTGAAGCTGATGCCGTCTGCTGTGCGGTTGTTTATGACCACGATGCGTGCGTTTGCGCCTGCATCCTCGACAGCCTTTGCCGAGTCGTACTCGCAGTTAGTACCCGGGAATACGGGATGAGCACGGTTGGACGCACCGTGCGTACAGCGGGTGCGCAGCTTTTGCGGAGTGCGCCTGAGAGGGTCTCGGGTGCTGATCTGCGTTCGTCCGTGCGGGTGGGGAATACCGGCTCGAGCTTTTCCTCATATGCCTTATGCAGCTCGGAAAGCTCTATACGGTCGCTGCCGCGCGAGATCATGCGCTCCGCCGTCACCTTACCGACAACGCGCCCGCCGCCCTCGACGTGCTCTACCTCGAGCAGGAAGCCCGCATAGCAGTAGCCGAACAGCACCGCGTCGGTCACGTCAGGTGCGAATTCAAAGCCGAGACCGTTTCCGAGACACATCTTCATCACAGCCTCGGCGATGCCGCCGAGACCGGGAGTATAGCATGCGCGAACCCTGCCGCTGTCGATCATGCCCTCGACTCTTGCGATGAGTGCGAGCAGCGACTTCGGCTCGGGCAGACCGCTCTCGTCCGTTTCGGGGGTGAGCAGAATAACGCTGCTGCCCGCGGACTTGAACTCGGGGGAGACGATGCGTCCGACCTTCGAGGTCGTTACGGCGAACGAGACGAGCGTCGGGGGAACGTCGATATTCTCAAAGCTGCCGCTCATCGAGTCCTTACCGCCTATCGCGGCGATGCCGAGACCGAGCTGTGCGTGCAGTGCGCCGAGCAGTGCGCAGAGCGGCTGACTCCAGCGCTTGCTGTCCTTACCGGGGTGCTTGAAATATTCCTGGAAGGTCAGATAGACCTCGGACATCTTTCCGCCCGATGCTATCAGCTTGCATACCGACTCGACCACCGCGAGGTATGCGCCGTGATACGGGCTGTGCTCGGTGATAAAGGGATTGTAGCCCCATGCCATGAGCGAGCAGTCGTCGGTGTGACCGTGCTCGACCGAGATTTTCTGAACCATAGCCTGAGCGGGGGGTCAGCTGATATTTTCCTCCGAACGGCATGAGCACCGTTCCCGCGCCGATGGTTGAGTCAAAGCGCTCGGAGAGTCCGCCTGCTTCGAGCAGATATTCAGGTCTGAGGCGAGCGCAAGGTACGCCTCGCGGAAGCTGCCGCTCACCCTGCGCGCCCCTCCTCGGGGCTTTCCGTTTCGATGGTGATGTGCTTGGGCGCGCCGTTTGACGAGAGAAATCCGCGGCTGACATCGACGTTGCGGCTGCCCTGCCAGTTCATGACGAGACGCGGCTCGGCGGTCACGCGCGCGACGGGGGTCGCGGAAAGGTTCTCGGAGTCCGCGAGCGCGAGGAAGGCGGTAACATCCTCGGGGGCTACTACCACCGCCATGCGCTCCTGACTCTCGCTTATCGCAAGCTCGGTGCCGTCAAGTCCCTCGTACTTCTTCGGTACTGCGTCGAGGTCGATGTCAAGACCGTCAGCGAGCTCGCCGATGGCAACCGAAACGCCGCCCGCGCCGAAGTCGTTGCAGCGCTTTATCATGCGGCACGCGCTCGGATTTCGGAAGAGGCGCTGGAGCTTGCGCTCCTCTGGCGCATTGCCCTTCTGTACCTCCGCACCGCAGGTCTCGAGCGACTGCGTGTTGTGTGATTTGGAAGAGCCGGTCGCGCCGCCGCAGCCGTCGCGTCCCGTTGCGCCGCCGAGCAGGATGACGACATCGCCCGGAAGCGGGGTCTCGCGTCTTACGCAGTCTGCGGGTGTTGCGGCTATGACAGCGCCTATTTCCATACGCTTTGCGGCGTAGCCGGGATGGTAGAGCTCGTCGACTATGCCCGTAGCGAGTCCTATCTGATTGCCGTAGGAGGAGTAGCCCGCCGCCGCGGTGGTGACTATCTTGCGCTGCGGCAGCTTGCCCTCTATGGTCTCGGATATGGGAGTTAGCGGATCCGCAGCGCCGGTCACGCGCATTGCTCCGTAGACATATGAGCGCCCGGAGAGGGGGTCTCTTATCGCGCCGCCGATGCAGGTAGCCGCACCGCCGAAGGGCTCTATCTCGGTCGGGTGATTGTGTGTCTCGTTCTTAAAGAGCAGCAGCCACGGCTCGTCTCTGCCGTCAACGTTTACGGTTATCCTGACCGTGCAGGCGTTTATCTCCTCGCTCTCGTCGAGGCGGTCGAGCATCCCGCGCTGCTTCAGCACACGCGCGGCGACGGTGGCGATATCCATCAGACATACGGGCTTTGTTCTGCCTATCTCGCATCTTGCGGCAAGATATTCGTCATATGCCGCGCGGAGCAGCGGATCGTCAAAAAGCTCACGCCGTCTATCTCGGTAAGAAAGGTGGTGTGACGGCAGTGATCCGACCAGTAGGTATCTATCATTCTCAACTCGGTGAGGGTCGGGTCGCGGTGCTCGCTGCGGAAATATTCGCGGCAGAATGCAATGTCCGCCTCGTCCATTGCGAGTCCGTACTCGGCTATCACATCGCGCAGCCCCTCGTCGGAGAGCTCGGTAAAGCCGTCAAGAGTGGGCACACTGTGCGGCGGCTCGGTCTTGCTTGCGAGCGACTCGAGTAGCGAGAGACCGCACTCTCTTTGCCTCGACGGGATTGATAACGTATTTCTTTATCTTTTCAAGATCGCCCTCGCCGAGCGCGCCGCCGAGCAGATATAACTTTGCCGTGCGTACTGTAGGTCTGCCTCCGTGCGAGATGAGCTGGATGCACTGTGCGGCGCCGTCCGCACGCTGATCGAACTGTCCGGGCAGATACTCGACGGCAAATACCGTGCAGTCGCCGGTGTCAAGCTCGTCGCTGACAATATCGAGTTGCGGCTCGGAAAAGACGGTGCGGGTCGCATAGTCGAACAGCTCTGCGTCGATATCCTCGGCATCGTAGCGACAGATGATGCGTACGTCCTCGAGCGCGGTTATGCCGAGCAGTCCGCGCAGCTCGGCGCAGAGGCTGCGCGCCTCGTTTGCAAACTCCGGCTTCTTTTCTACATATACTCTGTAAACCATCTATGCTTCCTCCGTTTTACTGTCGGTCGGTCTTTGCAGCCGCGAGTGCGCGCTGTCCTATATCACGGCGGCAGAAGCCGTTTTCAAAATCCACCTTATCTGTCAGTGCGTATGCGGCATCTATCGCCCCGGCGAGGGTGTCACGCACCGCAGTAATTCCGAGAACACGCCCGCCCGCGCTGAGCAGACAGTCTCCGTCGAGCTTTGCGCCCGCAACATATAACTGCTCATCCGTACCGGTCTCGGGCAGGGTAATAGGGCAGCCGCTCTCGTACTTTACTGGATAGCCCTTTGATGCAAGAATGACGCAGCACGCGCTGCGGTCACCGAAGCGGACCTCGGTCTCGGCGAGTCTGCCCTCGGTCGTTGCCCGCATAACTGTGTATAGATCGCTCTCGAGCAGTGGGAGCACGACCTGCGTTTCGGGGTCGCCGAAGCGGCAGTTGTATTCAATAACGCGCGGACCGCGCGGTGTCAGCATCAGCCCGAAGTAGAGACAGCCGCGGAACTCTCTGCCCTCCGCCTTCATTGCGCGGACGGTGGGGAGGAATATTGTATCCATGCACTCGCGCGCGATCTCGGGAGTGTAGTAGGGGTTGGGCGCGACAGTGCCCATGCCGCCCGTGTTGAGCCCCGTATCGCCGTCGCCTGCACGCTTGTGATCCATTGACGATACCATCGGACACACGGTCGTGCCGTCGGTAAATGCGAGCACCGAGACCTCGGGACCCGTTAAAAATTCCTCGATAACAACAGTGCTGCCGCTGCTGCCGAATCTGCCGTCTATCATCATTTCACGCACGGCAGCCTCAGCCTCGGGCAGCGTCTGCGCGATGATAACGCCCTTGCCGAGCGCGAGCCCGTCCGCCTTTATGACGATGGGTATCGGCTGCGTGCCGAGATAGGCTATCGCCTCCGCAGGGTCGCTAAAGGTACGGTATGCGGCGGTCGGAATGCCGTACTTGCTCATCAGCTCCTTGGCAAAAGCCTTGCTGCCCTCGATGGCAGCAGCCGCCTTGCGCGGTCCGAAGCAGGGATGCCGACAGCCTCGAGCGCGTTGACGCAGCCGAGCACGAGCGGGTCGTCGGGCGCGACTACGGCATAGTCTATCGCATTCTCCGATGCAAAGGCGGTTATCGCGGGGATATCGGTCGCGCCTATCGGTACGCACTCGGCATCGGCAGCTATACCGCCGTTCCCGGGCAGCGCATATATCTTTTCTATCTCGCTGTTTTCTTTCAGCTTCTTTATGATGGCGTGCTCTCTGCCGCCGCTTCCGACAACAAGAATTTTCATATCATTATACATGCTTTCGTTCGGCGAAAGCGTCCTTTCTTTCTCGGTTTTGACCGACATAATTATCTCTGCGGGAAAACTTAACGGTGGGCTTGCGCTTTTTTCAGCCCCGCCGATACGGTGGGATGTAATGTGATTTGGCAGCAGATTTTTCAGTTTCGAACAGCCCCTCCGTCGCCCCTTGCACAAGTGCAATTTTGCGGTCTTGCAAAGCAAGATTGCTGCCGTCGGTAGCAAAGCAAAATTTCATATTTAACCGCGCAGCGGTTAAATGAAGGGAGGCTTTCACGTTTGCAGCTTTTCTGGCATTATCTGCTTAACTTTAAACTGAATTCAAGTATCGTCGAGCGTATTAGGTTCGCGCTTTTTCAACATTCCATGAGATGGGATAGATAAAAAAGATGCAGAAGCGTCGAAAATCGTCACGTCGCCGTACAATTGTACGGCAGAGGCGATTATCGGCGGTAGAAAAAGCGAAAACATTAAATTTTAAGCAGGGAATCCGTCAGGATTCCGACCCCTTTTCTGTCATAGCGAACACACTAAAGGTCAATAAGCCCAACTCGTTTTCGCTTTTTCGGTCTGCGCTTTTTTAGCATCCCATCAATGATGGAAGAGTCGCATACCGGTAAAGGCTACTGTAATCCCAAGTTTATTTGCGCAGGCAATGACATCTTCATCGCGGATAGACCCGCCGGGCTCTGCGATGTACGAAACGCCGCTTGCGTATGCGCGCTCGATATTATCGCTGAACGGGAAGAACGCATCCGAGCCGAGCGAAACGCCCGAAATGCCGTCTAAGTACTTTCTCTGCTCCTCAGCGGTGAACGGCTCGGGACGGCGGGTGAAGTAGCGCTGCCAGATGCCTTCCGCGCAGACATCCTCTTCATTCTTATTGATATAGCCGTCGATGACGTTGTCGCGCTCGGGTCTGCCGAGCTCGGGACGGAAGGGCAGGTCGAGCACGCGATCGCTCTGACGCAGGAACCATGTATCCGCTTTTCCACCCGCAAGGCGTGTGCAGTGGATACGTGACTGCTGACCCGCACCGACTCCGATTGCCTGACCGTCATATGCGTAGCAGACCGAGTTGGACTGCGTGTATTTCAGGGTGATGAGTGAGATGATGAGGTCGCGTACAGCCTCCTCGGGCAGCTCCTTTTTCTCGGAGACGACATTTCCGAGCAGCTCGCGATTGATAAGAAAATTGTTTCTGCCCTGTTCAAAGGTGATGCCGAAAACCTGCTTGCGCTCGATGGGGTCTGGGGGTGTAGCTCGGGTCTATCTTGACTATATTGTAGTTTCCGCGGCGCTTGGTGCGCAGTATCTCGAGCGCTTCGGGCTCGTAGCCGGGCGCGATAACGCCGTCCGACACCTCGCGCTTTATCATCAGCGCGGTGGTCTTGTCGCAGACGTCGGAGAGGGCGACCCAGTCGCCGAAGGAGCACATACGGTCGGTGCCGCGTGCGCGCGCATAGGCGCATGCGAGCGGGGAATCGTCAAGCCCCTCGATGTCGTCCGCAAAGCAGGCACGCTTCAGACCCTCGGGCAGCGGAAGTCCGACCGCCGCCGATGTGGGGCTGACATGCTTGAAGGAGGCTGCCGCGGGCAGACCGAGCGCCGCCTTGAGCTCGCTCACGAGCTGCCATGAATTGAATGCGTCGAGAAAGTTTATGTATCCCGGCTTTCCGCCGAGAATCTCAATGGGCAGCTCGCTGCCGTTTTCCATGTAGATGCGCGCGGGCTTCTGATTGGGGTTGCAGCCGTATTTAAGCTCAAATTCCTTCATCCTTCGGTTCCTCTTTCTTTAATATGTTGATGTTGCTCGGCAGACGCGGTGTCCGCCCGAAAACGCCTTTGCCGCTCGGGGCGTAATGTTTGCAGCGAGCGGTGTTTTTACTTGTTTCTGTTTATCAGGCGGACGCTCTTTTCTCCGCTTGTGAGGTCGGTATATCTGACATAGAGCGATATGCGGTTATCCTCATCGAGTGCGTTCCAGATATCATCCGTGAATGCGTCGATACCATTCGGTATGCGCACGCGCTCGGGCTCGCCCTGAAAGGTCGGGAGCGGATCGCCGTCGGTAACATAGGTGTGGATAAAATGTCCGAGTCCGCGCTTTGCCGGGTATGCATAGGTGTAGCGCGCGCAGTCGCTGCCGTCCTCATCTATGCTCTTGAGTATGCTCATATCGTAGTGATAATCGCCGCCGAGGCAGAGCATTGCGCTGATGCGGGGGGTGAGATTCGGCGCATCCGGCTCAAAGCAGCGCGAGCGGAGCGAACCGGAAAAGTCGAGTCCCTGCTCGAGGCCGCTCACTATAGTGTCGGTCTGATCGCCGTTCGTAATTATAAGGTCGCTGCCGTGCTCGCGTACGGCGGCATAGATGATGAGGCTCGGGTCCTCGACCTTTGACGGGTCGAAGGGCTCGGTGAATACCGCGCCGTCCCGCTCCGCAAAGATGCGGTTGCGGCTGTTTGCACTCCTGCCCATGATAAAGTATGCGCCGACGGCATATCTGCCGTCCTCGCTCAGTCCCGCTATTATGCCTCTGCCGACATAGGGATTTCCCTTGATCAGCGTGCCTATATTCTCTGTTTTATATACATTCATCGGTCGTTCTCCCTTATCTTCCTGCATACCGCCTCGGCAGCCTGCGGCAGAATTATCCACTCCGCCTGCTCCATCACGCGGCGCTGCAGCTGCTCGGGTGTGTCGCCGTCGTGCACCTCCACAGCGCGCTGCGCGATTATCTCGCCGCCGTCGGGTATCTCGTTTACGTAATGCACCGTCGCACCGGTTACCTTGACCCCCTTGCGCAGTGCCGCCTCGTGCACCCGCAGCCCGTAAAAGCCTTCTCCGCAGAAGGAGGGGATGAGCGAGGGGGTGGACGTTTATTATGCGCCGGTCGTAACGCGCGGTGAATGCGGGAGTGAGTATGCTCATATAGCCGGCGAGGACGATAAGCCCGATGCCGTACTCCTCGAGCAGCTCCGTTATTCTGCGCTCCGCCTCCGCCTGACCGCCGCATTCTTTCTTTGAAACGACGGCGGTCGGAATGCCCGCCTCGCGGGCGCGGGTGAGGGCATATGCGTCGCTGCGGCTCGATATCACGAGCCGTATGCTGCCGCTGTGAATGATGCCGCCGCGCTCCGCGTTTATCAGTGCCTGTAGGTTGGTGCCGCCGCCTGAGACGAGCACGGCAATGCCTACCTTGTTTTCAGTGCTGTTATCCATACAGGTTATGCCCGCAGCCGCCTTAGCAGCCGCGCCTCCTCGAATTTTGTCGCCGCACCCGGCGGATGCTTGCTATTGACTGTTCCGTGTCCGGCGGTTGTCTGCAAATTCTGCCGCTCGGCAGGCGAAATACGCCGTCCGCTCAGCGGATGGTTATCTTATCCTCGCTGCGCTCGATGTGACCTATCACATAGGCATCCTCGCCCTGCTCGCGGAGCAGCGCAAGAGCGCGGTCTGCATCCTGCTCGGCTACGACGATGCTCATTCCCACACCCATATTAAAGGTGTTGAACATATCTCTCTCTGATATGCCGCCCCTCTGTGCGATGAGGTCGAATATCGGCAGCACACGGACGCTTGAGCGGTCGATGACCGCGCCGAGACCGTCCGGAATGCTGCGCGGGATGTTCTCGTAAAAGCCGCCGCCGGTGATGTGCGATATACCCTTTGCGCGTACCTGCTCGAGCAGCGCGAGAACCGGCTTTACATATATTCTTGTCGGGGTGAGCAGCGTCTCGGCTATGCTTCTGCCGCCGAGCTCGGCTGCGGGCGATGAAATATCACCGTGCTCAACGTCGAATACGCGGCGGACGAGCGAAAAGCCGTTCGAGTGAACGCCGGAGGAGGGCAGAGCGATGATAACGTCGCCCTCGCACATGGTGCTGTTGTCAACGACCTTTGCACGGTCGACTATGCCGACCGAAAAGCCCGCAAGGTCGTACTCATCCTCGGGATAGAAGCCGGGCATCTCGGCGGTCTCGCCGCCTATCAGCGCAGCGCCCGACTGAACGCAGCCGTCGCATACGCCCTTAACGATATCCGCTATCTTTTCGGGAACGTTCTTTCCGCAGGCGATATAATCGAGGAAGAAGAGCGGCTTTGCGCCGCAGCATATGATGTCGTTCACGCACATTGCTACGCAGTCGATACCGACCGTGTCGTGCTTGTCCGCAAGAAAGGCGAGCTTGAGCTTGGTGCCGACTCCGTCGGTGCCGCTGACGAGCACGGGACGCTCCATTCCACGCGTATCGAGCTCGAACAGACCGCCGAAGCCGCCTATATCCGAGCCGACTCCTGCCGTCATGGTTCGCGCGATATGCGCTTTCATCAGTTCGACTGCCTTGTAGCCGGCGGTGATGTCGACCCCCGCCGCTGCGTATGCCTCGGATCTTGATGCTTCCATTACTGTTTCTCCTTATCGCTGTTTCCTTTTTGCAGCTTTTTTCCTCAAAGCGGCTCTTCTCGGTGTGCTGCGGTATCTCGGTGGGATATCTGCCGTCAAAGCAGGCGGTGCAGTAGCCGTCGCAGCCGTCGCCGCAGGCTATCTGACGGACGTTTTCGACGCTCAGGTAGCCGAGTGTGTCCGCGCCTATCATGGCTGCCGTCTCTTCGACGGTATGGTGGCAGGCTATCAGATTTTCTTTGGAGTCAATGTCGGTGCCGTAGTAGCAGGGGCTGACAAACGGCGGCGCGGAGACGCGCATATGTATTTCGGTCGCGCCCGCTTCGCGCAGCAGACGGACGATCCTCGCGCTTGTTGTGCCTCGGACTATCGAGTCGTCTATCAGCACTACGCGCTTGCCGCGTACGGTGCGCTCGATGGGGTTGAGCTTGATGCGTACAAGGTCGCTGCGGTTCGACTGCCCGGGGGAGATAAAGGTTCTGCCGATGTACTTGTTCTTGATAAGACCGATATCGTACGGGATGCCCGACTGCTGTGAGTAGCCGATGGCGGCATCAAGTCCCGAATCGGGCACGCCGACTACGACATCCGCCTGAACGGGATGCTGGAGCGCGAGAAATGCGCCCGCACGGCGTCTCGCCTCATGAACGCTGCACCCGTCTATCATCGAATCGGGACGCGCGAAATACACGTACTCGAATACGCAGATGCGCTTCGGCGCGGTGTCGCAGAGGTCGGTTATATGCTTTATCCCGTCCTCGCCGAAAACGATTATCTCGCCGGGGCGAACATCCGCCTCAAAGGTCGCGCCGACCGCGTCGAGCGCGCAGGTCTCCGATGCGACAACATAGCTTCCGTCGGGCAGTCTGCCGTAGCAGAGCGGGCGGAAGCCGTGAGCATCGCGCGCCGCGATGAGCTTTGTAGGTGACATTACGACGAGCGAGTACGCGCCCTTGATGCGCTCCATCGCGCGGCGCACAGCCATCTCAATTGAAGGAGCCTTTATGCGCTCCTCGGTTATGATGTAAGAAATGACCTCGGTATCGGAGGTGGTGTGGAATATCGAGCCCCTTCAGCTCAAGTGCTTTCTCGCAGCTCGTATGAGTTTGTGAGGTTTCCGTTGTGCGCGACCGCCATTCTGCCCTTGATGTGGTTGACTATGATGGGCTGTGCATTGCTGCGGTCGTTCGAGCCCGTCGTGCCGTAGCGGACGTGTCCGAGAGCGATGCTGCCCTCGCCGAGCGATGCGAGTCTGCTCTTGCCGAAAACATCGTTTACAAGCCCGAGATCCTTGTAGCTCTCGAAAATTCCGCAGTTATTCACCGCTATCCCGCAGGACTCCTGACCGCGGTGCTGCAGCGCGTACAGACCGTAGTATACGTCGCTCGCTATTCCGTCGCGGACGGTCGGCGAGTAGATGCCGAAAACTCCGCATTCTTCGTGTAAAGCCTGACATTTTTTACTCTCCCAAAACTCTGTGCATCATTTCCTTGTAGGCCTCTTCAACTCCGCCCATGTCGCGGCGGAAGCGGTCCTTGTCGAGCTTTTCGTTCGTCTTTGCATCCCAGAAGCGGCAGGTGTCGGGCGATATCTCGTCCGCGAGCACTATCTCGCCGCTCGGCAGTCTGCCGAACTCGAGCTTGAAGTCAACGAGGCGGACGCCGAGACCGAGGAAATACTCGCAGAGTACCGAATTTACGGTGAAAGCATAGCGCTTGATTGTCTCTATCTCGCCCTTGGTCGCGAGACCGAGCGCAAGCGCGTGATAGCTGTTGATGAGCGGGTCGTGCAGCTCGTCGTTCTTATAGGAGAACTCGATGGTCGGCTCGTCGAAAACGATGCCCTCCTCAACGCCGTAGCGCTTTGCAAAGGAGCCTGCCGAAATATTACGGATTATTACCTCGAGCGGCACTATCGAGACGCGCTTTTACTACCGTCTCGCGGTCACTGAGCTCGCGGACAAGGTGGGTGGGAACGCCCCTTCTTCTCGAGCAGGGTCATAAGGTAGTTGGACATGCGGTTGTTTATCGCACCCCTTGCCCTCGATGGTGCCCTTCTTCAGTCCGTCGAGTGCGGTCGCGTCGTCCTTGTAGGAGACTATAACCTCGTCTGCCTTGTCGGTCGCGTATACGCGCTTTGCCTTGCCCTCATAGATAAGCTCTCTCTTTTCCATCGCTGTTTCTCCTTTTTTATATGTGATTTATGACCTGTTTTTGTGATTTTTCGATCGTTTTGCTCCGCCGCTCGGTATCCGCCGCATGCGCTGTCGAATGCCGTCGGCATGTGTACAGCCGCAGAATTTTATCAGCCGAGCCGTGCCGAGATATCCGAATCCTTCTGAAGGACCGCCTCAGCCTCGCGCCTCCGTCTCTCACGCAGCTTTTCGGCAAGCTCCGGCTCGCCGAGTGCAAGCATCTGCGCCGAGAGCAAAGCGGCATTGACTCCCCGTTTATCGCGACCGTTGCCACCGGGATACCGGAGGGCATCTGTACCGTCGACAGGGAGAGCGTCAATGCCGTCGAGTGTATTCGATTTGCAGGGTATGCCTATCACGGGCAGAGTAGTTCCCGCGGCGAGCGAGCCTGCGAGATGTGCTGCCATTCCCGCTATCGCGATAATAACGCCGAAGCCGCGCTCCTCCGCTCTGCGGGCAAACTCTGCCGCCATAGCGGGTGTTCTGTGCGCGGAATACACGTGTACCTCGTAGGGTATGCCGAGCTCGAGCAGAACGCCTACGGCTTTTTCCGCGATAGGCAGATCGCTGTCGCTTCCCATAACGATTCCGACTTTTTTCATCCGTAATACCTCCATATAAAAACAGATAAGGGCGCAGTTAAGCCATAGAGATACTTAACTGCGCCCAGACGGTCGGCTGACGGGACTATCGCCCCGTAAATGACAGTCCCCTGTTCCCTTGCAGTACTCTGCAATAATTTCCGTCAGTCGCAGGAGACCCTTAAGCTACCCTTATTGTAGCATTCCGAGACGGCTGTGTCAAGCCGACAGAGCAAATTAATTCGTATCATTTCCGTTAAGTTATTAAATGGAAAACAATTTGCGACAAAAACCGGCACACGGCATGGCTGTAAAAAATATCTCGGAATTTTTGCCGCAGGGCGATTTTTTTAAGCTCCGTCTAAGGTCTGCGGTTTATAATGCGGTCGGAGAGGAGGAGATACGATGGAGACAAAATACCGCCATGAGGTAAAGCATGTCATAGACCGCTTCAAGGCGGCAGAGCTGCGTCCGCGTCTGAGGGCGGTGATGCACAGCGACAGTCACGCCCGGAATGGGGTGTATTTTATACGCAGTTTGTATTTTGACGACGGATCGGACAGTGCGCTGAGGGAGAAGCTCGACGGTGTCAGCCGGCGGGAAAAGTTTCGCATCCGCTTTTATAACGGCGACCTGTCGTTTATCATGCTTGAAAAAAAGTTCAAGCTCGGCGGGCTGTGCGCCAAAGGAGGCAGGCGAGGCTGTCGCTCGAGGAGGCTCGCGCCGCCGCCGAGGGGAGACCTTGATATCCTTGCGCTGTCAGCCCAGCCGCTCGTACGCGAGCTGCGGGCAAAGATGCAGTGTCGCGGACTGCGCGCAAAGACGGTTGTCGACTATATGCGGGAGCCGTTTATATATGTACCGGGAAACGTCCGTGTAACGCTTGACGGCAATATTCGTACAGCACTGCGCCGCATCGACGCTTTTTCGCCCGACCTTGTAACAGTACCGGCGGGGGAGGATGTGATCGTGCTTGAGGTAAAGTGGGATGAATATCTGCCCTCGGTGATACGCGACATAATACAGCTGCCCGCAGAGCGCAGCTGCGCCGTTTTTTCACAAAGTATGCGGCATGCCGCATATATTGCTGATGTGCCGGTGCCGTCGCAGTACTGTTGCGGTGCCGAGCCGCTTATAACAAAAGAAACAGAGGTATTAAACTATGACATTCAGTGATATCTTTAAATCGAGCTTTCTCGAGAACGTAACGAGCGTCAGCCTGCTCGATATGGCGCTTGCGCTCCTGCTGTCGTTGCGGTGGGATTGTTTATCTTTTTATTTATAAAAAGACCTATGCCGGCGTGATGTATTCGTCGAGCTTCGGCGTGACGCTCGTTGCGCTGACGATGATATCGACCCTTGTTATCCTCGCCGTGACCTCGAATGTGGTGCTTTCGCTCGGAATGGTCGGCGCACTCTCGATCGTCCGTTTTCGCTCCGCGATCAAGGAGCCGCTCGACATCGCATTTCTCTTCTGGTCGATAGCTGCGGGCATCGTTCTTGCCGCGGGAATGATACCGCTTGCGGTATTCGGCAGCGTCATAATAGGCATTGTGCTGCTGATATTCGCGAATCGCCGCTCGCATGTTCAGCCGTATATCGCAGTGCTCCGCTGCGGTGGCGGCGATTCGGAGCGTGCCGCGCTCGAGCTGCTCGGAAAGTGCGCTAAGCGCTGCGTCGTCAAGAGCAAAACGGTGCAGAGGGGGCTTGTCGAGCTGAATGCCGAGATAAGGCTCGCCTCGGATAATACCGACTTTATAAACGAGCTTGCGGCGCTCGACGGAGTGGAGAGCGCCGTGCTCGTCAGCTACAACGGCGATTATATGGGCTGAGGCGGGCTATGTCAACGCACAGGAACATTGACAGAATATGCCTTGCCGTTATCGCTGCCGCACTGGTCATTACGGTGCTGTTTATGAACGGAGAGAATCTCGGCATCACCGTACTGCACGACGGAGATACCGAGGCGAATTCCGACTCGCAGTACTTTACGGACAATGACCTCGACGGCAGTTGGAGCACCGGCGGCGCGACAACGGCGGTGCTTGACGGCGACTGCGGAAGCGTATCGGGCAGCGGCGCGTACATGCTCGGCGGCGATCTGATTATCACCTCGGCGGGACGCTATGTCGTCAGCGGAACGCTTGATGACGGCAGCCTAAGGGTCGATGCGGCTGACAACGCCAAGGTGTGGATAATGCTGAGCGGCGTGTCGCTCAGCTGCTCCGACGATGCGGCTCTATACGTTGCAGGCGCTGACAAGGTGTTTCTCACCCTTGCCGATGGCAGCGAGAACACGGTCGAGAGCGGCGCGGAATACAGTGCCGAGGCTCTTGCCGATAAGCACGACGGAGCTATCTTTTCGCACGACGATCTCACCATAAACGGCAGCGGCTCGCTGACAATTACTGCCGGATATAAGCACGGCATAGCGGCAAACGACGATCTTTTCATAACCGGAGGCAGCATCACGGTGAGCGCCCCGACCGACGCGATACATGCGGGCGACAGGCTCTGCATGCGGGAGGCGGTGCTCACGCTTGAAGCGGGCGCGACGACGGCATGAGCGTAGGCAGCGAGAACGGCGAGCTGTATATCGAGTCGGGCAGCATCGGAATAAGCGCGGAGGATGACGGAATACATACCGTCGGCGGTATAACACTGCTCGCCGGGGCGCTTGATATCTATGCGGGCGACGACGGTATCCATTCGGACAGCTCGATATCGCTTGCAGACGGTGCGGTGCTGAGCATCAGCCGCTGCTACGAGGGTATCGAGGCACCGGCGATCGACATAACCGGCGGAGATATCACCGTGTACAGTACCGACGACGGCATAAACGCCTGCGGTGGTTCGTCTGCGGGCGGTTTCGGCGGTGCAGGTGATTTCGGCGGTGCAGGTGATTTCGGTGGTGCCGATAATTTCGGCGGCGACGGCTCAGACCGCTTCGGAGGCAATATGCCGGGCGGCAAAACCGATGGTGGAGACGTGTCCGACTCTGTCGCACTGCCCGCTTCTGCCGTAACGACGGATCTCGCAGAGTCGGGCGGTTCTTCCGATACTCTTGCCCCGACCGACTCCGGTGATGTCCGCAGCTCTGCCGGGCATAACGGACCGCCCGATATTTCCGATGCGTCCGAGACCTCCGATATTGTCGGCGCCGACGGATCATCCGAGACTGCCGAAACGGCTGACGATGCATTGCCATACGTGCATATCAGCGGCGGCAGGATAGTGATAATCAACTCGGAGGGCAGCGATGCCGACGGCATAGATTCAAACGGAGATATCCTGATAGACGGCGGCGAGGTCTACATCAGTCTGAGCGGCAGCGGCAACAATACCGCGCTCGATTACGGAAGCGAGAACGGCGGTGTCTGCCGTATCGACGGCGGCATCCTCGTCGCCTGCGGCAGCTCCTCTATGCTCGAGGAGGTCGACTCCTCCTCGGCGCAGGTGTCCGTAACCTATGTCACAGCTTCGCTGACGGAGGACGGCTGCACGGTCTCATTGGCCGACTCGGACGGCACGACCCTGCTCACGCATGAGGTGCCGCTCGGATTTACCGCCGTCACGGTCAGCTGCCCGGGACTCTCGGTCGGCGACAGCTGTACACTTGCGATAGGTGACAGCTCCGAGCTGCTGACGCTGAGTGAAACGGCTGGCAGCTACGGCTCCGGAGGTACGGGGACGGGCGGCTTCGGAGGCTCGCCGGGCGGTGGCTTTGATGCTCGGTCCCGCTCCGATTTTGATCCGTCCGGCGAATCGGGAAGCGGCTCGGACGGCAGACCGACACCTCCCGATGCTTCATCCTTCCCGAATGGCTCGGACTCATCGGAAACGTCCGAGTCCTCGGAAATGCCCGAGCTCTCCGATTTTCCGAATTCCTCAGGCTTCTTCGATAAGAGCGGGAGCTTTACACCGCCGGAGCGCCCGGACGGAGCAGACGGCGGAATGCCGACTATGCCGAACTCGGACGGAAACGACGGAATGCCGGAGTCTCCGGGCGGCAGCGGCGATATGCCGACACCGCCTGACGGCAGTACCGAAAAGCGATAATACAGAGAATGAAGGTGCCGACGGTGCAGAGACCGGAACGACCGACGGCGGCTTTAGCACGGAGGAGGCGCTGCTCATCGGCAGTATTTTATTGCTTGCCGTCGGACTTGCGATAGCATTCTTCTACCGTAAGAGGGGCTGAATAATGAGGCAGACGGGCGGCGGATTGCCGTTTCCGTCTGCTTTGTCGTTCGCGAGCCGCTCGCACGGCATAAATGTCGGCGCATTTTGGGCATAACCGACGGAGGCACATTATCCCGGCACGGCAGAAGAATACGGCATCGGCGGAGCACCGATCCTGCACATATGAATGCAGAAGATGAAAGAATCTGTATATTTATGGTGACAACCGACGGCAAGCATGTTATAATAGTGGTGAATAAAAAAGCATAAAACAGTGGGGAGGCGATTGATTTGCGTATCCTTGTGGTGGAGGATGAACGCTCGCTGGCACGGGCAATAGTAAAAATACTCGAAAAGGGTTATTATTCGGCGGATTCCGTCGGCAACGGAGCCGATGCACTCGAATATCTCGACTGCGGAAATTACGATGCTGTTATTCTCGATGTCATGATGCCGGTTATGGACGGCATAACCGCGCTGAAGAAGATACGCGAGCGCGGAAACGGCATTCCGGTGCTGATACTGACCGCAAAGTCCGAGGTGGACGATAAGGTGCGCGGTCTCGACAGCGGCGCGGATTATTATCTGACCAAGCCGTTTGATGCCAAGGAGCTGCTTGCGGCGATCCGTGCCATAACCCGACCGTCGGTCGGTGCGGGCGCGAGACTGACGCTCGGCAACCTCACACTCGACCGCACGACCTACGAGCTTTCCGCTCCGGGCGGGAGCTTCCGGCTGACCGGTAAGGAGTTTCAGGTGATGGAGCTGCTCATGTCCGACCCGAGCCGCGTTCATCGGCAGGAGAGGATATTCGGCCGCGTGTGGGGACTCGACAGCGATTCCGAGATCAATGTGGTCTGGGGTTGTACATGTCTTATCTGAGAAAGAAGCTCGCAGCGCTCGGAGCGAATGTTACCATACGCCTGAATCGCGGCGTAGGGTATGTGATAGAGGTGGACGATCGGAATGATAAAAAGCGATTAAGCTGCGCTTTCTCATCCTCGCTACCGTCTCGCTGCTTGTGCTGCTCGGCATTATCGTGGCGGGAATGAATCTGATGAACTATCGCTCGGTCGTGCGCGAGTCGGATGCCGTGCTGTCGGTGCTTGCCGGGGACGGCGGCAGCTTTCCCGAGCTGTCAGATACCGATAACACACCGGACGGCGAGCTGTCGGCGCACGGCTCGCCGGGGGTCGACGCGGACGGAGAAAGGCCCGAGCCCTCCGGCTCCGATGAGGAGAATGCTCCGCCCGACGGTATCAAGCCGCCGCAGGCGAGCACTGACCCGGGCAAAAAGTCACGGTGTACATCTTCCGCCCGGAATGTCGCCCGAGATACCGTTTGAGTCGCGCTATTTCTCTGTCACGCTCGACTCCTCCGGCAGCATTATCTCGACCGATGTCAGCCGCATTGCATCGGTGAGCGAGGAGGACGCTGCGGGATATGTACAGCAGGTCCGTGCGGACAGAGAGCGCGGCTTTGTCGGCAGCTTTCGCTATGCGCGCAGCGCGGACGCGGACGGAGAACGCATAGTGTTTCTCGATTGCGGCAGGCGGCTCGATTCCTTTCGCAGCTTTATGTACGCGAGCATAATAATGTCGGCGGCGGGGCTTGCCGTTGTCTTTGTCATTATGTTTATTCTGTCAGGCAGGATAATCCGTCCTATTGCCGAGAGCTATGACAAGCAGAGGCAGTTTATAACCGATGCCGGGCATGAGATAAAAACTCCGCTCACCGTTATCGCCGCAAATGTCGACCTGCTCGCCTCCGAGATAGGCGAAAACGAATGCCTTGATGATATATCCGAGCAGACGCGGCGGCTGCGCAGCCTGACAGACGAGCTTGTCACGTTGTCGCGTATGGAGGAATCCGAGCGAGTCGGCACAAGGGTGGAGTTCCCGATATCCGAGCTGGTCACGGAGGCTGCATCGCCGTTTCGCTCGGTGGCGGCGGGGCAGGGCAAGGAGCTGCGACTCGATATTCAGCCGATGCTCACGCTTTGCGGCGACGGCGAGGCGGTGCGCCGCCTTGTCGGAATTTTGCTTGAAAATGCGCTCAAGTATTCGCCTGAGGGCAGCACCGTATCGCTCGGACTTGCGCGTCAGGGCAGGCAGGCGGTGCTGACGGTTGAAAATCGTTCCGTGCTGCCGATAGACCGGTCACAGCTCGATAGGGTATTCGACCGCTTTTACCGTACCGACGCATCGCGCAATTCGGAGACCGGCGGGCACGGTATAGGGCTGTCGATAGCCAAGGCGATAGCGGTATTGCACGGCGGCAGGATACGCGCCTCGAGCGAGGACGGAAGCAGCTTTCGCATAACCGTTTCGCTGCCGATGTAACAGCGGACTTTACCTCGATTTTACAAAACGCCGCTATGAGAGCTTACATAAACGGTGTATAATAAAGGTGTGTAAGAAAGGAAGGTATCGCAGATGATCTACTGTGTTGAGGACGATAACGGCATTCGCGACCTGATGACATATACATTGGCGGTATCAGGCTATGAGGCAAAGGGCTTTCCCGACTCCACCGGGCTGTGGGAGGCGCTGCACACGGTGCGTCCCGAGCTTATCATGCTCGACATCATGCTCCCCGGCGAGGACGGGATAACCATCCTGAAAAAGCTGCGCGAGAACTCCGCTACCGCAGATATACCCGTAATAATGGCGACGGCAAAGGGGACCGAGTATGACAAGGTGATAGGGCTCGATCTCGGCGCTGACGATTATCTTGCAAAGCCCTTCGGCATGATGGAGATGGTCTCCCGCGTCCGTGCCGTGCTGCGCCGCAGCGCTCCGCACAGCAGCGGTGTTCTTACCGTCGGACCGATAGCACTTGATGTTGTGCGTCATCGTGTTACGGTCGGCGGCAATGAGGTAACGCTGACGCTCAAGGAGTTTGAGCTGCTGCGGCTCTTTGCGGAAAATAAGGGTGTTGTATTTACCCGCGATCAGCTGCTCGCGCACATATGGGGTGTTGACTACATCGGCGAGACGCGTACGGTGGATGTGCATATCGGAACGCTGCGCACAAAGCTCGGCGATGCCGGAGAACTTATTGAAACGGTGCGCGGCGTCGGGTACAGAATGGAGGAGAGGTAATGACGAGCCGCATTTTCCGTTCGATAAGCTCGGTCGCGATAGCGGTATTTCTCGCTTCGCTTGCGCTGATAATGGGTGTGCTGTACGATTATTTTTCGGGTACACAGATGACACGGCTGCGCTCGGAGACCGAGCTTGTGGCAGATGCCGTTGAGATATCCGGTGTCAATTATCTCCGCTCGCTCGATGCTACCGACGACGATCTGCGAATAACGTGGATACAGCCGGACGGCAGCGTGACCTACGATAACAAGGCAGATACCAATGGAATGGAAAACCATCTCGAGCGCGAGGAGATAAAGGCTGCGCTCGAGAGCGGCGAGGGCGAGCTCGCGCTATTCTACAACGCTCACCGAGCGTCAGCTATACTGCGCGCGCCGCCTCGGAGACGGCTCGGTGCTCCGCCTGTCCGCATCGCATCTCAGCTGGTGGGTGCTTATTCTGTCTATGATATCGCCGATACTCACGGTATTCGGCATTGCGCTTGCGCTCTCGCTGCTGCTCGCATATCGGCTGTCCCGCCGCATCGTGCGTCCGCTCAACGAGCTTGACCTTGAGCATCCCGAGCCTGGCAGCTATTACGAGGAGCTTTCTCCGCTCGTCGACCGCATTATCGGTCAGAAGAATCAGCTGCGCATACAAAAGGCGGAGCTTGACCGAAAGACAAAGGAATTCGATACCGCGACCCGCAATATGAGCGAGGGTATAGTCCTGCTCAGCGATAGCGGCGCCGTACTCAGTATCAACGACTCGGCGCTTCGTCTGCTCGGCATCAGCAGCTATTGCATAGGCAAGGACCTGCTGCTCTTCAGCGACAGTGGGGAGCTGCGCGAGCTGATAGCGACCGCGCAGAACGGCGGACACTGTGAGCGCATAATCGAACTTGACGGCGGCAGCATCAGCTGTGCGCAAGCCCGGATAATGTCGGGCAGCACGGTCTCGGGCATAGCGCTCATTATATTCGATATCACCGAAAAGGAGAGGGCGGAGCAGACGCGGCGCGAGTTTACCGCCAATGTTTCGCACGAGCTGAAAACACCGCTCCAGAACATATCCGGCTGTGCCGAGCTGCTCTCGAGCGGAATGGTGAAGCCGGAGGACGTGCCGCGCTTCTCCGAGCGCATCAGTTCGGAGTCCCGGCGGATGATAGCGCTTGTCGAGGATATAATCAAGCTCTCGCATCTCGACGAGGGCGCGGGTGATATGCAGTGGCAGAATGCCGATCTCGGCGAGCTTGCCGCAGCTGCGGTGCGTACGATAGAGCCTGCGGCTGAGCGCGCGGGCGTAACGCTCGAGTCGAATATGAGCGGGCTGCAGACACGGACGGTGTATACCGTGCCTCCGCTCGTTTCTGCGGTGATGTACAATCTGCTTGACAATGCCGTAAAGTACAATCATCCCGGCGGTACGGTCAGGCTTACGCTGCGCGACGATGGGGACGGTACGGTGCTCTCGGTCGCCGATACCGGGATCGGAATTCCTCCCGAGGCGCGCGAGAGGGTGTTTGAACGCTTCTACCGTGTGGATAAGAGCCGCTCAAAGGAGGTCGGTGGCACCGGTCTCGGCCTCTCAATAGTTAAGCACGCAGCTGCCGTTCTCGGCGCTGCCGTCTCGCTCGAGAGTACACTTGGGGAGGGACGACCGTTACCGTGCGTCTTCCGCATCACACTCCCTCTCAGGCAGAACAGGGCTGAGCCGAGCCTTCGGATAATGTCGACCGCCGGTATAGACGGTATATACAAGGGTTATAAAAAGAAATCGAAAAAACGGGCTGTGCAGGTGAAATATCTTCACCCGTACAGCCCGTTTTGCTGTCCCTTTGATTGCCTTTCGCCGCTTGAAAACGGCTCGGAGAGGCAAGGGGGTAGCAGCCCGGAGTACTTATATTTTTTCGATAGTAATAGCTATCGGATCGACCGATACTACATCCTTCTGTTCTGACGTTGCTTATGCCGTTTACGTTTATGTATGAAGCATACTAAACCGACGAAATCAACAAATGCAGCATTTTTCAATCAATAAAAACAGCTATCTCTATGATGTCGCTGCCGTCTGCAAGATCCTTGATCTCTGCGCCTTCGTCAGCTTTAGTTTCGGGTTTATTCTTTTAGATCAGCTTCGATATAGTAGCAGAATTTGACAAGCGGACGTCCGTCGTATTCAAGATATTCCGATCTTTCTATTCTGCTTGTCTTAAGAATATAACCGGCATTGTCGAGTATCTCGGCGAGCTTTTCGTTTGCGACCTTGAATGCATCGGAAACTATTGCCTTGTCAAAAGCTTCACCTGCCGCTTTGCAATATGAGGGTGAAAGTGTAAGGTTTGTTATTATTCCGCCGGCGGACAGACTGAAGCCGAATCTGCCGAAGGTAAGACCGTTGCTGTCGCAGTGCTCGGTAACGGTTATAATAGCGTTATCTGCGTTTATACGGCTGATATCGTAATTATTGTAGCCGCTTATATCATAAGAGGATTCAAACAAATTCTTAATTGCCGCTTTTATATCATCATCTTCAAATCTTTCGATGGATACCGGAATAGGCAATGAGACCCGGCTGACGGCTTGAGTCTTTCTGTCAACATATATCAGATCGCCTCCCTCTCTGTTCTTGATCCTATTAAACGCCGCTTTATCAAATCCGCGCTTTGTAAGCTCATCCTTGTTGGCTTCAAAGAATGCATCCATATCCTCGACGCGGTATATGTCATAGCCGTACTCGCTGTGCTTATCTGTCACAGATCGGTTGTACTTGACCTTTACGGTCAGACCGTATACCTTCAGCTCCGATACATTCTCGAGCTCCTTGTCGGTGAAATCCTCACAATCTCCTCTCAGATAGAACTTACAGTCGGATCCGACGGTCATATTGCCGTACAGCGATTGCTCCGAGCGTGTCTGTTCTGCGGTGAATCTTGTCGGCTCGTAGTTGGCTATGAATTTCATCAGGTTGACAATGTCCTTTACGTCGACATCGCCGTCCTGATTGACATCATATCTTTGAGCGACCGTTCCAAGCGCTCCGGAGACAACCGCCCGAGAGCGATAGCTGCACCTGCGACAGCACCGACTGCGGTGTAAATCATTTTTTTCATGGAAATTTTCACTCCTTGAAGTATTTTATTATCTGCTGACGGACGGTGTCTCCAACCAGCAAGATGGCAATATAATTTCTCTGCATACCCTATTGTCGGCGACGGCTGCTATGCTTGCAGTGTATGTATTCTGCGGAGAATAGAGGATTGACAGCCGAAAACCGCACAACAATGCGGGATGCCAACGGCAATTCTGAATGGGAAATATTTACAGGTGTTGCTTGCCCCGTATGTATAGACCGCTTTGCTTCCGGGAATATGTATATCAAATCATAATGCTTGAAAAACAGGCAAAAACAAGCGCAAATTAACGGGCAGTGTATAAATAAACAAATCAGAAAAACATCAATACAACGGGAATATCGGCGATTATGCCAATCAATACCATGTGTAATCATATGCTCAAAGAATGTAGCTGCGATGACGGAAGTATTAACAAATGGTAAAAATACGAGCTAAATGCATAGAAATGATTCAGCAAAAACTACAATACGATGTATTATTTGCTATAATTCGACAGATTACGACAAATAACGGTTGAGACATAGCATGCTTGTATCAATACTTTGGTGGGAAAACTTTGCCGTATGATTAACAGAATGCGAGCTGATGTTCACTTAAAAACAGCAATTAGGGAAATTTATAAATAATCTATTAATATATCGGGCGCGGCATGTGACAACCATCAAAGAATCAACAATGACGACAAGCCGTAATATAGTGCAAAAGAAAACCTCCCGCAACGAAATCAAATTTCGTTGTAGGAGGTTAATTTACAGCTTTGGTATAGGTCGGAATAAAATCCTGTGTCAATCGTGTCGAATTCTTATATTTCGCCGGACAGAACATCGAGATAGAGCTGCTCCATTCGCCTGCCGAAGGTCTCGGCACCGAAGCCCTCTGCATTTTCGAGCGAATGAAGCTGCATATTATGTGCAAGCTCGCGGTCGTCGAGGATGTGCATGACCCCACGTACAAATTCTGTCTCGGTCTCGTACTGATAGCCGTTTTTCCCGTTGTCTAAAACGCCGACGAGGCAATCGTCGCGGCGGCAGACGAGCGGCAGCCCGCTCGACAGTGCCTCAACGTAGGTCAGCCCCCTGCGATTCGCTTGTTGATGCACAGACGAAGATATCTCCGGTCTGATAGTATTTGTAGACCTCGTAGCGGTCTATCATTCCCGCAAATACGACGTTTTTTTCTCCACGCCCGCCTCGCGCACATGCTTTTCAAGCTCAGAGCGGTGCGGACCGTCTCCGACTATCAGCAGCTTTTACCTCGGGATCGGGCGCAGCAGCGCCGGCATATAGGAGACTATCTCGTCGAGGTTCTTTTCCGCAGCGAGACGGCAGACCGAAACGAGTGTTTTTCCGGGAGTAAGACCGTATTTTGCGAGCAGCTCCTCTTTCTCCTCATGGCTGATGCGCCGGGAGAAGCGATCGAGCTCAATACCTGTCGGAATGACCGTTATCGGGCAGCTGACCTTGTAGCCCTGCTCGGTTTTGCGGAGCTTGTCAGACGGAACGACAAGCGCGTTTGCGGGGTTATAATAGCGGTTGCTGAGCCGACGGATAATGTATTTTCCTATCCGCTTGCTCGGGCAGAAATAGCCGATATAATCCTCATATACAGTATGGCAGGTGACTACGAACGGTATGCCGAGCTCGCGTATCACTCTCGTTGCGAGCTTGCGGGTGGAGAACTCGGTCTGAACGTGAACTATATCGGGCTTCCATGCGATTATTTTATTGATAAGAGGACCTTTTCTGCGCAGGCTCATACGTGCGTCCGGGTATACCGGAACGTGAAATGAAGAGATGAAAAAATCTCCGTCTTTCTCAAATGAGCGGTAGGTCGGCGAAAGCGCGAGTATGCGCACCTCGTGACCGAGTCTGCGCAGCTCGTCGCGCAGCAGAACGACCGAGCTCGTCACACCGCTGACCTGGTATTCGTATTGATCTGTCGAGATAAGTATCTTCATAGCGTATCCGTCCGTTTTTATCGGTATAGGTATTGCTGTTCAACTAAACAGTATACCCCGCAAAGATTAACATTCCTTTTACCTGCGGTAAAATTTTGCAAAAATCGGTGTAAGATCACCGCAGACGGCATTTATATCTCGTAGTCGAAGCAGCTGCGAACGGCGGTGAACGGACGAACATATGTGTTCGCTGCCGCAACATGCGCGGGATGAACAGAGTAGCCGCGCAGCGCTCGGGCGTTGTAAAGGTCGTGTCGAGCATCATGTCGACATTCGACGACGGGAGCGATTCGATGTTTACCGTAACGGCGCTCAGCCCCTCTATCTTGCCGAGCAGTCCCTCGAGCGCCTGCTTTGCCTCTGCCTTGACCTTCTGCTTTTCCTCTGCGGTAAGATCCTCTCTGAGCTTCCAGAGTATTATGTGCTTTGTCATGATTTTTCTCCTTTGAGTTTTATACTTTTTTTATCGCTTAATTCATGCTTTGCAACAAACATAACGATGCTGGGATAATAATTATCTACTTGCTTTATAATTTGGCACTCTTGCTTCCGTTACACTTTGAGCAAAGAACCTGCAAATTTGACGACACCGTTTTGCCGCCTTTTGATACGGGGATAATATGGTCAATATGTAATCCGACCTCGTCGGGCATATACTTACCGCAGATGCAACAAGTGTAGCGGTCGCGTTCCATAATTTCTTTACGTAGAGCCTTAGTCATCAATTTGCGCTGATTTTTACTGCTGTACTCTTTAAGCGTAGCTTCAAACCCTATATCCTCTAATTTCTTGTGACGATCTACAAGCCATGCCCAATCAACCGACATTTCCGAATCGGATACGGAAACCTTATATGCTGTCTTAACATAGTTTTGCTGTCTGTAGCGTGTTTGACCTCTGACGGTACGGAAACGAAAGGCACGCTCATCATCCAAAATCTGATAATATTGCTTAGTCCGTCTTTTTTTCAGTCTGCATGTCTTGAGATATTCCTTTGTATCATGCTTCCACTGTTCAATATCTTTTTCGTAATTTTTGAGATTGATCCAATTCACACCATCACATAAATATCTATCAACATAATCAATTATATCAACATTTCGCTTACGAGAAACATCAAATGTCCGATTGAAATACGGATACTGAAATGGATTGCGCAAAATGCGATAAATGATATAACCCACAATAACACAGACACAGATGCCTACTGTCAGCGGTCTCCATCATGGCCTCGTCATCCTTGACTTTGAATGGGTGGTTCTTGAAAGGATGCAGCTCAGACAGCGGGATTTCCCGTACTTTTTCCAGCTTGGCATCCTGGCGGCTTTCCTCGGTGGAGAACAGATCATCTACCGAGGCCAGCTCTACTTTTTTCGCGCTGCTTTTCAAGTTTTATCACCTCCTGGGTCAGATTTTTGTAGCCCTCTGCCACCTTGCCGCCGGGATCATGGGCAAAAATGCTTTTTCCCTCGGCGCTGATTTCCTTTGCCCGGACAGAATGGGGAATCTCTGTGCCGAATACCTTGATCTTACTGCCGTAGGTCTCCCGCAGCAGGGCGGCGATCTCCTTGGCAAAGTTGGTGCGGTTGTCCACCATCGTCAGCAGGATACCGTCTATCTGGAGCTTGGGGTTGATCTGCCGCTTCACCTTGTTTACCGTGGAGAGCAGCTGTTCCAGGCCTTTGGCGGGCAGATACTCCGCCTGAACGGGAATTATGATCCTGTTTGCAGCGGCCAGCGCATTGACTGTGAGCATCCCCAGGGAGGGCTGGCAGTCGATGAGGATATGGGAGTATTGTCCCTTCAGCGTGTCCAGATATTGCCGCAAGATAGTCTCACGGCTCATGGCATTTACCAGGGATACTTCCATACCGGATAACTGGATGTCCGCAGGCATCAGGTCAACGCCTTCTGCATGATGCAGAATACCTTCTCCGGGGCGTATAGGCTGATCCATCAGAATTTTGCCCATTGCATCCGACAGTGTAAATGGCAGCTTGTCTGGTTGCGGATTTCCCAAGCTGATTGTCAGGCTTCCTTGCGGGTCCCCGTCGATCAGCAGGACTTTCTTTCCGGCCTGCGCCAGCCCGATTCCCAAGTTGGCACAGGTGGTTGTCTTGCCGACGCCGCCTTTCTGGTTGGCAACGGCGATGATTTGCGTGTTCAAATAAACCTCCTCCTTCTACAAAAAAATATCCCTATTCCGAAAAATAGGGATGAAAAAAGCCGCTTACTCAAATAAATGAATAAACGGCTATGTAAGAAATATTCGATTGTAAGTAAAGTTTTATATCACTGCAAAATAACGAAGTGCATCTTTGATTGCTTCTACCTTTTCTGGTGTCGGATGCTTCCTCGGCTGTTTCAATTCCTCTACTGCGTTAGGAGCATCATACATCGGCAATCCCAAATTTCGCTTTACCTCTGCGATATATGCGGTATGTACCTTGAAGCCGTATTTCGCTTCTATGTACTCCTTAATCATTTTGTAGGTCACTCTTTCTTTTGGGCTTGTACGCTTCGGCTCTTTTAGCAATACTATCTACCGGAATCTTGCCCTCGCCCTCTCCAAACTCCACATCAATGTGGATATAACTGTCGGCTTTTTTGTGGGACAAAAGAACTACCGTCTCCACATGTCCCGTGCAGGGGAACATATCTATCGGTGTCAGCTCGCCGCAGACGGTGATGCCGCGCTCCCTCAGCATTGCGAGGTCACGTGCGAGGGTCTGCGGGTTGCAGGACATATAGACGAGCGAGCGGGCGTATGCGGCGAGCTCTGCGAGGCGGTCGATCAGCTCAGGCGAGCAGCCCGCGCGCGGCGGGTCTATGATGATAACATCGTACTGCCCCGGCTCGGCGTCGCCTGCGTCGCCGCAGATATAGCGTGCATATCTGCCGCGGATCGGGCGGTTTTCGTTTTGTGCACTACCCGAGGCGGTATTGTCGTTATACGGATCGTCGGGCTGAGTAAAGCCGGCTTTTTCGGCGTTATAGCGTGCGTTTTTGATCGCCGCGGGCACTATCTCGATTCCGGTGAGCGAGACATCGGAGAGTCCCGCCGTGACCGAAAGTCCGATAGTGCCTATGCCGCAATAGAGGTCGAGCACACGGTCGCCGGGACGCAGATCGGCGAGCTCGGCAATCTTTCGATATGCAAGCTCCGCACCGTCGTGATTGACCTGGAAAAACGACGCGGGAGAGATACGAAAATCCACACCGCAGAGACAATCGGTCACGTATTCGCTGCCGTAGATCGGTATATAGCGGCTGCCGAGAATAACATTGGTATCGGCATCGTTTAGATTGAGCAGAAATCCGCTGACCTGCGGGAAGCGCTCGCGCAGTGCGTTGCCGAGCCGGTCTATTCCGGACGGCAGATAGCGCACAACAAGGCAGATGATGAGCGATTCCGAGCCCGTACTGTCCCTGCCGCATCGCATATACAGGTGCCGTGCCGCAGTCATGCCGAGCTGCTCTATCTGCTCTCTTATCCATTCGGCAATGCCGTTCATGGCGGGATGCTGGAGCAGACAGTCGGTGCACGGGATTATCTCGTGCGAGCGGGGCGCATAGTAGCCCATGACTGCTTTTTTCGCCCGAAAATGATATGGGGAGCTGTAGCTTATTGCGGTAGCCGAAGCGTTCCGATGCGGAGAGGAGCGGAGCGACGGACAGATCCGAGAGCCCCGCGCGGCGCAGGGCGCTCTCCACCGTTCCGCGCTTCAGCTCAAGCTCGTGCTCGCGGGTAATGCCGACGTAGGTGCAGCCCCCGCAGCGGCGTGATACCGGACAGGGATGCGGCTCGCGGTACGGGGACGGCTTTGTCAGCTCGGTAATACGCGCCACATCGTAGCTCGCACACTCCTTTATCACCCGCACCTGCGCGATATCGCCGTCGACTCCGTGCTGTACGAACAGAACCTTCCCGCCGTCTCGCGCTATTCCATAGCCGAGGTTGCTGATATCGGTTATTTCCACCTGCACAGTGCGCGGTGGGGTGTTCTTTTTCTTCTTTTGCTTCATTTGACCGTACTCCCGCTGATTGCTTATTCTCTTTATTATAGCAGATTACGCGTATTGCGTCAATGCCGGCAGCCGATGTATTCGGTCGTACTGTCGGAATATTCGGAGCCGGCAAATGCTCCGAGTATGCGGCGATTTTGCCGTACGCGGTTGACCCGGAGTATATTTTGTGCTACAATGTGGAAGTGTAAGATTAATAGGAAATTAAAAATGCCGCTGTGCCGCCGACAAAAACGGCGGCGCCGGAACGGAAATGCCGTCCGAATGAAGCGCGGCATGGGAGACGGAGACGTTATTTTGAAGAAAAAAGAAGAGCTCACGAGCGAGGAAAAGCTCGGCGCAGGACCTGGCGAAAAGCCCGAAAAAAGGAGTACCGAGAACACACGGAAAAAGACGGCGGCGGACAAGTCCGATACTGCCGGAAGTGCGGTAAAAAAGCCGAAGAGAAGATCTTCGGCGGATAAAACGGATACGGGCAAGGGCACTGCAAAGAGGTCTGCGAAGAAGTCGACAGAGGGAATGCCGGAAGCGAAAGATAAGCCAAAGACTGCAAAAAACAAGTCTGCCGATAAGAAGCCCGCCGGGAAGAAGCCCGTCGGAAAGAAGCCCGCCGGAAAGAAGCCTGCCGGAAAGAAGTCCGAGGCAAAGAAGCCGGACGCAAAGAAGTCTGAGCCAAAAAAGTCCGATACTAAAAAGTCCGACGCGAAAAAGCTGTCCGAGAAAAAGACCGTCACAAAAAGGTCAGGCACGAAAAAATCAGTCTCAAAGAAGGCGGCACCCGAAAGGATGGCTGACGAAAAAGCCGAGGCTGTCGTGCTTGTCGGGAATGCCGAGCGGAACGGCGCAGCCGAGATAGACAGCGCAGCCGCATCAGTTGATGCCGCCGAGCCTATTAATGCAGCCGAAGCGGTCGGTAATGCCGAATCGGATGATGCTACCGCATCGGTTGCCGAAATCGCACCTCCTGCCGAAATCGCATCGGGCGATGTGCGTGACTCGGTCGGTGTCGGAGGCTCGGAGCGCGAGATCCATGCCGGCGGTGATAACGCCGCTTTCCGAGTAGAGGAATCGCTTCGCGCGGCTCTGCTCGGGCTGCTCGGCTCCTCCCGATTATACCCCATACGCCGCGGCGAGCTGTGCGAGCTTATGGCTCCCGATGACGAGAGGGCAGCCGGCGCTGTGCTTGACCGTCTTATCGCCGAGGGCGAGGCGGTAGTCGGTGCGGGGCAGGATAATGTCTCCTCTCGCGTGCAGGCTGTGTGCGCGGCAGATTCCGCGCCAATGCGCGCAGCTTCGGCTTTGTTACGCCCGGAGGAGGGCTTGGGGGACGGCAGCGACATCTATATCCCGGCAGATGAGACCGCATATGCGGTCGACGGCGATACGGTTGTTGTGCGCATGCATGCAGATCGCGACCGACGCGAGCGGCGCTGTGAGGGTGAGGTCATACGCATTGTCGCTCACTCCGTGACCGCCGTTACCGGAACGGTCATTCCCGTACCGCCGGAATATCCGGTCACGAGCGAGACCGGGCTGTGTGCGTCCGACGACCCGTCATATAACTTTATCGTTCTTATAGATGCCGGCAACGATACCGTACCGCACGCGGGCAGCTGCGTCAGCGCGGTCATAACCGATTATCCCGATCATACGGGAACGGCGTGCGGCGTTATCGAGCGCGTTTTCGGCGAGGGCGGAACGCCGGATGCAGTCTACGCATCGGTGTTTTACGAGTACGGAGTGCCGCTCGGACCGAACGGCGCTTTTGACGGCGAACTGCTCGCGGAGGCTGAGCGCATCTCCGAGGAGGGCATACATTACGGTGCGGACGGGGTGCACGGCGGCGATATCGACGGCAGGCTCGACCTGCGCGGGGAGACCGTATTTACGCTTGACGGCGCGGATGCCAAGGATCTTGACGATGCGATAAGCGTCAGCCGCGACGGCGACGGCTATATTCTCGGGGTGCATATTGCCGATGTTTCGCATTATGTGCGCCCGGGCAGCGAGCTTGACCGTGAGGCGATGCGCCGCGGCACGAGTGTATATGTGACCGACCGGGTAGTTCCGATGCTGCCGAGACCGATATCAAACGGTATCTGCTCGCTCACGGCTGGGGTCGACCGTCTTACCGTATCGGCGATAATGCATATCGACGCGCAGGGACGCACCGTGCGCTCGGAGCTGCACCGCAGCGTTATACATTCGCGGCTGCGCGGCGTGTACGGTGAGCTGAACGATGTTATCGCACGCGGCGCAGAGTCGGAATATGCCGAGAAATACTCGGTGCTCGGCGAGAGCCTTACATGCGCGCAGGAGCTGTATTCGATACTGCTCGATGCCTCGGGACGCAGAGGCGCGCTCGATATGAAGACCGACGAGGCTCGGATAATTCTTGATGAAAACGGTGCTCCGAGAGATATCGTGCTCGTCGAGCGCGGTACGGCGGAGCGGATGATAGAGCAGTTTATGCTCGCGGCAAACGAGGCTGTGGCGCAGACGCTGCGTACCGCGGGCATGCCGTGCGTTTATCGTATCCACGAGGATCCGTCGCCTGAGAAAATGCAGGCGTTTTCGGTATTTGCACACAATCTCGGACTTGATATAACCCCGCTGCGCGGCGACCGCGTCACACCCGCCGCCTTATCTGCGGTGCTCGCGGAGGCTGAGCGGCGCGGCATAGGCTCGGTCGTTTCGGTGGTGCTGCTGCGCTCGCTTATGAAGGCGCGTTACTCGACCGAGTGCACCGGACATTTCGGGCTTGCGCTCGATAACTATTGTCACTTTACCTCGCCCATCCGCCGCTATCCCGACCTGTGCGTTCACCGCTTTATCGGAATGCTCGCGGACGGTGCGAATGCCGCCGAGATCGCCGCGGCAAAGCGCTTTGCCGAGCATGCAGCCGAGAGCTCGAACGAGAGCGAGCTGCGTGCGGTAGGGCTTGAGCGCGCGATAGACGATCTGTATAAGGCAATGTACATGAGCGGCAGAGAGGGGGAGGAGTTTGACGGTGTAGTCAGCTCGGTGACCTCGTTCGGAATGTTTGTTTCGCTGCTGCCGAATACGGTAGAGGGACTTGTACCTATATCCTCGCTCGACGGATTTTTTGTGTTTGACGAACGCGCGCTGACGCTCAGCGGAAACCGCACCGTTTATCGGCTCGGTACACCCGTCCGCGTGCGTCTGACACGCTCGGATATCGTTCGCAGGCGGATAGATTTTGTGCTTGTCGGCGGCGGTGAGCGCTCGGAGAGCGGCGACGGTGATAGAATCGCGCGCGGTCGCGGAGGAGCCGCACCTTCTGCCGGCAGACATGCCTCGGACGGACGCGGCAGAAAGGGCGGACGCGGCAGAGCACGCGGCAATCGCGCATCCGCTCAGCTAAAGCGCGCCGCAAAGGCTGCGCAGAAGAGGCGCGGAGGCAGAGGCGGAAAAGGAAAGGGCGGCAAAAAGAGCAGCGGTCGGCGCAGATGAGACGGCTGCGGTCAATTTGATTTTTATTGGTATACGATATGGAAAAGAAGATATTGAGGTCAAAGCGCGTCAGGGTGCAGACCCACTCGCGGATATGCAATCTGATGTTTGAAAATTTCGTTCGCGGAAAGCTGAGCGAATATGATGAGGCGGAGCGGCTGCACCGTGCCTACGGCGCATGGATTGCGTCGGTCTGCGAGCGCGGACTCGGAACCGCCTCCGCAGCGGCATTTGAGGAGGCAGAGCCTGCGGGAATAGAGGAATTTATCGAGGGGCTGCGCGAGTCCGCACCGGATTCGGTAGAGGAGATATGCTCGACATCAAGCGGAACGATAGCTGAGCTTGATACGGACGGCAGGCGCAGCTGTGAGCTGCGTTATGACGAGAGCGCGTTGCTCGGCACCGACTGCGAGACTGTGGTGGTATTCGATGATGGGGCGCCGGGACGGATAACCGTTTACCGTACCGGTCCCTCCGGCTCTGCGCTCTGTTTTGATCGGTACAGCCCGCGTATGACGAGCATGTACGCAACGCCGCACGGACAGATAGCTCTCGGTATAATCACGCATCGAGTACATAACAGTCTGTATGAGCTGCTTGACGGCGGCAGCCGCGGCGAGATGGTCATAGACTATACGCTCGAGATGGGCGGCGCTGCGACCGAGTACAGCCACATGCATCTGACGGCGGTCGAGCAGAACGATTGATAAGGCAAACGTATCGCCGAAACCTAAATACATCTAAAATATATAATACATATAATAAGCACGAGTCAGATGCATAAGTTGAATTGCGGCGCTTTGCCATCAAAAACAGGGCGGCTGCCCGCGAAAGGAAGATGAACATGACCGAAACGAATCGCTTGCTGTTTGATTTTATTGCCGCATCACCCACTCCGTATCATGCCGTCGCACAGGCGGTACGCCGGCTCGAGGAGAGCGGCTTTATACCGTTGTCCGAGAGCGAGGAATGGCAGCCCAAGTGCGGAAAGAGCTACTATGTTACCCGCGGCGGCTCGTCGCTCATCGCTTTTACCGTGCCGCAGGAGGACTATGCGGGCTTTATGATAGCTGCATCGCACTCAGACAGCCCGACCTTTCGGCTACGTCAACGCCCGTGCGTCGGCGCAGCTGGCATGACCCGGCTGTCGGTCGAGGGCTACGGCGGAAGGCTGAAGTATTCATGGCTCGACCGTCCGCTTTCCGTCGCGGGGCGTGTGACGGTGCGTACCCCGCTCGGCGCGGGTGCCAGACTTGTAGATCTCGGCGCGCCGTGCGCCGTTATACCGAGCGTCGCCATTCATATGCGGCGCGGCGTCAGCGAGAGCGACCTCAGCCCGGCGGTCGATATGCTGCCGCTTTTCTCGGCATCACCCGACGCGGATATCATGTCGCATATTGCAGAGGCGGCTGGGGTGGATGAGGACGATATCCTCTCGCACGATCTTATGCTCTATGAGCCGTCATACGGCGAGGAATGGAACGGGCTCATCTGCGCGCCGCGTCTCGACGATCTGCAGTGCGCATATGCCTCGCTTGAGGCGTTTCTGTGCTCGGGCGAGAGCGGCAGTATAAAGGTGTACTGCCTGCTCGATAACGAGGAGGTAGGAAGCAGAACACGTCAGGGCGCGGATTCTTCATTCCTGCGTGACACACTCGGCAGAGTGGTCGTGGGTCTCGGCGGCGACGGATCGGCGCTTGCGCGCGCGGCATCGGAGAGCTTTCTTGTCAGCTGCGACAACGCACATGCCGTTCACCCGCGCATCCCGAGCTATCCGACCCGACGCATGCGCCCGTGCTCGGCGGCGGTATTGTGATAAAGTACAACGCTGCGCAGCACTACACGACCGATGGTGTGTCCTCCGCGCTTTTCCGTCTCATATGCGAGGAGGCGGGAGTCGCGGCGCAGGACTATGCCAACCGCGCGGATATGCCCGGAGGCTCGACGCTCGGAAACATCTCCGCATCTCAGCTCTCGGTATGCTCGGTCGATATCGGTATAGCGCAGCTCGCGATGCATTCCTGCCGCGAAACGGCGGGCGCGTCGGATACCGAGGCGATGATACGTGCGCTGACCGTTTTTACGAAAAGACGCTTATCTGCGAGCGCGACGGAGAGTACAAGCTGCTTTAATTCGCTGCGCTGCATGACGGCATAAACAAAGCATGCAGAGCCACCGTCCGTGCGAAAGCTCTGTCGGCTGTATGGCGCCGTATGGCGTCGCTCGGCTGTGTCGACAGCCGAAATTTTACAGAATAAGCCGATATTTCACAGAACAAAAGGAGGATCCCCGCTTGCAGGGGGATCGTGAATGAAAATGGATAAATCGGAAAAAAAAGTAAGATCAAGGACAAAACAAACGCCATGCGCATTATCGAGTCTAAAAAGCTCGAATACAAGCTGTTTACCTGTCCGTGTGAGGAGGCAAAGAGCGCGGACGAGATAGCAGTGATATTCGGCAAGGAGCCGGAGCGGGTGTTCAAGACGCTTGTCACGGTCGGCAAAAGCGGCGAGCACTATGTCTTTATGCTGCCCGCCTGCGATGAGCTTGATCTGAAAAAAAGCGGCAAAGGCGGTAGGCGAAAAAGTCTGTGGAGATGATAAAGTCAAAGGAGCTGCTCCCGCTCACCGGTTACATACACGGCGGCTGCTCGCCGGTCGGAATGAAGAAATTTTTCCGCACCACCGCGCACATCACCGCGCAGGATTACGAGACCGTCACCTTCAGCGCGGGAAGGATAGGCTGGATGATGGAGATGGCACCCGGCGACCTCGGGCGCGCGATACGGCTCGGATATGCCGACATTACCCGAGAGCATGAATAAGCCGGCGCTGCACCGTAGGACAAGCGGTACGGCGCTGCGATGATAATGCGATGATAAGAAGATAAAAAGATAATATTCGTCGGATACCGGACGCACAAAGGCGCGGTATCGGCTGAGCTGCGTGCTGCGGCTCACTGCCACTTTATAGCGGCTATAAAAAGATGATAACAAAAACGCGTTTTGCTCTTCATTTTTTTTTTTCAAAAGTGTGGTAAAATACAAGGGTAAGACATTGTCAGGCACCCCGGTGCCGCTTCAACCGACGGCAAGAAAGGAATCAACAGGAATGAATGAGCGATATTTACGAAAATCCGCTGTGCACACGTTATTCCGGTCCCGAGATGAAAAAGATATTCTCCCCGGATACCAAGTTCCGTACATGGAGAAAGCTCTGGATAGCCCTTGCAGAGAGCGAGCGCGAGCTCGGGCTCGGCATAACCGAGGAGCAGATAGCGGAGCTGCGTGCACATGTCGACGATATAGATTACGAGCGTGCGCGTAAGTACGAGCATGAGGTGCGTCACGATGTTATGGCGCACGTCAAGACGTACGGTGACGCATGCCCCGGCGCGAAGGGAATAATCCATCTCGGCGCGACCTCCTGCTACGTCGGAGACAATACCGATATCATACTTATGAAGCGTGCGCTCGGTGTTGTCCGTCGTCTGCTGCTCGGCGCTATCTCCGCCATTGCGGACTTTGCCGAGAAGTACAAGGACCTGCCGACCCTCGCATATACACATTTTCAGGCTGCTCAGCCGACAACGCTCGGCAAGCGCGCGACCCTCTGGCTGCAGGACCTTATCTCCGACCTCGAGTTGCTCGATTTCGAGTCGGGAAGACTGCGCCTGCTCGGCTGCAAGGGTACTACCGGTACGGCAGCGAGCTTCTATGAGCTGTTCGACGGCGATACCGAGAAGATAAAGCTGCTCGAGAAGAAAATTGCCGAGAAGATGGGCATGGACGGCTGCTACCCCCGTATCGGGACAGACGTATTCGAGAAAGGTCGACTACAATGTTCTTTCGGTGCTCAGCTCCATCGCGCAGAGCGCGGCAAAATTCTCGAACGATATCCGTCTGCTCGCGCATCTCAAGGAGTTTGACGAGCCGTTCGAGACGGGTCAGATAGGCTCGAGCGCGATGGCATACAAAGCGTAACCCGATGCGCAGCGAGCGTATTGCGTCGCTCTGCCGCTATGTGATGATAGACACGCTCAATCCCGCCATTACCGCAGCTACGCAGTGGTTCGAGCGCACGCTCGACGACTCCGCAAACAAGCGTATCTCGGTGCCCGAGGCGTTTCTTGCGATAGACGGTATCCTCTCGCTGTACATCAACGTCATCAGCGGCGGAACGCCTTATCCGAATATGATGAAGCGCCATCTCGACGAGGAGCTTCCCTACATGGCGACCGAAAACATCCTTATGTACTGCGTAAAGCGCGGCGGCGACAGACAGGAGCTGCACGAGGCTATTCGCCGTCACTCGGTTGCCGCAACAAAGCAGATAAAGCTCTGCGGCGCGCCGAATGATCTCTTCGACCGCATTCTCGCAGACCCGATATTCGGTCTTAGCCGCGAGGAGCTTGAGAAGGTCGCAGACCCCGCGCTCTTTGTCGGCTGCGCGCCTACTCAGACCGAGGAATATCTGCGCGACGTTGTAAGACCGCTGCTCGAGGCAAACCGCGACGAGCAGGGCGTTAATGTCAGCATCGAGGTCTGAGCGGCTGCATCGGCTTATCCGAATCACTTTTGCTTAAACGAATAATATATATATGAGAGGTACAAAAAAATGATCACATCAATCACCGGAATCAACTGGGGCGACGAGGGCAGAGGGCAGAATGGTTGACCTGCTCAGCCGCGATTACGACATCGTCGTTCGCTATCAGGGAGGAAACAACGCAGGTCACACCGTCGTCAACGAGAAGGGAAAATTCATACTCAATCTTCTTCCCTCCGGTATCCTCCGCGACGACACCGTCAATGTGCTCGGACCCGGCATGGTCATCGACGTAGAGCACCTTTTCGGCGAGGTCAAGAAGCTCCGCGATGCGGGCATCACCATTACCCCCGATAACCTCAAGATAAGCGACCGCGCGGTCATCTGCATGCCCTATCACAAGATGCTCGACTGCCTCGAGGAGGACCGCCTCGGCGACGCTAAGTTCGGCTCTACAAGACGCGGAATCGCTCCCGTATACGCCGACCGCTTTATGAAAAAAAGGTATTCCGTATGGGCGAGCTGCTCCACATGGATTCGGTAAAGCGCAAGATGCCCGGCATCATCGAGTGGAAGAACCTCACCGTTCACGGCGGCTACGGCGCGCCCGAGCTAAAGAGCGAGGATATGATCGCATGGCTCGAGGAGTTCGGTCTGCCGTTCACCGACTATATCTGCAATACTACCGAATATCTCGGTGCTGCCGTCAAGGCGGGCAAGAATATCATGTTCGAGGCTCAGCTCGGCGCACTCCGCGATATCGACTTCGGCATCGTGCCTTATACAAGCTCCTCCTACACTATCTCGTCCTTTGCCCCCATCGGCGCGGGCATTCCGTTCGCTCATCTCGATAAGGCTATCGGTATAATGAAGGCTTACTCGAGCTGCGTAGGTGAGGGTCCCTTTACCTGTGAGCTGTTCGGCGACGAGGCAAAAGGCTCTCCGCGACGCGGGCGGCGAGTACGGTGCTGCTACCGGCAGGCCCCCGCAGAGTCGGCGGCTTTGATATCCCCGCCTCCAAGTACGGTATTCTTATGCAGGGTGCTACCGAGATCGCACTGACCAAAAGCTCGATGTACTCTCTTACCTCGATAAGATACCCGTCTGCGTCAAGTATGATGTTGACGGTGAGCTTACCGACGTGTTCCCCGTAGGCGATGCGCTCAATGCAGCTAAGCCCGTTTATGAGTACCTCGACGGCTGGAAGACCGATGTCTCAGGCTGCCGCAGCTTTGATAAGCTGCCCGAGAATGCGCAGAAGTATGTTAAGTATATCGAGCGCATGACCGAGTGCAATATCAAGTATGTATCTGTCGGAGCGGGGCGCGACGAGTATTTCATCATGTAACTTAGAAAAGGCTAAATACCGCCGAAAACCGTCTCTGCCGTACGCTTGTACGGCGACGAGGCGGTTTTTCGACGATTCTGCATCTTTTTTATCTCTCCCCGATTCGGGTCGGCTGAAAGCGCAGACCGAAAAAGCTCTCTATGAGGCAGCACGAAATATGTATTCAAAATCACCTGAGTATTATACAAGAGAGTAATGTATAAAAACGGCGAGTTGCAGCGGTGTGTTTTTCGCTGCGGCTCGCCGTTTATCTTTATGACAGGTCAGCCCATATCGACGCCGACGCACTTATAGAAATATTTTGACCATGCGACCGAGTTATGGCTCTGAATATTGCCGACAAAGAGAATATCGGTCAGACCGTAATTCTTATAGGTCTCGGCTATATTTTCGTCGCAGTAGCGCGGGTCTATGACTATGATATTTCCGTAGTGCTCCGCGAGGAACGGGACAAAGGCGTTTCCGTACGAGTCCTTCAGGACGAGGATCGAGCGATCCTGCGGATTGGACGGGACGTTTATCACCGTAAACGGGTTATCGCTCGCGATGAACGAGAGATAGCTGCCGTATTCGGGGATTATCAGGCGGTCATAGGTCTGCGTCGTACCGTCGCGGCGGGTCACTGTCATGGTCGCGTCCTTGGTCGGGTAATGTACCTCGACGGTGTCGCGGAAGCTTTTGACCCTTGCATCTCCGGTGAACGAGTACATAGAGCCTTGAAAATCGTCGTTTATCACCTCGTAGCGCATGTCCGAGAGCGGGGTCGGAGTCAGTCCGACCGACTCGGCAAAGGCTCGGTATGCATAATATGCGCCGAGCTGCGTCCAGTGGTGGTCGCTCTTGAAGTACAGATATTCCTTGCGGTGAGAATAGATCTCGGAGTAGCTGTTGACGAAATTTACTCCGGAGAAGCGCGACTGCATCGTGTCGAGCACCCATTTCTGATCGGTGAAATCGGGCGTGACCTCCGGGTCGTCTACCACTATCGCAGAGACGGGGCAGGGCAGGACGCTCACGCGCGTCCCGGAAGAAAAAGTGAGGCATAATACTGTGCGCACTGCGAGAAATATCCTACGGCAGTTTCGCCGTAGCCGGAGATGGTATACACCGCATCTCCGTAGATGAACATTCCGCTGCCGATAAAGTCAGCTTCCGCGCCCTGATTCTCGCTGATGCCCGCCGTGCGGACGTGAACGGTACAGGAGCAGCTCGCCTCGCCGTATGTGACGGTGACGGTGCTCTCTCCCTCGGCTGCAGCCGTTATTACCACGCTCTCTCCGTCAAGCACCGCGCTTGCGGCATCACCCGAGCAGTCAAAGAGACAGCTCGCCCTCACCGGTGACGGTCAGGTCGAGCGTTGCTGTGCTGCCCTACATACAGTGTGATATCGCTCTCGGACAGCGACACGGTTATAGCTTCGGGCGGCTCTGCAAGGTGCTTGAAATATCCTGCCTTGTCGCCGTTCCAGCGCTTTGCCGCGCGTCTGCCCAGATCCTCGAGACGCTGCTCTGCGTCCGGCGAGAGTGATTCGTCGGTCATGGCGGGCGCATCGAGCACCGACAGCCCGCCTTTCGGTCCGGTCAGTGTGCCTATCCTGCGCGATACCGACATCAACCGTTCTCTGCCGACAAAGGTATCCGAAAAATGCAGTGCGAGCTGCGAAAAATATTCTCCGCTGCGCAGTGCCTGTGCCGAATAGGTCGGCATAGGCGTGAAGAAGTGTTCGGTTCTCACTCTCGGATACGGTCGGTCGGTTCGGCTGAAAGAAATTATATGCCGATACAGCGCACAGCGCCGTTCCGAGTACGGCAAGGCAGATGCGTTCTGCGACGATTGCCCGCTGCCGCTCGACGGTTTTACGCTCCTGCGGTGCTTCGGAGGCTTTCCTGCCGCTGTATGCTCCGGAGGCAGGCTTGATGCGCGGCGCCTCGGCTGTCTGCCGTCTCGCGTTATTTCGGCAGCCCGCAAATCGCGGGGCTGCTCGGGAGGGTGCACACCGCTGCGAGGCTGTCCGGATGCTTGTACATTATGAGATCCTTCGAGCGCTTGCGCATTGTGAAAGCCTTCGAGTGTTTGCGCATTATGAAAGCCTTCGGGTGCTCGGCGTCGGAGCTTATTTTCCCAATGCCGGGCGGCAATGCGCTCGGGCGTTTGTACGGCTCGGCGGCTTTTGTTCGGTTCTTTCGGTGCGGCATTTCTGCCCGAGCCGCTCGGCTTAATGCCGCTGCGGCGCGGAGAGGCTGTTCTGCAGCAGAAACTCGTCGTTGTCATCATCCTCGACAAACGCCTCGTAATTTATGTTGCTTATCGGTACGAGCGGCTTATCTTCGCGGTACCGGACGGGTTGCATATTACTTCTCTTAATTCTTTTCTTCATAATCAGAACCTGAAATACAGAAACGGATTATACGTATTGCCGACAAGGCAGGCGCTCGATGCCGCCACGGTCACTATTACGAACAGCGTGCCGGCAGCGGCTCTGAGCCATGCGGGCGGCGTGCCGAAGCGGCGGTATATCAGCCTGCGCAGCGCCGGAATCATCGGCAATGACAGCAGCAGCGCCGCGATTATAAGATAGAGATATTCGCGCAGCACAGCCTCGGTAAATACATTTGAAAAGCCGCAGACACCGATGCCGAGCAGCCGACCGAGCGATGCGAAAACATTGCTCTCGCTGCTGAATATCGCCATTCCGAATACGGTGATCAGCGCAAAATAAATATGCGCGAGAATGCCGGAGACCGCTCGCGGCAGATGTTTTTTCAGGTGCGGCTGAATAAACATCTCGAGCGTCAGCAGAACAAAGTAGTAAAGTCCCCATAGGACATAGTTCCAGCTTGCGCCGTGCCACAGACCGGTCGCCGACCATACGCACAGCAGCGCCGTCACGGTGATGGCGGCGCGAGCCGCTTTTTTGTGCCCGTGCGCACGCAGACTGCGTGAGAGGGAGTTCATTGCTCTGCTGCGCAGAACGGGATAGAACAGATAATCTCGGAACCACGAGGAGAGCGAGATTGGCCAACGTCTCCAAAATTCGGTCGCGCTTGCGGAGACAAACGGGTAGTTGAAGTTCTCGGGAAAGTCAACGCCGAGCATCCGCCCGAGTCCTATCGCCATATCGCTGTAGCCCGAAAAAATCAAAGTATATCTGCAGCGTAAAGAGCAGAGCACGCGCCCATACGGTGGTGAGCGCCGGAGCGCCGGTCAGCGCGTCGAGCGCAGCTACCGCAGCGGCGCAGTAGTTGGAGATCAGCACTTTTTTGCCGAGACCGCGCGCAAAGCGGCATACACCGCGAAACACATCGTGCGTATCCGGCTTTATCTCGTCGAGAGCGGGCGCAATATCTCCGTAGCGGACGATAGGCCCTGCGATGAGCTGCGGAAAAAAGGATATGTAGAGCAGCAGCCGCGAAAACGAGCGCTGCGGCGGATACATTCCGCGATAGACGTCGATTATATACGACAGCGCCTGAAATATGAAAATGAAAGCTGATGCCTATCGGCAGACGTATGCCGGGCAGCGGCAGCGAGCATCCGAATACGGAATTGACGGTGCCTATGATAAAATCGGTATACTTGAAAACGCCGAGCAGGGCGATATTTATCAGCACAGTGAGCACACACAGCACCCTGCGGGCGCGGTCGCTCTTTCCTCCCTGCTCGCCTATCAGGTCTGCCGAGCAGCCAGTCGGCAAGCGACGGTGCCTATCATCAGCAGAACGTATATCGGCTCGCCCCATGCGTAGAAGAGCTGGAGGGAGGCGATTATCAGAAGCGCACGGCGGAAGCCGGTACGCGGTACGGCATAGAAAAGTATCAGCAGCGGCGGAAGAAAGCCGTATATGAAAAACAGACTTGAAAAACAGCATAATTCTCCGTTTGCTCCGCCACGCGTGAGCGATTCGTGCGCGGCATTGCGCAATGGCTCGGACGGGCGGGGATGTTTTTTGTAGCTTACATATCCACTATTGTAATAAGCGTATAATAAAATAAGCGGCGGAACGATGTGCGCGGCTCTGCGGCGCAATACCCTTTGTGTCAGATCGCCGCGGCGCGAATAACGCGCCGCGATATCCCTGTATCGGCAGACTCACCGGATGCATTCCGGCATTGCTCCTCAGCGTCGATTTTCGGCACCTACTTTCGACGTTGATTTGGGTGATTCGAACATAACATTCGGAACCGATACAATGCCTTGGTTTTAATATTCTAACACTTTTCGGACGAATGTCAAGCAAAACAAGCTATTGAAATGCCGATTTTTTTGCGCATAATGTAAAAAAAACTCTAATGTGCTCGGTAATTGTTTGCGCCTGAAAATAGTTATATTTTTCGGCTATAAAAACACAAGTATTTGATGACGTTTGGTGGTAAAGTACTATATGAAGAATTATCGTGTGTAATTGTACCTATGCGAATTTGCGTCGTGGAAGAAAAATTCCTCCCATGTGCTTATTTGGTTCAGCGTTACCGTTATTTCGCGGTGATCATACTTCTGCACTCGGAGGAACTTTTCACGGTGAAAAATAATGCGAATATGAAGAAAACAAGGATTATAATACGGCATATTTCAAATGCCATTCCGGCGGGCAAGCTCGCTGTTATAACCGGCGACAGCCTTGACGGAGCGAGCTTTACCTTCCGTCGGCTGCATTCCGACCGGGACTCGGTGCTTGAGGCGATAAAGTCCGGAGCATCCGGCTCCGCACTTTTCGGTACCGACGAAAACGGCGTTACGGTCGAAACGGTAAAGGTCTCTGACGGACATGTCGCTACCGTCATAACGCCGGACGGAGATTTCTCCGGATGGAGCGTTACCGCAGAGCGGGACGGCGAGGTCAGCGTACCTTACCTCTTTAATATTCCGGTCATTTCCTGGCTTCAGAATGATTCGGTCTGCGCGGGCGAGGGTATCCGCATCTTCGGTCAGTGTTTTGCTGCACCGGACCGCTTTTTACCGAGGTGGGTGTCTGCGAGGACGGCGTTCACGGATACGGGAGAATGCTCTCCGAGGGGCACGGTGTGTCGGTTTTCCTGCGCGACAGCGCGGGCACGGTGCATGAGCTTGCCGTTACGGAGGCTTCCTGCTACGAGATACGGGCAGCCGTCCCGGCGCTTGCCGCAGAGGGCGCGTGCACACTCTATGTCATGAACGAGTCGAGCGGCGCGATTGCAGAGCTCGAGACCGAGGTACATCCCGCAGGCTATTTTGAGTGTGCAAAGAAAAAGGATAAGCTGTTTAATGTAGTCGAGTACGGCGCGGTTGGTATCATTCAGCGATCGTTTGACTATGCTCGCGATATAACCTACGAAAATCTGCCCGACAGTGCTCCCGGCTTTCAGCGCGCGCTTGATGCTGCGGGTGCGAACGGCGGCGGTACGGTATTTGTACCGAACGGACGCTACCACTTCTACGGACCTATCTTTATCCCGCGCGGCGTTCGCCTTGCGGGCGAGGATCCGAACCGCGTATGGCTCGAGCTTCCGCTCGGCATGGGACCGATAGACGGCTGGGGCGATTGGAAGCAGGGCTCCGCGATAAACGTATTTATCGTCGGTGAGGGCGACTTTGAGATAGAGAATCTCAATATCATGAGCGTCTATTCTCCCGTTGTTATCGGAGCGCCGGTCAACGATGGCTGCCGTGCAAAGCTCGGCGATGACAAGTTCAACCATACTCCCTGCTACGAAAATCTGCTTGATCAGACGAAGGATGCGAACAATGTCGTCATCCGCAACTGCCACATCTATCAATCTCCCACATATATAGAGCACCGTAAGGCAGACCGTACCGAGCCGTTCTTTACGAGCGAATACGAGAATGCCCGCAGAGGTGCACAGCCGGTGACAAACTACGGCGCGATAGTCAATGTATGGACCGCGATTGCTATTAAGGGCACAAATATAACGGTAGAGAATAATGTGATAGAGGGCGGCGGAGACTGCCTGTGCATCATGGGCGCGCAGAATTGCCTTATTCGCAACAATATAATGGTCGGCGGAGATATGGCGGGCTGCATGTCCTTCTTCTCAACGTCGTATAATCCCGATAACAGCTGGCGCAGACAGTGCCGAAACATCATTCTCGAGGGTAACGAGTTCAGCATTCAGTCAAAGACCAGCCGCGCTATCTTTTTGGATAATGGAGGAGCACGCCAACTACTACATGGCTCACAATGTGATAAAGCCGCTGTACTGGCACTGCGACTCCGAGGGCTTCTGCTTCCATATTTGGAGCAATCACATGCTTGCGCCGACAAAGAGCTTTGACGGGCGCCGGATCACCTTTGACATGGACGGCGTTTACAAGCAGTACGGCAACGCATGGGGACTTATGAAGGATGGAAAATTCATACCCGGCGTGTTCGGACGCGGCTGCATCTACATTACCGGAGGTACCGGTATCGGTACGCGCATTCCGATAGTGTCGAACGACGAGGATTCGGTCACTATGGCATACGAGCCCGACTGCGAGCTTGATGAAACAAGTGTTGTTTGCCTCTCGGATTTCAAAAAAAGTTTGAGAATACATATATAGTCGAAAACGAGGTCGGAGCGCTCGGCAGAGGTATCTACTACTGGGGGCGGCACCTACCGAATGTCGTGGACGGAAACGAACTCTGCGACAACGGCGGTATACTGATGGAGGATCTTTCCGGCTGCGGCGATACATGGCAGAGCGCCGGCGAGCTGTTCGGTCAGATACTGAACAACCGCGTCTATCGCGGACGCGCGTTCTACTCTAACAGCAGTACGATAGGCGTACTCGGCGGAACTACGCACGACACCTCGGTCTCGGTCATCATTCGTGGCAATGTTGCGGAGGACGATACGACCTATGTGGCGCTGCCTCGCCGTAAGTACGAGGACGGCAGCTTCAGCTATCGCGGAATCGTATTCGAGGATAACCTCAGCCGCAACAGCGAGTATGGCACCGAGCTCGGCAGCGGCGTAAGCGTCGTTATCCGCGGGGCGAAATACGACAAACGTAAAGACCGAGATAGCCGATGAGGGTGCGGATCTCACCGTGCTTGACCGCTGAGCTGCGGACGACGCTCGGCAGATATACTTTTTACGATATCGAGCCGCTGTTCGGCGGCAGAAATATAATCATCAGCGGCGGTGGAGCCGTCGCCGGTATGCGTGGCATGCCGAAAGGAGAACACAATGGAAAAGATTTTCTACATATCCGCGGGCTTTGTCGGCGGAGACGGGAGTAAGGATAGACCCTTCGGCTCCTTTATCGAGGCGAGAGATTCCATCCGCACTCTTCGTGCCGCAGGTACTGTCTGTGCGGGCGATGCCGTGACCGTACTCGTTCACGGCGGCGAGTATGACTTTGCCGAGACCTTCGTGCTCGATGAGCGTGATGCCGGGCGCGAGGGCGCACCCATGACGTACAGGGCTTGCGACGGCGAAAAGGTTGTCATAAGCGGAGGCAGAACGCTCAAGACCGAGCGCTTCTATCGCCCGGATGCTGCGGATGTCGCCTGCGTTGCAAAGAAGTATCCCGAGGCGGCAGAACGCATCGTCGCATACGACCTGCTCGCCGACGGAATAAAGATAGACGACGGTCTCCAGGTTTACTGGAACGGAAACCGCGCAATACTTGCACGCTATCCCAACACGGCTTACTCCTTCATGGATGAGGTCACGGGTACCGAGGTCGACGCAGAGGGCAATCCGTGCGGCTCGCAGGAGGGCACGGGCAAGGTCAGACAGTGGGATTACGAGTTCACCGATCCCGATAATATCGTCGAGACCTGGGAGAGCGTAGAGGGTGTCAAGATAGACGGAAACTTCTACATCGACTGGGCATCCACGAGCGGCTATCTCACGGGTCGCGACCCTGAGAAGCACCGCGTGTCCATCCACTGCAACGGCGAGGCGCGCAAGGGCGGAAGATACTACTTCTCCAACATCCTTGACGAACTCGATATCCCGGGTGAGTACTATGTCGACGCAAAGCGCGGCATCCTCTACTTTTACCCCGAGCAGGATATCACCGAGACCGAGGTCATTGTAACGCAGTGCCCTGAGTTCGTCGTCAAGGTAACATCAGACTATGTCACTCTCGAGGACTTCACCATCGAGACCGCAAAAAGACAGCCTCGTCAGGATCGAGGGAACGGGCGACATCGTGCGCGGCTGCACCATCCGCCGCTGCCGTAAGTCGGGAATCCTCTTTGACGGATACAAGGCGCTTTTCTCACACAACGAGATATACAATATCGGCGGCGAGGGTATCGACATGGGCGGCGGCGATCAGGAAAAAGATGCTTCCGTCCGAGTCCGAGATATCGGATAATGTTTTCCATGATTTCGGCGAGATCTTCCGCGTATACAACGGCGGAATCTTCTTCCGCGGCAGGGGAATCACCTGCCTGCACAACGAGTTTTTTACAATGCACCGCACCTTGCAATGTCAATGCTCAGCGGTGACCTTGTAATAGAGTACAATTATATTCACGATGTTTGCTACGAGGCGAACGACGCAGGCGCCGTATATCTCGGTGGCTGGTCGGCAAACGATGTGTGCTTCTGCCACAACCTCATAAAGCATATCGTTAATATATATAAGACAGGTGCACCGAACGGCTTCTATAACGACGACGGCGGCGCAGGAAAGATCGCGAGAGCAAACCTCTTCATCGACATCGACGGCAACTCTTTTGCGATGGGCGGCGGCAGAGACAATATCATTACCGACAATATCATGATAAACACCCGTTCCTTGCCTACGATGAGCGTCTCTACTACGATCAGTGGGAGATGCACAATGCGATCTATCCGACCGCGGGACTCTGGAATAACCTTATCCTTCATCCCGCATACGGCTCCAAGGAGTGGGCAATCCGCTATCCGAGAACAACATATATCAAGGCGACAAATGTCCGCGACTATCAGAGCCGCTTCGTTCCCTACGCGCTCGGTCATGCGACGGTCCGCAGTAATGTAACCGTTGCAAACTCGCCGGTGCTCCGCCGCAACGATGTTCAGCCGGATACCATCCGCCTTGCGAACTTCCGCGACAATCTGCACTTCTTCTCGATCGACGATATCGGATTTGTCGATTACGAGGGCGGAGACTACCGTCTGCGCCCCCGATTCCCCGAGTTTTGTATGAACTTCCGGGATTTGATGCTTGCGACTTTACCCTTTGCGGTGTAAGATAATCTGTGTAAGAAACATACCCCCTTCTGCGAGGCAGATAAACCAAACGACAAGGTCGGGGGACATATCGCGGTCTCCTTGCCTGAAAACACACAAAAACGAAAGGTATGGCACAAAAATGAAAAAATCAATCAAGCTTGCTTCCTTCATTGCAGCAGCAATGGCGACTGTATGCGCACTTACGGTCGCAACGGGTGCTGCCCGTGAACGCTACAAGTGGGGCGATGTCAACGGTAGCGGCGGAGATGCCGATACTGCGGATATCGTGCGTCTGATGAAGCACGTGGCGGGAGCGGATGTTGTTACATTCCATCCCGATCTTAACGGCGATGGTGATGTCAACACTCAGGACCTCATGCGCCTGATGAAGTATATCGCCGGTAATGAGGTCGAGACCATTAAATTCGAAACTCTCGGCGAGACCGAGAATCCCGCCGGCGAGGAGTATACACCCGTAACTCCCGTGCCTGCGGCAGAGGATATCTCCGATAAGTTCGATATAAGCGAGGGACTTGTTCTTGTCAATGCAAAGAGAAAGTCCGACTACACCATCGTATGTCAGGGCGCCGCTAACCAGGTAAGCGGAACCACCATCCGCGACTTTGCTCAGGCGACCCACGAGTACGAGGCTGCGGTCGCACTTCAGGATACAATTAAGGACATGACCGGCTGCGGCATAAGGCTGGTCAACGATCTGAAGAATCCTGCCAAGAACCCGAGCACCGATGATAAGGTAATCGTAATCGGTTCTACCTCCCGTGACGAGCTTTACGGCATAGACTATACTCAGTATGTCGGTGACAGCTTCTCGGTCAAGGCATACGGAAATAACATCGTTCTTTCCGCCGCACTCAACCCGAGAACCGATGAGAATCCCTATCAGGATTACGATACCGCTGACGGTATTTGGAATGCTGTTTACTACTTCGTAAAGGAATACCTCCATTACGATCCCGCTGTGACTATGACAACGCCTAAGGCGACAAAGGGCATCAGCGTCAGCATAAACGACTATATGTATACCGACGAGACCAAGGTTCCCGCACTCAAGGAGACCTCAAACAAGGACGGCTTCGACGTTTCCGAGTACGGTAATATCGGATATAACGACCTGACACGTCATAATGCATATACCGAAAAGAGCTCTCCCACATGCTACACGAAGATATTGAAATCCAAGTCTGATTACAATACGATATTTAAGAAGGCTAAGAATAGGGGTCAGCTGATCTTCAACTCCATCGAGTCCTGTTACTTCTGCGATTGCGCGGACTGCAAGAAGGCGGCAGAGGAAGAGGGCACCGAGATGGGCGCATTCTACAAGCTCGTTCGTAAGATCGCATCAGATCTCGGCGATACAAAGCTGCGTATCCTCGCTGCAAACCACACCTATAATCCTCCCAAGACCTCGCTCGGAGACAATGTTGAGGTTCTTATCTATAACCCCAAGCTCTGCTCGGCACATTCTCTCGGCGACGCTAAGTGCCCGGTAAACTCAGAGTTTACAAAGGTCGTTGAGTCTTGGAAGTCGGTATGCGGAATGATCAGTGTTCTCGACTTCACCTCAGACTACTACTACTTCCCGATCACCTTCCCGAACCTCTATACTATGAGGGAGAACCTCGCATGGTACAAGGCTAACGGCTTCTACGGTGTTTATCTCCAGATAGACACGACTCAGGCTTGCCTCGAGTTTGCAGACCTCCGTCTCTACCTCGCAAGAGTACTGCTTGAGAATCCGTCTATGAGTGCAGAGGAGTACAGCGAGCATATCAACTCCGGTCTTGCTTACTACTACGGCGCAGAGAATGCCGAGGCGCTCCGCCAGTACATTGATCTCGCAGATGAGCTTGCTCATGACGGCTACTACTGCTTCAATATCTATTCCGAGCCGAACGACGTTCTCCCGATGGAGGAAGTTGTCGACGGCGTTGTAAGCTACGATACCGTATTCCCGAAGAAGGCATATGCGCTCTGGGAGTCCGTACATCCTTACAATGAGACACTTGCACGCAATGAATCTTACCTCGCGCGCATGCTCTCCTCCCGTTATCAGTCCTCGCCTGTTTCGCATGCAAAGACTCAGTATCAGGAGTGGATGATGTCTGTTGTCGAGATGCGTGACAGATCGTGGGTACTTAACCGTATTCTCGGTTCCAATAAGTAATTTGTAATTTTAATATCGGCGTCACTTTTCGGATGCCGATCAGCGGTATTCTGACCGCGGGATGCCTTTCTCGACCGGCAGATGCCGGAATGCAGGCTGTGATTGATAGACTGTCGGACGGCGGGCAGAGCATAACTCTGCCCGTGCAGTCCCGATGCGCTCGATTCTTTCGCAGAAAACGGAATTTGTAACATATAGGTAATTGAAATGAGGCAGATAAAATATCTCCGAAGAGCGGCGACGGCGCTGCTCGGCGCGACCATGCTTTTTTACATCACTGCCGATACTCGCACTCGAGGACATCGGAGAGTGGGATTTACCCGGAGAGAAGATAATATACGTATCTCCGAACGGGATCCGACGATGGCGACGGAAGTGAGGCAAAGCCCTATCGTACGCTCGGTGCGGCAGACAAGGCAGTCGGAGACATTATATCCGGCGGCGCGCATGTGTCCGATATTACCGTATATCTCGGCGGTGGAGTATATCAGCCCGAGAGTACGATAGAGCTTACAAACGGCGGCAATGCCGGGACCGAGGTGGCTTATCGTGCGAAGGACGGCGAGCAGCCGATCATCTGCGGTTGAACAACGCTCTCCGCCGACAAGTTCTATAAGCCGGAGCCCGAGGCTGTGGCAAGCATAAAAGAACGAGACGGCAAGAGGGGCGGTCGTTGCATACGATCTTCGCGCAGACGGTATAGACCCGTCGAAAGTAAAAAAACGGCTTTACTGCGGCGGCGAGAGCTGCACTGTTGCGAGATATCCGAATATCTGGGACAGTGATAATCCTCCGCTCATTATCAGCGGAGCCGAGTCGGTGAGCGAGTCTCCCGTTTCCTTTACAATGGCTGCGGATGAGATCGTTTCTACATGGAGCTCGACTGCGGGGATCAAGCTCGGCGGTCACTTCCAGATCGACTGGATCCAAACGAATGCACGGCTTGACGGTTATGATGCCGACTCCGGCAGGATCACCGTTACCATTCCGAGCGGAAATAAGGAATACCGCGACGGCGGAAGATATTTCTTTACCAATGTATTTGACGAGATAGACGTACCCGGCGAGTATTATATAGATGATACCGGAATACTCTATTACTATCCGATTGCCGAGCTTTCCGAGCGCGAGCTGATGGTCACGGGCAGACTCGGTACCGTTATCAGCGTGAGCGGAGACGGAATAACTCTTGACGGACTTTACGTATACGGCGCGACCAAGAAGGTTATCAGTGTCAAGGCATCCGATTGCAGGATCGAAAATTCGCGCATCGGCTGCTCTGAGGCTGACGGCATCGAAACGGACGGCTATCGAAATGTCGTATACAATAATGAAGTCTCGGCTATCGGTAAGACCGGAATACGTATGCTCGGCGGTGACCGCTCGCTTCTGATACCGTCCGACTCGACTGTCGAGAATAATATTATTCACGATTTCGGAGAGGTCGTCACGGTATACGAGGGCGCATGCAAGTTCGACGGCATAGGATTTACGCTGACGCACAACGAGATATATAATTCGCCTCATTACGCCATATCGGGTAATGCGCGCGACCTTAATATCGAGTATAACTATATCCATAATGTTTGTCGCGAGGGCGGTGACTGCGGCGCTGTGTATATCGCATGGTGGAGCAATCAGAATATCGTCTATCAAAACAATTATATGAGGGATATATATAACGAATACGGCTTTTGCCGCGCCTGCGGGCTTTTATGCCGACGACGGCGGCAGCGGTAAGGTATGCCGCTCAATCTCTTCTACAACATAAGCGGGCTCTCGATACTTATCGGCGGCGGTAAGGACAATATCGTGACCGATAATGTAATACTCAAGGGACCCGACTCTCTTACGCATTCCTTCCAGTATGACGGAAGAACCTACTACGACGATTGGTGCGCGTACTTTGTTACGCTTATCAACGGTATTCCGCCTACACGTGATATTCTCTGGGATAACATGTTCTCCGAGCCGTCATTCGGCACCGAGGAATGGGCATATCATTATCCGCGTACGCACTTCTATAAGACGACTACGGTTCAGGACCGCAACGACCGCTTTGTTTCGTATGCTACCGCTTGCACGGTAGTGCGCAATAATGTGATGACGCCGGGCACCAACACCATAGTCCGTCCGCTCAATGTTGAGAAATTTGCCGTAATGCGCGAGAATATCAGCTTTAACTCGATAGAAGAGCTCGGGTTCGTTGACCCCGCAAACGGCGACTTTACCGTATCTGAGGATTCTATCATATATCAGGCTATTCCGGGCTTCAAGGCGTATGACTTCTCACAATTCGGACGCTACGAGGCCGCCTCTGCCGATGCTGACTGATCGGTATGCCTGAGGCTTGATTTCGATCATCGTCAAATTCCAATATGTTTTGATCTGATAAATATCGCGGGGATGCGCGGGTTTTTCGGCAGGATTTGCCGGAGCGGCGGAGCTCCGTATAAAAATGAAACACCCGGCACATTGTGTCCTGTCGGCTGTTTTCTATCGGAACGGGCACACGGTTTACACGGCAATTGATCGGAGATATAATGAAAATCAAAAATGTATTATGTCTGGTACTTTCGGCATTGACTGCCGTTTCCGTATTTTCCTTTGCAGCTTCGGCTGCCGATAACGGGGCAGCCGACGGTGCGGAGCTTATATATTATGTTTCGCCGAGCGGCTCGGATGATGCCGCCGGAACGGAGCAGGCGCCGTTTGCCACCCCTTGAAAAGGCTCGTGATACTATCCGAGCATCAAGGGCGGATGGACAGCACGCGACGGTAATACTTCGCGGAGGCTCATATGCCAGATCTGAAACCTTTCGGCTTTCGGCTGAGGACGGAGATGTTACCTACCGTGCATATGATGGTGAAACACCGATAATCAGCGGTCTTGAGCTGCTTGACCCCTCGCGCTTTACCGCTCCCCGCGACGGCGATCCGCTTGTCGCGCGCATCAAGAGCGAGGAGGCAAGGGGCGCAGTCCTGACCTACGATCTTTCCGATGTCAGAGCCGACTATATCGGCCAGGCGTTTTTCTTCGGAACCGAGCGCGGTCTTAAGGCGAGATACCCTAACAGCGGATATATTCTCGGCATGCGGGGCAGCGCAAACGACGATGCCCCGAACGGCAAGACCTATTACGATACCGAAAATATCGTTTCCACGTGGGATCCGGATTCGGTAGTAGGGGTAGAAGTTTTTGGGTAACTTCGAGATCGATTGGTCAACCTCTGAGGGAACCATCGCTTCGTATGACCGTGAGAAGAATATTGTAACGCTTAACACAGGCTCGTGGCCTAAGATTCCGGGACGATACTATTACAATCACGTTCTCGAGGAGCTTGACGCTGTCGGAGAGTATTATGCCGATTCCGACAGCAAGACGCTCTACTTCTATGCCCCCGACGGATACACGGAAATGAATATGGGCTTTGTTCTGTGCTCGGACAGCATTGTTATCTCGGAAGCGGACGGTGTCGAATTCGACGGCATCATCCTTGAGGGCTCGGGAAGCTGCGCACTGCGTATTGCCGCATCGGATAATATCGTAAAGAACTGCATTGTGCGGTTCTCCGAGGCAGGCATTAAGGTCGACGGCTACCGCAATGTCATAGATAACAACGATATATATCATATCGGCGCCACGGGAATAAATGTCGGCGGCGGAGACGAGCTCCTGCTTATCCCTTCGGATTCAAGGATTACGAATAATCTTATTCATGACTTCGGAGAGACAAAGCGTGTATATAACGGGGCACTCAACACAACTGGCATCGGTTTTTATATAGCTCATAACGAGATGCATACCGGACCGCACTGTGCATTGACCGACGCCGCCAAGGATATGATATTCGAGTACAATTATATCCACGATGTCTGCTATGAATCGGGAGATGCGGGAGCAATCTATCTCGGAGGCTTCAGCTGTAACGGCGGTGTATTTCGCTATAATATTATAAAAGATATACACAACTACATGAGTACCTATTACAGACCGAACGGCTTCTATTGCGATGACGGCGGCTCCGGTAAGGTGTTCACATCGAATCTTATTATGTTTATCGACGGTGACGGCATCGCGATGGGCGGAGGCAGAGATAATACGATAACGAATAATATAGTTATTGATGCCGGCTTTGCCTACGATCAACGCGGATATTATCCGGGGACCGGTGCGAACGCAGGTATAATGCAGGTGAGTGCGTATCCCGACGGCAACTGGAAGAGCCTTGTCCCGTGGCACAGTCCCGAGTGGGGATATGTTAACCATACTCCCGCATACGGAACAAAGACATGGGCGTACAGAAACGCGTGGGTCATGTTGATGAAGACCTCGAATGTAATGGATATAAACGATAACTTTGTTCCTCAGGCATTCGGAACGCTCAAGGTTAATAACAATATCCTTGCTACGGTAAGCAATGAGGATGTTATCGGCCGCCCGGATGTGATAAGCTACGGCGACCGCAGATACAATTTTCAAAACAATCCCGTCAGACTCGGCTCGTTCCGTGAAAATATCACAACGAGTCTCAGTTATCTGAAGAGCGATGTTTTCGTCGATTACGACGGAGGAAATTACAGCGTACGCGAGGATTCGAATCTCTACGAGCAGATCCCTTCCTTTAGGGCGTGGGATACAACGCTTGTCGGACGGCTTGTCTCCGACTGAGCGAGCTCCGATAAGGCAAGAGGCGCTCCGGCGTCGCCGGACCGTCGGATATTGATTTCGCAATTTTTTTCGGCATCGGCTGCTGCAGTCGGGCACAAAGCCCGTCTGCACGGTCGACAAATAACGGCATGTAATGCCACTGGTGTATACTAAATGAAAAATAACAAAAACGCAAATTCAGCAGAACAATTTCAGCAGCAATGGCAGCTGTGACCGTTGCCGCTTCGCTGACGGGTATCTCGAGCTTTGCTCTTACCCCGGTGATATAAACGATGACGGGACGGTAGACGTTAGGGACGTTGTGCGCCTGATGAAGATCATTGCGGGCATCAATGTGGAGTATGATCACGCAACGTGCGACACTAACGGTGATGGCGCGGTAGACTCGAGAGATATCGTTCGCCTGATGAAGTTTATCTCCGGTCAGGATGTAGAACTCTTCCCGCTCGCTAATACCGCTGTATTTTATGTAAAGGCCGGCGCGACGGACGGAGACGGAACGGCGGCAACGCCCTACGGGACTATTGCAGAGGCACAGCATGCGATCGAACAGGCGTGCGAAAAGGGAGATATTCCCGAGGACTATGATATTAATCTTATCTTCCTCGGCGGTGATTACTATCAGACCTCCACGCTCGTCCTCTCCTCGGAGAAGCTCGGCGGCAGAAGCCGTGCGCTATGTCGCTGCTGCCGGAACGAAGGTAAGAATTATCGGCGGCGCGGTGCTTGACAACTCCAAGCTCGGCGGTGCTGACGACCTTGCAAAGGAAGCCATTAAGGATGCCGCAGCCAAAGCAGCTGTCGTTACCTACGATCTTGCGGCAGAGGGCTATGATTATACAAATGACGCCTTCGCGATATACGAGGACGGCGCTCGCGGTATCGAGGCGAGATACCCCAATAAGTTTGCGAGTTGCGGACTTATGGTCAACTTTAAAGATACAGGAAGCTCCGGCGGTTTGTATTATTTCGCGGATAAGGACGGTATTGTCTCGTCGTGGAAAAACGCAGAGGGCGTAAAGGTCGAGGGCGGCTTTCAGATCGACTGGTCTACCGACCACGGCGTTATTCAAAAGGTAGAGAGCGGCAGGGTTTACATGACCGCCACCAACCCCCGGGCGAAAACGGAACCTATTATTTCTCCGACGTTCTCGACGAGATGGACGTTCCCGGTGAGTATCACATAGATAAGTCTACCGGTATCCTCTATCTCTATCCGACCTCCGACGCCGCGACTACGCGCATACTCGTGCCGATATGCAGGGATGCGCTTATCAAGATCTCCGGCGACGGCATCACTCTTGACGGTATCACCGTAGAGGGCGGTCTCGGCAACGGTATCGAGATCGAGGGCAATAACTGTGCTGTCCGCAACTGTACGGTACGCTGCTTCCGCGGTGCCGGCATCAACGGAAAAGGGCAATAACCTTGTTGTGTATAACAATGAGGTCACGCAGCTCGGCAAGACAGGCATATGCCTCGGCGGCGGCGACATCGCGACCATGCAGCACTCCGGCAATATCATAGACAATAACTCGGCCCATGATTATGCGCTTGTCGATACAGTGTATAATGCAGGTATCGGTGCGGACGGCTACGGATGTACCGTAACGCATAACGAGATATACAATGCGCCGCATAATGCCATCAATTATACCGCTTCGGCCATGGTCATGGAGTACAACTACATCCATGATGTGTGCCAAAATGCGAATGATGCAGGCGCGATATACGACGGCGGGTGGGGTTCGACCACAATATTCCGCAACAATATTGTCAAGGATGTTAAGAACATCTACAAGGCTGAGGTTATGGGCAGAGTTCAGAGTCTCGGTTCACCGAACGGCTATTACAGTGATGATGGCGGTTCGCAGAAAACCGTTGATTCTAATTTGTTTATCAATATCAGCGGCAATGCGCTTGCCTTCGGCGGCGGCAGAGATAATACTTTTGACTAACAATATCATCGTAGACGGCAGTATCGGATACGACGATCGTGTATATTACAAGGTAAAGAATCAGGCCAATGCCGGATGGGCGACCACGCAGACGCAGTTCCCGGGAGGACCGCTGTGGAAAGATCTTCTCTCTAAAGAGGCTTACGGCAGCGAGGGAGTGGGCGATGATCTATCCGCTCACTGCTGTTATCGAGAGGTCAAACGTCGTCGACTATCAGTCGAGATATATCGGAAAGAGCTTCGGCGGCGCAAACCTCCGTCAGAACGTACTCTACCCATCTACGAGATCTTTTTGACATTCAGCCGAACGCGAAACGGCTGGTCGATATAAGAGACAACTACACCACATCGAGACTGTCCGATCTCGGATTTGTCGATTTCGATAACGGTGATTACAGAATCAAGAGCGATGCACCTATCTATATGGCACTGCCCGGGCTTGTTCCCTGCGATGCGGCAAATGTCGGCAGACGGTAAGGAGGCAGTAAAATGAGAAAGCACAGAATAGCTTCGCTTCTTCTCGGAGCGATAATAACCATAGGCTCTGTCTCCGTATTTTCCGGCAGCGTTGCCGGTGCGACTACGGTCGGTGATATGTCCGGCTTTCAGCTCGTATCGAACGGGTCGGTAAAATACTCGATCTCAACCGCCCTGGCCACGGCAGAGGACGGTCCGACTAAGGATTATGAGGCTGCGATAGCGCTTCAGGATACAATGTCCAACATGTGCGGCGGCGCAAGTGTAACGCTGACGTACAAGTATATGTCCTCCTCGAAAAAAGGAGATAATCGTAGGCAGTAACAGTGATCAGAAAAGCGCGGTAAAATTACCGTCGACCGTTCCGAGCTGCAGGACGACGGCTTCATTATCACAGTGTCCGACGAGCGTATCATTATTACCGGCAAGACCGGCGAGGGTACGTGGAACGGCGTGGAGTACTTTATAAAGAACTATCTCGGCTATGATGTATGGAACGATTCCGTCATGCCGACCGACGTTAAGAATATCGGAGTACCTAAGAATATAAATGTTATTGAAAAGGGAACCGATAAGACAAAAAATGCCTCTGGTAACGATAGATGAGAGCGGTACCTTCACCGAGCACCGGTACGGCGATATCGACTATGATTCGATGTTCTCACACAATGCATATGACACCATGAGAAATCAGATGTATTGCTACCCAAGGAGGAGAACATAAAGAGTATCATCTCGAGACGTGTCCCGAGGGGTAAGATAATATACAACACTCTCCTTGATGTCTGCAATTGCGATGCATGTCAGGCAGCCGCACGCGAGGAGGGAACCGAGATGGGCGCTTACTTCCGCCTGATCCGTCGCGCGGCTCAGGAGAATCCCGACAAATGCATTACGATTCTTGCGATGAACAGGACCTTCAAAGGCGCCGGTGTCGAGTCTCGGCTCGAATGTCGATGTTATCATCTGCGACCGTAAGCTCTGCTCGGCGCATTCGATAGGCGACAGCTCGTGCCCCGTCAACCGCGCGTTCGCGGAGAATCTTGCCGCATGGAAGAAGCTGTGCGGCAGCGTATCGGTCGTAGATTTCACCTCCGATTATTTCCACTTCCCGAGCACCTTCCCGAACCTCTTCGTTATGCGCGAAAATGCCGCATACTATAAGGCTCAGGGGGTAAAGAACGTCTATATGCAGTTTGATACCAAGATGGCCGACCTCGAGTTCGTCGATCTGCGCTGCTACCTTGCGGACGCATTGCTGAAGGATCCCGGAATGAGCGAGAGCCGCTATTCCGACATCATGAATAAGGCGATCGCTTATTACTACGGTGCGGAGAATGCGGATTCTATCCGCGCATATATCGACCTCTCGACCGAGGCGTCAAAGGCGAGCGGATGCTTTGATATCTACTCGCGCCCCGAAAAGGTCATTCCCGCCAAGACCGGAGTCGGAAACGGCATCGACGCATACGACTTGACCTTTGCAAAGGCGGCGTATAAGCTCTGGAATGATATCCTGCCTTATCCGTCGACTGCAGTTTGCGCGCGCAGCAGATATTCACTCGCAATATCGAGCCAGTATATGTCAAGCGCGGAGAATCATGCAAAGATGCAGTTCTACACATATGTTTCTCAGATAGCTGATCCCGCAGACCGCACCGCGGTTGCGCGTGCGGTGATGGGCAAATAAACCGTTTATCCGTACGTAGGGCTGACGGATGACACCTTGTTGCTGCTGCATTGCTCCCCGAGGCCGAGGCAGTATTGCCGCGACACCGCCGCATCTATGCTGCGATTACGGCATTTGAATGCCGACGCAATAAGAGTGCGGGCTGCCGCGGCGGTACGTGAAAGGAATTGGTATGAATAAAAAAAGCAAATACGGAAAAATGAGCAGGCTGCTGTCCGCCGTAATGGCGGCGGTAACGCTCTCCTCAGGCTTTGCTGCTCTTTCGGTATCGGCGGACGACCGGGCTGTCGGCGTCGTGCTCTATGTCAGTCCGAGCGGAGACGACTCCGCAGCAGGAACTCTCGGTGCCCCCCTGCGTACTCTCGAGGGTGCTCGTGACGCGGTCAGAGAGCTGCGGAGGGACGGCGATCCCGAGGGCGGCATTACGGTGTACCTGCGTGAGGGTGTGTATTATCAGCCTCAGACGCTTGAGCTTACCGAGGAGGACAGTGCAACCGAGACCTGCCCGATAACATATGCGGCATACAACGGCGAGAGCGTTACTGTCACCGGCGGATATTCGCTCGATCCGTCTAAGTTTACCGAGACGGGCGACAACGTGAAGGCGCGCCTTGTCGATAAAAAAGGCAAAGGAAAAGGTACTTGCATACGACCTCAAGGCGGAGGGCTTGGATTATTCCTATATCGCCACTAATCTCACCGGCGGAACGAGGATAGACAGCCGTCTCTACTACGACGGATTGCGCGGCTGGACCGGCAGATATCCGAACGACGACCGTGCGGCATATGCATATGTCCAGTTCGGCGAGGATTTTACCGGCGATAGCTTTATTGATCCTACCGGAAGAGTCGCCGAGTGGTCGAAGGACTCTATTGCCGGGGCACGGATGTACGGCAACTTCAACATCGACTATGAGACCTCGAACGGAAGGGTCACCGGATATGATCCGGAGACGAACCGCATCACCTTCTCCTCAGAGACCGCGACAAAAAGCAACGGAAGATTTTTCTATTATAATGTTATCGAGGAGATCGACTCCGTCGGCGAATATTATATAGACGAAGATACCGGCATGCTGTATTTCTACGCGCCGGATAACTACCGCGACATAGACATCCGCTTTGCGGTCTGCCGCAACAGTGTTATCAATGCGAGGGTTGATTACTATACCTTTGACGGGCTTACCATTGAGTGCGGCGTTGACAACAACATGCTGCTCGAGGGCAACGGCAATACCGTACAGAACTGCCTTATCCGTGACTGTACCGATGCCGGCATTAGATTTGCCGGCTCCGGAACGACGATATTCAATAACGAGCTCTACCATATCGGAGGAACTGCCGTGGCGGGCAGAATGCCGAATACCGTCTATATGACGCATTCGGGCACGCTTATCGACAATAACCTCATCCATGATTATGCGGAGATCTACCGTACCTATAATGCCGGTATCGGCATCGGTGAGGTCACTCCCGGATATGACGGCGGATACGGGAATGACCGTAACCCATAACGAGATCTATAACGGTCCGCATCTTGCTCTGAGCTATCTCTGCCACGACGCGCTGTTTGAGTATAATTATATTCACAATGTCTGCTATGAGGCGGGTGATGCAGGTGCTGTCTATGACGGAACATGGCTTTCTAACGGAATGGTATTCCGCAACAATGTCATTAAGGATATCAATAACAAGTTCAACCAATATATGTGTCCTCGCGGATATTATTGCGATGATTCCGGCGGAGGAAAATCGGTATATTCAAATATTATCGTCAATGTCGACAGCGCCGGAATAGTGACGTGCGGTCAGGATAATGATATCCGTGACAATATACTGATCTATACCGGAATTAAAGACAAAAAAATGAGTATTTATACCGATTCGCGTTCATACTACAAGCTTCCGAAAAACGATACCTCCGGTTGGGCAACGAGTGCAATCTTCAATGTTTCGGGTCTGAACGGACTCTGGGCATGGCTCATGCATCCGGAATGGAATCCCGCATACGGTACCGAGCAGTGGGCTTACCGCTATCCGTGGACGATGCTGCTCAAGACGACAAATGTTTATGACCGAGAGGATAGATTTGTCTCCTATGCTTACGGCGATTCCAAGGTAAGACAAAACATGATCTATCCGTCGTCCCATAATATCTTTACTACCCCCGAATCCCGCGAGCTGATATATTTCAGAGACAATTATTTCTTTGATAGCTATTCCGAATTCGGCTTTGCGGATGCAAACGGCGGCGATTATACCGTTGCGGATAATGCCCCCATCTTTGAGCTCTATCCAGGTTTTAAACCGTGCGATTTTGCAAATGTCGGCAGACGAGAGGTCGCAGCCGACAGCTGATACTGCGTTTTCATGTGTTTCCTTGGGCAGTGCCGTATCCGCATTGGCTGCAGATCATACCTGCAGTCCCTATGCGGATGCACAGCGGCTTGCCGGGAGTGTAATTCCGCCTTGCGCATCATGCCGAATGCGATCGGCTGCACGATTTGCACGAATCGGTCGGCGCTATGATGACGGCGGGACGGCATTCTCTTCGTCGATCTCGCGACGCGTAATAACGGTTTGATAGATATGTAAAAAACGGCTTGGAAACCGGAAAAATAAATTCTTGAAAGGCAATTTGTCATGAGAAAAAGAAAGTTTGAATTAAAGCGCACCGCAGCTGCTTTTCTTGCGGTAGTTACGATGGCGCTTACCGCTGCGGCTGTACCGTCTGCCGCTGCGGATGCCAAGGGCGTCGAGCTCTATGTCAGTCCGAGCGGTGACGACTCTGCAGAGGGAACCGTCTCTGCGCCGCTCCGTACGCTCGAGGGTGCGCGCAACGCCGTAAGAAAGCTGCGTGAGGGCGGCGGTCTCGATGGAGGCATTACCGTATATCTGCGCGAGGGTGTGTATTATCAGCCGCAGACGTTCGAGTTTACCTCGGCCGACAGCGGAAGCGAGGACTGCCCCATCACATATGCTTCATATAACGGCGAGAGCGTGACGATTACCGGCGGTGTTACACTCGATCCGGATAAAGTTCACCGCGCCGAGCGACGAGATAAAGGGGCGTCTGCAGAGCGATGACGCAAAGGCAAATGTTGTAGCTTACGATCTCGGCGCAGACGGTGTTGACACCTCGGCTATCAGAACGACGCTCGGCGGATCGGTCCGCATCGACTCCAGACTCTTTGTCGACGGCGAGCGTGCGTGGCCGGGCAGATTCCCGAACTATGTTGTCCGCGATGCGAGCTACAAATATTTTGACACTCCTTCAGGAAGAACCTTTGTCGATATCGACAACCGCGTTAAGAATTGGAAGTCTGTCGAAGGCGCTATGATGTACGGCATGTTCGGTACCGATTGGGTCGATTCCTACGCATACGTTACCGGATACAATGCATCGACAAATACCGTTACCATTTCAGGCAGCGAGAATCCGTCAAAGAGCGGAAGATATTTCTTTTATAATGTTCTTGAGGAGGTAGATACCGTCGGCGAGTACTATCTCGACAACGAGACGGTATACTCTATCTCTACGCTCCCGAGAACTATAAGAGCGTTCCGATCCGCTTTGCTGTCTGCCGCAACTATGTTATGACAGCACAGGTAGATTATTATACCTTCGACGGTATTACGATCGAATGCGGCGTTGATTCGCTTATTTCACTTAACGGAAATCATAATACTTTCAAGAATTGCATTATCCGCAACTGCTCGGAGTCCGGTCTTGACTTTGCCGGCGACGGAAATGTCTTTTTTACAACAACGAGCTGAGCTACATCGGCGGCGGCGGAATCTCCGGTGAGATGAGCAATACCGCAGAGATGATACATTCTCAGACGGTCATTGACAATAACCTTATCCATGACTATGCAGAGCTTCACCGCGTGTATAATGCGGCTATCGGCATCGGTCAGGTAAAGCCCGGACATGACGGCGGCTTCGGTGTTACCGTATCTCACAACGAGATCTATAACGGTCCGCACCTTGCGCTGAGCTATCTCTGCCGCGACGCACTGTTCGAGTATAACTATATTCACGATGTCCGCTACGAGGCGGGCGACGCGGGCGCGGTCTACGACGGAACATGGATCTCCAACGGCATGGTATTCCGCAATAATATCATCAAGGATATTCATTCCTCCTATTCGCGTGATTCGAGGATCGAGTCCTTCCTTAACCCGCTCGGCTACTGCTGCGATGACTCCGGCGCCGGCAAGCATGTATATTCCAATCTGTTTATCAATATAGACGGTGCGGCTATCGCGACAAGCGGTCAGGATAACAATATCCATGACAATATAATCATCAGCGCAAATAACAATGCCGGCGGTTCTGCGTCTATCTCCGCAGACTCCAGAAACTATTATAAGTTCCCGAACGACAGCGTAAACGGCTGGGAAAATATCACCGTATACAATCCTGGAACTCCGAACGGTCTTTGGGTATGGTTCTACAATACCGCCTTTAACCCGTCTTTCGGCACCGAAAAGTGGGCGTTCAGCTATCCGTGGACTATGCTCGTAAAGACGACAAACGTATACGATATATACGATCTGTTCGTTCCTTACGCATACGGAGACTCCAAGGTGAGACAGAATGCGCTCTATCCCTCGACTGCGGGTATCGGTGCAACAAAGGAATTTTCGAACCACGTCGAGACGAGAGATAATGTGGCATTCGGCGTTATCTCCGATTTCGGCTTTGCGGATTACGAGGGCGGCAATTACGCCGTTTCGGACGATGCCAATATTTATACCGCGCTTCCGGGCTTCAAGCCCTGTGATGCTGCGAATGTCGGCAGACGCGCGGCAGGCTGAACAGCGCTGCATTATCCGGATCGTTAAGAGAGTCGGCTGCCGTGCGGCGACGGTTGCCGCACGGCTGTCTCGCTCTATGTGTATACGGCATAATCTGTATCTCCGCGCAGCGGCAGAGCCGGCAGCGGCTGAGCCGTTTCCGCATGCCTCGGGCGCTTTGCGGATGTAACAGGATTGTGTGCAAATTATCCGTTTAATATAATGTCGGCATAATGTATTTTTTCGTTTTTTGTTCAGACCTTGGTCCAAAACGGCAAAAAACACAAAAATTTTTTGAAGAAATTTTGCGTAACCTATTGCAAAAAACACAAAAAAATTGCATAATATATATGGGCTTGTTTACTGTGTCATTCGGAGCATGTCTCTCGGGCTCATTCGTACATAATACTTTTCTAAAAGGAGAAGATCACCATGAAGAAATTTGTTCTGTTTGCCATGGCGGCGGCTCTCTGTCTCTCCATGCTTATCGTACCGGTAAGTGCGGGAGCAAACCGCGATGCCGCTCTGAAGTGGACACCTGTGATCGACGGTAAGATCGACGAGGCGTACCTTCAGTCCATCTCGATAGATCACGAGTTTCCGTCTGTAAGAAGCAGCGAAAATTACTGGGGCAGCGGTAAGTTTGCATTTACCGATGCCGCAGAGGGCGTTGTAGGCTATAACACCGCATACGGTTGGGATGCCGCAGCAACCTCCTACATCCTCTTGGGATGACACAAGCGTCTATGTCGCAGTTCGCGTTACCGATGACGATGTTACCGGTGTTTCCGATGCGAAGTACGCAGAGGCGGTTGCCGAACTCGGCGACTACGGCCTTTGGCTCACCGACCAGATCACCTGCTACCTTACCTATAAGGGCATGACCTCCACCATCCGTGTAGAGGCTCTCGGCAGATACGGCGCAGAGTGGGATGGCGACGGCTACGAAGGATGGGTAGATTGGGCTCGTTGGCACAGCCAGGATCTAACCGCGAGGACGGTCTCTATGCAGTTTCCTATACAAGCTACGGCTATATCGTAGAAATGAAGCTCCCGCTTAACGCGAGTGTTGCTCCAAAAGCCCCTCAAGGACGGCGGTAAGTTTGACTACGGTCTTTTCTATCTGCGATATCCCGCTCAACTTTGAGTACGGTCTCCATCAGGGCAAGCTTGCAGAGGGCATTGAGGAATACGGCTTCAACGTGAATGATTTTATGATGATGAATGATGTCGGAACCTACGGCGGAGGCAAGTATAAGATCAAGCTATCCGAGCAGACTCCCGATACCTCTAAGTTTATAACTCCGGATGGCGCAGGCACAAATGAATCTACCGGAACCAAGCCTGCAGGCGCAAGCACCGCTGCCGGCGGAGCAGGCGCCGCTGCCGGCGGAGCTGCAGCTACCGGCGATACGGGAATAATCGTTGCCGCTGCTACACTTCTCGCTGCAGGCGCATTCATTGCGATCAAGAAGCACAGATAATTTTCGCCTTAATAAAATGCGATGCGGAGTGAGCAAATCTTGCGCGAGCCGCAGATCTCTCACGCACGGGCGAATGCCCGGAACTCAGATAACATAATATGATATTAAGCACGGTCGGGCTCGACGCATTCGGCTCGACCGGGGCTTGAGGTATGCATACGGCATGCCGGGCCCGCGCTTAAAATACACAAAGGAGCAAAGAAAAATGAAAAAGACAATCAGTGTGATTATGGCTGCTGCAATGCTGGCTTCATCGGCAGTTGCATTCAGCTCTTTCGCAGATGGCGCAGAGGGTACCGGCGAAGAGGAGAAGACCTACTCCGATTACGTGCTTAACTGCGGCGATGAAAAGCCTGTTATCGACGGTGAGATCGATGCTGGATATTATCAGTCTTACCGTATCAAGCACGAGTTTAATCGTACTTATACCCAGGAAGAAAGAAAAAGCTCTGGCCGAGCGGAAGATATGAGGGCAGCACCTTTGAGGAAACGGCAAAGCTCGTAGAGGATTATTTCAACGGTACGCCGGCAGAGGCTACATCTTACTTCCTTTGGTCCGGCAACTATCTGTATGTTGCTATCGAGGTCAAGGACAGCTCTATCGGAATGATTACCGATGAAAAGTATGAGATGGCACTTGCTAAGGGTATCGATGATGCCGGACTTTGGCTCATTGATGATGTAATGCCTTACTTCACATGGCCCGGAGATGGTATGAACTCTACCTTTAGGGCTATTGTCGATGCAGGCGCACATTGCGGCTATGTTGACGGTGATGTTTGGGTAGGCTGGAACAGATGGAGCCGTGATGAGAAGGGCGCAGCAAAGACCAACGGTCACTACGCTAACGAGGAGGACGGACTTTGGGCTGTTCATATTACCGATGAGGGTTATAATGTAGAGATGGCATTCCCGGTCGATCCCTCTATCGTTAATACCATTTTCTGTGACTATGACGATAACAATAATAATCCTATAGGTATGCTCAAGTATAGCCTTTCGCTCTGCGATGTACCTGAGGACTTCAAGTATGGACTTGATCAGGGCGAGCTTGCTAACGGCAAGGAAGTCGAAGGCTTCCAGTCTAATGACTTTATCGTCCTCAATGATTTCGGTGAATGGAACGCTCCGAAGAACATAATTAAGTTCTCTACCGAGCAGATAAAGGCTGAGGATCCGACTATTCCCGGCGATATAAACGGCGATCAGGTAGTAGATACAAAGCGATCTTGTCCGTCTTATGAAGTATCTTGCGGCAAGCGGCGAGGGCGTAGAGGCTGTTAATCCCGATATTAACGGTGATGGAACGGTAGACACAATAGACCTTGTGCGTCTTATGAAAATGATTGCCAGCGGCAGCAATACCGAGACTTCAGGCGCTGATGCATAAAGCGTTGTTGCCTTTGTATCAAATATACGTGTCAGTAAAAATAACACGTAATTAGGCATGTAATTTTATGAAAAAGAAAATTATTTCGGCAGTACTAACGGCACTTGTCATAATAGTTGTGACGAGTTATGTTTCGGCTGCGGATGCTCCGACAATCTCTGTCGGCACGGTCTCCGGAAATCCCGGAGACACTGTAACTGTCGGACTGTCTCTTGAAAATAATCCGGGAGTATGCGCAATGATACTCACTCCTTCCTATGATACATCGGCGCTTAAGCTGAAAAGTTCAAGCTTGGTTGATGGCTTCGGCGGAATGTTTGAGAGCGACAGCAAGCTTGTATGGGTAAATGCGGGAGATGTAGGCAAAAACGGGGATTTTATGACGATGACCTTTACCGTGCTTGACAGCGCGAGAAAGGGAGATACTGAAATTTCTGTTACATACTCGGACGGCGATATTTGCAATTGGGATGAAAAAAAAATGTTGATTTTGAGATCGTGTCCGGAAAGATAGAGATCCTATCCGACGGAACCGGTACGGTCGCATCTACCGCTTCTCCCGATTCCGAGACGAACGGTGACGGCAGCTCCGCCACCGATAAGTCCGCTCCCGCGACCGATATGGCCGTAGGCACAGATTCGGGTACAGGTTCTGATTCCGATGCTGTATCAAAGCCCGCCGGCAAGACAGATAGTACGGCTCTTATTGTATTGGTAGTCGCTGTTGCGCTTGCTGCGGTCGTTCTGGTATGTATTGTTGTTCGGTCAAAGAAAAAAGGGAAAAGACCTGTGGAGATACTGCCGTATCAAAACCTAAGGACAATTCCGATTTCGTTTCCGATAGCGCTCCCCAAGCAGGAATCGCTTCCGGAAAAGAATACCGAGTCCGACGCTGACGCGTCGAACAAGGATGAGAAATCGGATTCCTGATTCCATTGCCGAACACACGTAACGAGTGTTTTTGTCATTTGTGTTTATTTGATGCTTGACAAACCGTTACAAAGAGGGTATTATATACTCAGTCGGTATGTTTACCGACCTATAATCTTGAATAGTACGGCATATGCTGTATTATTATATCTAATAGCTGGTTTCCCCCGGGGTTTCTTCCGGATGCCGAGCAGGGACAGTTCGCGCCTGTTGCTGCTCCGGTGCACGAAACCAAAACCATCCGATTTAAATCTCCTGCTTTGCAGGAAACTATGGAGGACAAAAAATGAAGAAGTTCTTTTCTATCGCAATGGTAGCAGTTATGCTCGTAGCTCTCTGCTCTACCGTATTTGCTGCAGCAAGCGCAACCTTCACCGTTGGTACCGTTGACGCTTATAAGGGCGAGAGTGACACTGTCGTTGTTCCCGTTACTGTTTCCGACAACAGTGGCTTTATGGCTGCTAAATTTACCGTTTCTTACGACAATACTCAGCTCTCTCTCGAGTCTGTTGATTTCAGCAACAGCTTTGCTGGAACGGTTGTAGTTAACGGTAACAGTGTTGTATGGACAAACGCAAAGCTTCAAGACAACAAGAGCAATGATGTTTTAGCAAACCTTACCTTTAAGGTTCTTGATACTTCTGCTGATGCAAAGTATGATGTAACTCTCACCGCTATTAATGCTTCTAACTATGATGAACAGACTGTAGATATTACTGCAGTTGCCGGTGCAGTTAATGTTACCGATAAGCCTGTAGTTACTACTACGACGGCTCCCGCTCCTGCTACTACTACCGCAGCTTTCCCGCACCTGCAACTACGACTGCAGGCAACAGCGGCAAGAAGGATTCTCCTAAGACCGCTGACGCTGGTGTCGCAGTTGCAGCAGTTGCTCTCGCAGCAGCAGCTTGCTTCGTAGCTACTAAGAAGAGAAAGTAATTTCGCGCGAATATACTTTCACTTTTTAAATTCCGGTCGCTGCTCCGTGCCTCCGGGCACGGAGCGGTTACCGAGTTCAGTAATAGGACAAAAAATCATGAAAAAGATTGTTTGCGCAGTGATGGCTGCTTTGCTCGCAGCACTTACCTTTGCAGCGATTCCTGCCGGCGCAATGTCTACCACAATGACGCTATACTCAAGTATACACCTACCATCGACGGAAAGCTCGATGCGGCGTACCTTGAGTCGTACTACTCAACGCATAATTTTGACGGAGAGAGAACGAGCGATAATTTCTGGGGCAGCGGTAGATATGAGTTTACCGATGAGGCTAAGACCGTCACGGCTTACGGCTTCGATTGCAAGGCTACGTCATACTTCCTTTGGGATGATGACAGCCTTTATATCGCTATCCGTGTGACCGATGATGATTACGGTGTCATTGATGATGCTCATTATGCCATGGCTTGTGAGGACACAGGCGGATGGGGACCGTGGCTTCAGGATGGCTGCATGGTCAATCTTTCCTATAAGGGAATGAACTTCCGTATTCTTGCCGACCGTGCCGGAAGATATATTTCGGTATTCAGAGAGGCAAACTACGGTGAGGCTGTATGGTGCGATCTGTATAGCTGGTTTGAGCATGATAAGAACGCTCAGGATGGGCTGTTCTGCACATCTCAGACTAAAAAGACGGCTATCTGGTCGAAATGAAGGTGCCGGTCTCTGCAAATTACCGTGATAAGGTACTCAAGCGATGGCGGCAGCTTTAAGTACAGCATTACCTGCATCGACAGCCCTGCCGATGCGAAGTACGGACTTTGATCAAGGGCTTTTGGCTGAAGGCATTGAAAAGGAAGGCTATAATCTTGATGACTTTATGGTCATGAGTGAAGGTCGCAACAATATCGACGGTTCGCCGAGCATTAAGGCTGCTGTCGAGCGCAACGCCCACTGCTAAGAGTGACACTGTCGTTGATGATAGCGGCGACGTTATTAAGAACGACGGCACGAAGGGCACTACCGTGCAAGCGGAGCCGCCAATAACAATGGCTCAGCTCAGACCGGAGATGCCGGAATTGTTGTCGGAGCAGCAACCCTTCTTGCGGCTGCTTGCTTCATAGCAATCAAAAAACATAGATAATTAATTATCATAAAGAACCTTTACATCAGCGCGTCCGCCGTTTGGCGGTGATGTAAAGGCTTTTTGTTTTTTCTGACATTAACAATAGAATATAAAAAGAATGGACGGCACGGCTGCACTTTTTTGCTGCAGCGTGCTTTGTAGCTATTAAAAGCATAGGTAAAAAGCACGCATAAAAGAAGCATACGGAAAGCCTTTGTGTCATGACTGTAATGGTCGTGATACAAAGGCTTTCTTGCTTGATTTGTTTTATTATTTGTTTTGCTGCTGCAAAAACTCTCGGTCGACTCAGACATCGGCGCGCTTGCCGTAGCGTGTCTCGAGCGCGTGGCGGAGCACCGGGTAGAGGCGCTCGGACATCAGGCGGTAGCCGATATCGTTCGGATGGAGCATATCGCTCGTGCAGGCAAATCTTCCGTCATCGCCGTAGGTCTTGCTGCCGTCGATGAAATAGACATTCTTGTCTCCGTCGGCGATCGCATTGCGGTAGGTGCGGCGGATAATGTCGCGGCGCTCGAGCATTTTCGTACTGATGCCACGGGTCTGCCTTGCTTATCATAATAATAGGAAGATCGGGATGTGCCTCGCGGACGGTGCGGAAAAAGGGCTCGTGTGTGCGTCGGAGATCGTCGGCACACTCGGCATTGTGGTCATAATCGTAAACAAAGACCGACATATTCTGCTTTGTTATGAATTCAGCCATCTTCGGCTCGCCGAAAGCAGAGCCGGAAAAGCCGAAATTGACGAAGTCGGCATCGACCCAGCGCGCGGTGTATGCGACGAAGTTACATGAGGGGTGGGTCGCAGTGCAGCCCTCGGTTATTGACGAGCCGTAGTAGAACACGGGTGTCTGATAGGTGTAGGGCGTGGGCGGGAGCAGCTCCGCATCGTCGTCGATGGCAAGCTCAAGATCCTCGATTGCCTCGTTTCTCGGGAAGTATATAGTGTAGTCCTCCATCGTTCCGGGGAGCTCGATGGTGCGTTCGCCGACGAGCGTTCCGAAAGCCGGGGGTACGACAAGACCGATATATTCCGCATCTCTTACGCCGCGGCCGCGTATAACGTCGCATGCGGCTGAGCCGACAATGGTGAAGTTAGTATCACTGGTGCAGGATTGCAGGGTAGAGCGAAGATACAGCTTCTTTGAATTTGTGCGGAAGCGCACTCTGCCTCCGGTAGCGCGGATGCCCATCATATCGATCCAGTCGCTGACCTTGCCCCACAGCTCCTCGGGCATCTTCCAGAGGTGCCCCTTGTGGTAGTCGGACAGCAGTCCGTTTATTTCGATGGGTGCTTCATAGATTTAGATCTGTCTCATTTTTTCTCTTCCTTTCGGATAAATATCTGCGGATAATATCGTATATAAAGCTCGATAGCGGCTCTGCCGTATCGGCTGTGATGTTGAAGCTTATTGATGCATGATGCGGACGATGCCGACCGTAAAATATAGAATGGCAGACCGAAAGCCTGCGAAGTACGAGTCAAGAGTCTGCAGTGAGGTGTCGGAGGATTAAAGCGTGCGGCAATCAAGCTCAAGAAAATAGCGTGAGCCGGCTGCGGTATTAAGATGCACGGTACCGTCAGAGACCGATGCTTCTGCTCGAAGTGATGCGCTTGTTGCACTGCATGCCCGGAGTCCCTGTGCGCTCAGCACGCATTCTCCGTCGATGTGTGAGTCTACGGTCACACGGCGAACTGCGCCGTCTATCCATTCGAGGTCGACGGTGTATCCGGCGCAGCGTAATCCGCTTGCCTTGCCGGTGCTCCACTCCTCCGGCAGTGCCGGCAGCAGATTGATAACTCCGTCGTGCTCTGTAAGGATCGACTCGGCGAGTGCCGAGATGTCGCATAGCCGACAGCCGGACGGCTGCAGCCCTGCGGGCAGCTTCAGTCCGTTCCACAGCTTTTTTTGTGTCGGGAGTGGAAGCACGCCCGCAGATGATATGAGCAGATTTCTGCCGAGATTGAAGTAAAGCATAGGTACGAGCGAGCGATATCTGCCGGCGCGGTAGCCCGAGAGTAGTGCATCGAGTGTCAGCGCTGAGGATTCTCTGCGCTCTGCCTCAGAGGCTGCAATGTTTATATCGCATACCCGAATAGCTCTGAATATGCCTTTTTGTGTTCTGTGAACGCCGCCTCGTAGCTCCCGCACTGAAAGGCGGGAAATATACTGTCGGTCCGAGCGGCATCCGAGACGGAGACGGCAAGATATGCAGTCAGTGTTTTCGCTCCGCTGACGGTGAGTGAGTCCACGTCAGCCTGTATCTTTCCGTCGGTCGACTCTATATGCAGTGCCGTGACAAAACGGCAGCCGCTCGCGATGCCCTCCGCCGACAGTGTACCGGCTGCGGAATCAGCACGGTAGACGGCATCGGGATCTGCCGGTATTTCGGACAGCCGCAGCTGCCACGTTATCGGTTTTGATGCCGAGAGTCGGATGCAGAGATTACCGAGTTCTCCGTGAGACGCGAAGAACTCACGCTTAACAATGAGGCTTCCGATAGCTCTTCCGGATTTGACGGCGGCGTTTCTCAGATCAAGCTCACGTGCAAATTCTCCGCCGGATATCGGAGAGCCGAAAGCATCAAGCTCGGTGAGCGACAGCACACCTGCGGGCATTGCAATGCCGGCTTCGAGAGGTGCGGTGTCACTGTCGGTCGGCAAACCGTCTGCCGCTGCACCGTATGGAGTGCCGCTTTCGGGCATTCCTCCGAGCAGCATGTGTGCACGGCTCAGCAGCATGCGGGAGCGCAGCGGCTCCTCGGGTGCACGCTCTGCGCATACGGCGCTGTACAGCTTTGCGTGAGAGAGCATTACCCGTTCCGTTTCGCGTTCGGTCCCGCAGATATTTGCGGCGATTCTGCCGTTGCCGACGGTCAGACCGTCGTATGAGTCGGTCGCCGGTCGGTTGTATTTCATAACGAGAGTGCTTTCACACTCCGTGAGTCCGAGTGATTCCTTTTCCTTCATCGGGTTAAACCTCCGTAGGGCAGGGTGCCGAGCAGGCTGCACGGGTCTTACCCATGGCGCGTGTCGGCGTGACAACCGCTGTGTGTCGAATTGATACCGTCGAATTATACCATGACTTAACCGCATTGTCAAGGAAATACAGAACAATTTTCCATCATATTTATTATATAGTGAGCTTTGCACGATATATGGCGATTTTTTGCTTGCCGTGAGACGGAGCTGCGCTGCGCCGATGACCGCATATTTGCGATATAATCGACGTTTGTGCGGGCAAAACCGGGGAGTGCAAATCGTGCGGCATAGAAACGGGTGAAAATTGTTATATTATTGTTCTATAAAAGTTATAGAAAATTACATTTTTAAGTGATATTATAAGTGTGACGTAGTGTAATGTCGGGCTTTAACGACAGGCCCTTCTGCGGTACGAATAACGGTCAGAATGAGAGAACTAATATGATGAAAAAAAAAAGACTCCTATCCCTTATCCTCGCCGCCCTTACCGTATCTGTGACACTTGCCTCGTGTGTTGGGCAGACAGGCGAAGACGAGACGACAGCCGGCGCTGAAACGACCGTCGGTGATGAGACCCCGGATGAACTTGTACGTCAGCTCTACGGCGAGCGCGATTACGGCGGGCGCAAGCTCCGTATTTCGCGGTCGGCGCAGGCGCGCAGTGGTACAATCTTATCGGCAGCGAAGCCAACGAGGTCTGGTTTGAAGATGCCGGCTCGGATCTGCTTCAAAAGTCGGTATACGAGCGCAACAAAAGCTCCGAGCAGCTCCTGAATATGGAGATAGTCCCGATGTGGTGTAACTCGTCACAAGAGGTTCGCGAAAAGGTCGTCTCCGCCGCGCTTGCGAACATAGATGATTTCGACGTTTCATTTGCATCGCTCCCCGAGCAGATGACTGCTGCGGCGAACGGCGCTCTGCTCAATTTGAACGACTACGATTCCTTTGACGGCACGCATAGCTGGTGGAACGAAAAGTTCGTTAAGAATATCACACTTTTTCGGCACGGATATCTACGTTATCGCGGGAGCGATAAACATATGGGACGACTGCTCTATCGAGGCGCTTATATTCAACAAGGACTATATCGAGCGCCACGGCTGTGACGATCCTTATCAAATGGTCTTTGACGGAGAGTGGACTATCGACAATCAGCGCGTGCTGATGAAGCAGTGCACCGCGGATGTCAACGGCGATCAGGATATGGACGATGCCGACAACTGGGGTGCAAGCGGAATAGGAAGTATCCTGTATTCCGGATTATACGGGCTCGGCACCGGAATAACCCGGATGAACGAGGACGGCTTTCCCGAGCTGACCTGCACGACGGAAGAGCATATTACCAAGGTGCAGTCGTATTTCAATACCGTAATGAACAGCGACGCTCTGTATCAGCAGGGCATTAACGGCGAAAAGGCGTATTATGATATGTTTACGGACGGGCAATCGGCGCTTATGATGGCGAATCTAACTAGTCTGTTCGGACTGCGCAATATGGAGGATGAGTACGGAATCCTTCCTCTCGCCAAGTACAATGCCGAGCAGCTCGATTATACAGGCAAAAACAACAGCGATTTTTATACCTGCTATGCCGTACCGAAGAGCTGCACCGACCCGGATTTTGCGCTTACCGCACTCGAGGTCATGAGCGGATATTCGGTAGATACGCTCGATTATAACCTGCATGAAATTCTCTTTGCATCAAAGCTGACTCGCGACCGCGAGTCGAGACAGGTCCTTAAGATATTGCAGAATACCATTTCGTTCGACTGGGCATATGTCGGCGACTGGAGAGGAAATCTTGTCTCCATCTACGATCTCAAGGCGGGGTGGCCGTTTACGCTCGCTTCGCGACTCGAGTCGGAGGTCGACTCGGCTCAGGCTCGGCTCGATAACATGATAGAGGGCTTTGCCGGTCGCTCGGGCGGCTGATTTTCCCGTGAGCATCGTGCTCGGATCTCGGCGGCTGCTTGGCAGTCGGACATGGGCACCATATTTGAAAATTTCCCCCTAAAAGGAGAAATTAATATATACCAATCCGGCATGCCGCACAGCGGCGTACCGAAAACTACCAGGAGGAAAAGATGAAGAAATTTATCAGACTTGCGTCACTCGCTATGGCGGGACTCGCAGTTGCCGCCTGCCTCGCATCCTGCGGGGATGACAGCGGCAATAAGGGTACATGGAGACAACAACGGCTTCCGGCGCAAGCGACAGCAACAGCACCGTTGATAAGGTTAAGGATCTCTACGGCAGCCTTGACTACAGCGGTCGGAAGTTCCGCATTCTCGCCCTCGAAGCAGGCGAGCAGTGGTATAACTTTATCAGCGATACCGCAAACGAGGTATGGTTTGAGGACGCCGGCTCTGACGTTCTTCAGAAGGCAATCTACGAGCGTAACGATCAGACTCAGAAGCTCCTCGGCATAGAGATCGAGCCCGTATGGGGCGGCGGTTCCGAGAATATCTATAAGCGTCTTGTTCAGGATACCGCAGCGGGCGTTGACGACTACGATGTGGCGTTCCTTTCGCTTGCAAACGCACTTACCGCAGCTCAGGGCGGTACCACAATGAACTTCAACAATACCGAGACCTTCGATCCCACCCACAAATGGTGGGACGAGAAGTTCATCAAAGAGTGCACTCTCTATAATGAGGTTCTGTACGCTGTTGCAGGAGCCCTCAACATCTGGGACGACTGCTCCAACAACTGCTATATCTTCAACAAGGATCTCCTTGAGAAGTACGACGTTGACAGCCCCTATGACTCTGTATTCGACGGCACTTGGACGCTCGATACCCTCGTTGAGGATATCAAGAAGCTGACCGTTGATGTAAACGGTGACCAGGATTTCGACGAGAACGACAACTGGGGTATCGGTACCTACGGCAACGGCGTAAGGTTTGCACTTTGCGGCTTTGACGGCGGTATCGCCAAGATGGCAGAGGAAGGCTATCCCGAGATAGTCTGCAACAATGAGACGACCATTCAAAAGTGCAAGGATTGGTTTGACAAGGTAACTAACTCCGACTGTCTCTACAATCAGGGAGTAAACGGCACCACATCTTACGAGGATCTGTTTGAGCAGGGGCAGCTCGGCTTTGGTATGACCAACCTCACTCATCCCTTCAAGCTTCGTAATATGAGCGATGAATACGGTATTCTTCCCGAGCCTAAGTACAATACCGAGCAGCAGGATTATACCTCAACCGTTAATACTGCATTCTTTACTGCGTATGTTCTTCCTAAGAACTGCCAGGATCCTAACATGGCAGCTGCATGCCTCGAGGTTATGAGCGGCTTCTCCGTTGATACTCTCGACGACAGCCTCCACACCATTCTTTTTTCGGCTCTAAGCTCACCCGTGACCAGGAGTCGAGAAAGATTCTGACCATAATAAGCGAAACTATCTCCTTCGACTGGTCCGGAATCGGCGACTGGAACAACGGCCTTGCTGCATGCTTCGAGATGAGACAGGGCTCGTCCTTCACTCTCGCATCCAGCCTTGCTTCAACCGTTGACAGTGCACAGACCGGTCTTGACAGCATGCTCGAGTCGTTCTCCACACTTCAGTAATTTTTGATGCTTGCGGATCTGTATCCGGGCTGCCGTGATGTAAGCGGCGCCCCCCGGATGATGTGAGCGGCGAGGATCGCGACGCTGCGTATTGTGCAGTGCCCCTACGCCCGATCGTATTGATTCGATAATATCGGAATAATAAAATCAAGCTCTCAGCACACGCGACATCCCCGAGCCGGGGGTCGGTCCGTGATATCGGACGGTATTGCGGGTGGGCGGCTGCGCGCCGCCCGTGTGCTGAATGCTTTCGCAGGTTTTTTTCGGTGTGCGAGCCTTTGCGCCGGAGAATCTGCGAAAACATACCGGCACAGACCGGGAGTTTTTCAGCCGTAACCGTTTTCGGCAATTCCGCTTTACGCTGCAATGCCCGCGCTGCGCCATATTCTATCGGCTCGGCAGACCGTGCGGCGAAGCGGTCTCATCGCGCTCTTTTTCGCAGCTGTGCTGCGTCGGCGGGTGAAGAAACAAACAGCGCATATTACCGCAGCCGTCTGCTGCGGATAATCAGTACATACCCGCAGCTGCGAGCAGGCGGCGTGTGTGAAAGGATGAAACACTAATGGAGCACTATCTCGTAAAAAAAAGAAGCCTCTCCTGCGCTTTGTCGTAACAACAGGAGATCAGAGAAACCCAAGCAATGCCTTTGAGGCTGCTACCGCACTTACCGAGGTCATTCGCGTCATGTCCGGAGCAGAGACGCCAATTATAGCACCCGCCGATACTGCGGAGGGCGAGCAGACCTTTGTTATCGCAGTGACCCGGCGACGGCACCGATTCGGAGCTCAAGCTCTCCGGCGACGCATTTTCCGTTAGCGTAAAGGATGGCAGTATTCGTATGAGCGCGGGCAATGCGGTGGGACTGTGGAATGCGGTCGGCTATTTTGCATCCGCTGTTCTCGGCTATGATGCCCATACCGGTGAGGAGCCGGAAAAGAAGGGATACGCTTCCGTTGCCGGAAAACCTTACATATGAGTTTGCAGGGTTCTCCCGTGCCTCAGCCTATCCCCCGAGGCGGCTGATACCGGAGCTTTTCAAGGTGAAGGTCGCAGGCAGCACATATTATGAGGAAATGCTCTCGCATAACTGCTATCTCTACCCGGAAAATGTTGTTCCCTGCCTGCTCTGGACCGAGACCTACAAGACCCTGCTTGCACGCGCGGTAGCCACCAAGCGTCTTGTATGGAATACCTCAGGCGAGTGCAAGTGCGAACCCCTGCCGTCATCAAGCGGAGGAGACCGGTGAGCATGCATACGGCTTCTGTCACTGTCCGTCATGCAGCGCTGTTGCTGAGAAGGAGGGAACTCCCGCAGGCGCATATTTCCACCTTGTCCGTGATGCCGCAGAGCATCTTGCAAAGATAGAGCCCGACGCATATCTCACAATCGTTGCGACCGGCATTACCCTCGACCCGCCGAAGAAGCCGCTTGGAGATAATGTTCGCGTTATCGTAACCGATAAGCTGCTCTGCTCATCTCATCCCGTCTCGCCCGATTCCTGCGAGAAGAATTCGGAATTTGCAAAGAAGCTCGCAGACTGGAAGAATAAGTGCGGCAGCGTTTGGGTGCTTGACTTTACTACCGACTACTTCTACTTCCCGTCGCTCTTCCCGAATCTCGATATCGCCCGCAAGAATATCGCATACTATAAGCAGATAGGTGTTGACGGTGTATTTATGCAGTTCGATGAGATGCAGTCCGAGCTTGAGTTCGGCTCTTATCGCAAAAGCAATGCTCGACCGCCTGCTTGCCGATCCTGATATGAGTGACGAGAAATACGAGGAGCTTAAGCGCGCTGCGCTCATCAATATATACGGTGTTGATGCCGCAGACGGTGTACGCGAGTATATGGATGCGATCATCGAGCGCGCACGCGACGGCAGATGCTGGAATGTCCGCACACAGCCTCGCGATCTGCTGCCTCTCAAGCGTGAGGACGGCAGCTATGACCTTGACTTTGCACGCCGCCTCTACCGTATGTGGGAGAAGCTGCATGCACATCCCGAGGCGCTCGCAAAGAATAAGCTCTATATCGCGCGCATGCTCTACACCATGTATCAGGCAAAAAATCAGCTCTCGTATTCCAAGGCTCAGCTCAATGAGTGGATGATGGATGCCATCGACATGAACGATCGCGGCAGAGCTATCGAGTATATCATTGCCGACTGATACGGCGCGGCGGTGCTTGCTCCCGGACGCAGTACCGACGCAACTATTCAAACATAAGGGGACCCCGCAGGGGGGAATATATAATGGAAAACAAAGAGACAACCATACTTTTTCAGGGAGACTCCATCTCCGACGGCGCAAGGTATAAGGATCCGCTCGCGCGAAAAGACCTCAACCATCAGATAGGTCATACCTTTATCTACACCATCGCCTCGACCTTCGGTTATAAATATGCGGATAAGCATATCCGCTTTGTCAACCGTGCGTGCTCGGGTGATAATCTCGAGCTTATCTACGATCGCGCTGATGAGGATGTGTATCCCGAAAATCCCGATGTATTCAGCATTCTTGCCGGCTGCAACGACTACTACCTGTGGAAGGACGATCCCGACCACATGGAGGAGTTTGACGAGACCTATCGTAATATGTTCGATGATCTGCGCGAGCATAATCCCGATATCAAGCTCGTTATGTGCGAGCCGTTTTAGCGCCCGTCACTCTTCCCGAGGATGAGTATAAGGCTCGCCGCACGATGATTGAGCAGGAGATAGAGCTCATGCACCGTATCGCAGAGGATTACAATGCAGTATATGTTCCGCTGCTGCGCCCGTTTGATGAAGCGACCAAGGTCCGTGAGGCATCCTATTGGATCTGGGACGGCATTCATCCTACCGAGGCGGGTCACGGACTTATCGCTCATGAGTGGGTAAAGGCGGTGCTCCCGTCGGGAATTCTCGGCTTCACCGAGTGATGCCTGCGGCAGAGTAAACGGATTGCGCATTTGCTTTCTGCTTTAAGCTGACCATGTCAGATTTTAGTTTGACCGTGCTTGAGATTGCTCAAAAATTTAGCATTTGATGCATACTGAAAATTCGGTGCGTGTTTGCCTCCCCTGTGCAAGGGGAGGGGGACCGCCGTAGGCGGTGGAAGGGCTGTTGGAAATCGAAAGTATGCAGCCAAGCTGCGAGTTCGTGACAATTTTTCTGCCATATCATAACTGATAGATATTGCAAGTTACTGTATGGCAGAAAAATTGTCACGAACCAAGTTTGATTAAAGATTTTCAAGTCACCAACAGCCCCTCCGCTTCGCTGCGCTCAGCACCTCCCCTTGCACAGGGGAGGCTTTCAATTGCTGAGCTTTTATTCATACCGTTAACTTAAATTTGATTTAAGTTCCCATTAAGTGTACTCAGTCGAAAGCAGTCTGTTTAGTTTTTGTTCGATATAGTAAACCGTGCTTGTCATGCTATTCGGTATGACGAGCACGGTTTTTGCTGCTATGTTGCATGGTAACCTATATGGCATCAAAAATGTTTGATCACAGATGCTGAATTTGCTGTTGTGTCATATTATAGATGTTACTTTGCGCTTGCTTGGCGGGTATAAAACGATATATAGGCTGCACAAAGCATGTCGTGCCATCCGATTTTAATGGTATGCGGGAGGGGCTGCGGGTCGGAATATAAATGACGGGTCGACGCTCGGGCGGTAAAAGGCGCGTTGTGCATTTTTCTGTCGTCTGCCGCGCACGGCGTAACAAAAAATTACTAAAAAAGAGCTAAAAGTAATTGTATTTTTGCCCGTGATGTGATAGTATATTATGAATAGAAAAATACAGTGCGAAAGTGTTTGTATTTTTCGCTATGCGGTCTCGCGCATGCCGCGGTGACCCGTAAAATGATACTTATTCCGACTGCCGCGACGCGGCCTTCGGTTTCGGGAAGGGGACAGATGCATGAGCTCGATAGACAACTTTATAAAAGAACTCGGCGGAAATTTTATCAGCCTTGTAAAGTCGATAGGAGTCCTTGACGTTTTTGATATCATTCTTGTGGCGGTGCTTATCTATTATGCCTTTAATTTTCTGCGCAATCGCCGCGCGGGAAAGCTCGTTTTCGGTGTTGTGATCTTGTTTGCGTTGCAGCTTCTCAGCGATCTGCTCGGGCTTGTCGCGACGCAGTTTATCCTTCAGAATGTGCTTCAGCTCGGGCTTATCGCGCTGCTGATACTCTTTTCAGCCCGAGCTGCGCTCTGCGCTCGAAAAGATGGGCGGAAGCGGGGCGCTGCGGTCGTTCATAGGCATTACCGGAGAGCGTGAGGATAAAGCGACTGCAGCGATCGCCGCTGTCGCCTCGGCTGCCGCGGATATGTCGCGCAATAAGACCGGCGCGCTGATGGTGTTTGAACGCAGTACAAAGCTCGGCGATATCGCATCGACAGGCGTTATTATCGACGCAAGTCCCTCGACATTTCTGATACGTAATATCTTTTTCGAGCCTGCACCGCTCCATGACGGCGCGCTGATAATAAGCGAAGGCAGACTGCACGCAGCGGGCTGCTTCCTCCCGCTCTCGAATAATCCTACGATCATAAAGGACCTCGGAACGCGGCACCGCGCTGCGATAGGAATGAGCGAAAACAGCGATGTGGCTGTCGTGGTTGTCTCCGAGGAGACGGGTATAATATCGCTCGCGCTCGAGGGAAAGCTGTATCGCAATCTTGACGAAATGACCCTCAAGGGCATGCTTGCCGAGCTGCTCGGCACACACAGCGCAAAGCAGACGGTAATCGAAAAGCTGCGCAGCAGAAGAAAGGAGAACTGACCTATGTCATCGGAAAAGAAACCCGAAAATATGCAGACTCCTTTGACCGGGCTGCCGTCCGAGGCAGCGCAGAATGCTGCGGCTGATTCGATAAATAATACGGCGAGCTCGGTTGCCGCAACTGTCGGAGATACCGTTACGTCGGGAGCGGAGGAGAATGCATCGGCAAATGCCGTCGAGGAACCTGATGCGACCGCATCGGACATCACGGCTGAAAGGTTGATGGATAATACATCTGTAAAAGCGGTTGAGAAAACCGAAACGGCGGGCGCGAGATGCGCGGAAAAAACTGCTGCAAAGACCACAGGCATGAAGAATTCCGGCGAGGCTCGGCGATCCCGCGGCGGACGCGAAAAGGGCGAGGACAGCGGCAGACGCTTTCGGATCTTCGCACGAATAGCTTCGGTGCTTATTGCGTTCGGTATCTGGGCATATGCCGCAGAGAACGATACCGTCCGCAGCGAGGTTTCGCTCAAGGGCATTCCGATTACGGTGAGCGGCGAGCAGTCGAGCACACTTTCGGTAATCAGCGGCTATAATAACACGCTCGATGTCGTTCTCTCGGGAAACAAATCCATCATCCGAACGCTCAGCAGCTCGGATGTGACGGCAAGCGTCGATATTTCCGATTACACCTCGGCAGGCAAATATACCGTTCCGATTTCTCTCGACCTGCCTGACGGCACGAGTGTTGTTTCGCAGAGCCTGACCGACATTTCGGTTTATCTCGATATTTCTACTTCCGTGACCGTTCCGGTCAATGTAAAGTACACAAACTATATGATAGAGGAGGGGTACGAGCTCGGAGAGGCTGTGCCGAGCGAGTCCTCGGTCACCGTTACCGGGCCGAAATCGGTGGTTGAGAGGATAAGCTATGCACTTGCGGAGCTTGACCTCGGAAAGGTAGAAAAGACGGTCAAAATGTCGTCTAAGCTCTCGCTTGTTGACTCCTCGGGGGAGACGGTGACAAATCCGTACGTCAAGCTGCAGACGAGTGAGGTGACGGTCACGGTGGCGCTGTATACCGAAAAAAACAGTGCCGCTCTCGGTCGATACCAAGTACGGCTATCTCACCTCGAAAAACTCTGTGATAACCGTTACTCCCTCGTCCGTAAAGGCCAAGGGCGAGCCTTCGACGCTTGACTCGCTCGATAAAATAACTATTGCAACTCTCGACGAAAAGCACCTGAGCGGCGATAACATGACGCAGAAGATCGTTCTGCCGGACGGGTGTATATGACCGACGGCACCGAAACCGCGACGATAAGCGTAAGGCATGTCGGAACGTCGCTGCGTACTATGACGGTTGACAATATAACCGTGGAAAATCCGAGTAATCTTTCCTATGAGCTTGTGACCGAATCTGTTGAGGTCAAGCTGAGGACCGACCGAAACGCTCGCGGAGCTGACATCGGATTCGGTCAAGGCGACGCTTGAACTGAGCTTTGATAAGAGCGTGTCCGGCAGCTCGTCGGTGCCGCTGAAGATAACCGTATCCGGGGCGGATGGGGTCTATGAGATAGGCGATTATTCTGCCATAGTAAAAATCAATCCCTGATCGGCGAGGCTAAAAAGCGCAGACCGAAAAAGCGAAAACGAGCTTCTTAATGACGGCTTTAGTATAATCTGATTTGCGGAATGCTGTCGGAATCCTCGCGGATTCCTTCAAAGGACGAAATAATGTTTTCGCTTTTTCTACCGCCGAAAATCGCCTCTGCCGTACGCTTGTACGGCGACGTGACGATTTTCGACGATTCTGCATCTTTTTTATCTCCCGCCTTTGCGGGGATGCTAAAATCGTCCGGACCGAAAAAGCGAAAACAGAGTTAAATTGACGGAGCTTTAGTATAATCATTATTTTGATTATGGGGTCGGAATCCCTGACGGATTCCTGCATAAAGTTAAGTGTTTTCGCTTTTTCTGCGCCCGATTTCGCCCCGCGACGTACGATAGTACGCCTTGCGGCACGAAATCGAGTGCTCCAAACGATTTTTTCTATCCCCTGTTCGTCTCGGCTAAAAAGCGCAGACCGAAAAGCGTCCTATAATGCAGAAATTGCACAGACTGAGGTTGTGAAGATGATAGTTTGTGTAGGGGTGGTGCAATCAGCTTTGTGGGTAAGTGCTCGGAATCCTTGTGATTCCTTAAAAAAGAAGAAATAGCGTTTTCGCTTTCTCGGTCTGTGCTTTTTAAGCCTTTCCGATTCGGCGTGGCTAAAATCCTCCCGACCGAAAAAGCTCGATGGTACTTGAATTTAGCTCAAAAATAGGCAGATAATGTTAGAAAAGCTGCGGATGTGAAAGCCTCCCCCTTTGCAAGGGGGAGGTGTCACGGCTTTTTGCCGTGACGGAGGGGCTGTTGGGAACCGAAAAATCTGTTGTCAAATTATTCTTTCTCCATTCGTATCGGCAAGGCAGAAAACGCACAGTCTGTGGTTGTAAGGATGATAGCTTGAATGTAAAAAGCAAAACTGTCGGAGGCTGCAGGGTCTTTGACGGATAGTTTAATTTGACGTAAGAGGTAGTATGACACAGAAAACGAATTGCGGCGGGACGGTACATGCCGTCGTCAGAAATATATCACTGCCGTTTACCGAGCCCGCCGAGGAGGCGTGTGCGGCGGCGGTTAAATATCTCGGCAGGCTTGTCCCGCGTGCGAGCATCGGCAGGGCTGTTATAGCAAAGCGGTCGGTGGACGCGCGTCGGCGCGGAAATATTCGTTTTTTATATTCGGTGGACGTTGAGGTGGACAGCACAGCGGCTCCGGTGTTGAGCGCCGATTACTCTGTATCGCTGCTGCCGGACTCTGCCGACGAGGTACGCTGCGGAAGCGAGCGTCTGAGCGCACGCCCGGTTATAGTAGGCTTCGGTCCTGCGGGAATGTTCGCATCGCTTACTCTTGCTGCGCTCGGCTATGCCCCGCTTGTTATAGAGCGCGGCGGTTCGGTCGGGGAGCGTGTGGCGGCGGTCGAGCATTTTTACCGTACCGGCGAGCTTGATACCGGAACGAATATTCAGTTCGGCGCGGGCGGCGCAGGAACCTTTTCTGATGGAAAGCTGACCACGCGCATAGGCGACCCGAGGTGCCGCGGAGTTTTGAAAATGCTGCATTCGCTCGGCGCTCCGGAGGACATACTGACGAGCGCCAAGCCGCATATCGGAACAGATATTCTGCGCCGCGTTGTCGAGAATGCTGCCGAGAGGCTTACCGAGCTCGGCGGTGAGATACGCTATCACACCCGCGCTGACAGAGCTGCCGATGCGCTCCGGCGAGGTCGGACGGATAATGACAGACGGCGGCGAGATAGAGTGCGGCGCGGTGGTACTCGCTGTCGGACACAGTGCGCGTGATACATATTCCATGATAATGCGGCGCGGCTATGAGGTCGTGCCGAAAGCGTTTTCTATGGGGCTGCGGATAGAGCATTTGCGCGAGGATATCGACCGCTCGCTCTACGGCGACGATGCGGGGCATCCGCTGCTGCCGCCCGCCGAATATGCCATGTCGCGTCACTACGGTGAGCGGACCGCATATACCTTTTGCATGTGCCCGGGCGGCGAGGTCGTGGCTGCCTCCTCGGAGGAGGGGCTGCTCGCCGTAAACGGAATGAGCCGCTATGCCCGCGACGGACGCAATTCAAATTCCGCCGTGCTCGTCTCGATTGCCGCGTCCGATACGCCGGACGGACAGATAGAGCTGCAGCGGCGGTACGAGCGTGCGGCATTTCTCGCCGGAGGCGGCAGATACCGTGCTCCGGTGCAGACTGTCGGCGACTTTATGAGCGGAGGAGTGAATGCGCTGCCGTCCCGTGTGCTGCCCACCTACATGGGCGGTGGTGCCGACAAGGTAACTACCGCCGATCTCTCTGAGGTCGTTTCCGGTGTTATGGGCGCAGAGGCGCTCGATGTGCTGCGGTGCGGGATACGCGACTTTGCGCGGCAGATATCCTGCTTCAATACCCCCCGACGCGCTTTTGACGGGGGTCGAGAGTCGAACATCCGCGCCGGTGCGAATACTGCGCGGCGACACATTTACCGCGATCGGTGCGGACAATGTTTATCCGTGCGGCGAGGGTGCAGGCTATGCGGGCGGAATAATGAGTGCCGCCGCGGACGGCATCCGTTGCGCCGAGGCGATAATATCGCGATATGCGCCGTTCGACTGAGCCGATCTACGGCAACTTGGCAGCGCACATGCATCGCTTTACGCATAGGCGCTGTGCGTAGTGTAAACTTAGGAACTGCCGATACAGGGCAGCAGGATAATTGTTAAAAAACGACAATAAAAAAGGAGGGAAGCCGAAATGATAGGCAGCAATGAAGCAAGACGATGGAGGGTGGATACCTCCGCGCGGGACAACCCGGATGCCGTTCGCGCGCTCGAGGATGAGCTCGGACTGTACCGGCTGACAGCCTCCCTCCTATACTCGAGAGGGTACAGAACGCCCGAGGCGGCGACTGCGTTTCTCCGCCGGGACGACGAGTGCTTTCACGACCCCCTTCTCCTGCCCGATATGGACAAGGCGGTCGAGCGCGTCACTGCGGCGATAAACTCGGGCGAGAGGGTAATGATATACGGCGACTACGATGTGGACGGCGTGACCTCGGTGGCTACGCTGTTTCTGTATCTCCGCTCAAAGGGCGTGCCGGTCGATTATTATATCCCCGAGCGTACCTCAGAGGGCTACGGAATGAACGAGGGCGCTGTCCGCCGCATCGCCGCAGGCGGCACGAGCCTTATTATCACGGTCGATACCGGAATAACCGCCGTGGAGGAGATAGCGCTTGCTTCCTCGCTCGGGAGTAGATACGGTCGTGACCGACCATCACGAATGTCACGGAGAGCTGCCGCAGGCGATAGCAGCGGTCAATCCGCACCGCCCGGATTCGGAGTACCCGTTTGCGGAGCTTGCGGGGGTCGGAGTGGCATTCAAGCTCATATGCGCTGTCGAGCAGCTGCTTGTACCGGACGACGACCGCTATCTGCACCGCATGTGTGCGGAATATGCCGATCTTGTCACGGTCGGAACGGTCGCGGACGTAATGCCGTTGGTCGACGAAAACCGCCTTATCGTCAGTATCGGACTCGGACTTCTCGAACGCGGCAGCCGGATAGGCTTTGATGCGTTGATACGTGCAGCCGCACTTGACGGAAAGAACGGAAAGGACGGAAAAAACGGCGGGCGGAGCGGAGGAGGAACCTCCGGTTCGGACGATACCGAGGAGCGTCATCTGACTGCCTCCTCGATAGGCTTCGGAATTGCGCCGAGGATGAATGCCGCAGGCAGGATCCGCAGTGCATCTATTGCCGAGGAGCTGCTGCTGACAGAGGACAGAGGCGTTGCCGATGAGATAGCGGCGCGGCTGTGCGACATCAACCGCGAGCGTCAGGAGCTCGAAAACGCAATGGCTGAAGAAGCCTTTCGCATGATAGAGCAGACGCATGATTTTGCAAGCGACCGTGTTATAGTTCTCGCGGGCGAGAGCTGGCATCACGGAGTTATCGGAATAGTTGCCTCGCGAGTGACCGACAGATACGGGCTGCCGTCGATACTTATAGCCTTTGACGGCGGGCGTGTGACGAGCGGTTTGTCGAATGGCGATATCGGAAAGGGCTCGGGACGCAGCATACGCGGACTCGACCTTTGCCGCCGCGCTTGCCTCATGCTCGGATCTTCTTGTGCGCTTCGGCGGTCACGAGATGGCGGCGGGACTGTCGCTGCGGCGCGGTGATCTTGATGAATTCCGCCGCAGGATCAACGAGTACGCAGCCGCTCACCTGCGTAAGGAGGATCTTGTCGCTGTGATAGATTCGGACGGTGAGGCGGAGGCTGCAGATCTTACCGTGCCCGCGGTCAAGGAGCTGTCTCTGCTTGAGCCGTACGGAACGGCAAACCCCACTCCGGTCTTTGCGATGCGTGACGCAACGGTCGCCGATATCCGCGCGATAGGCGGCGGAAAGCATACGAGCATGACTCTCGAGTCCGGCGGGATAATGCTCGGCGCGGTCATGTTCCGACGTTCTCCTGAGGAGTTCGGGCTTGTGCGCGGCGACCGTGCAGACCTGCTGTTCTCGCCGAGTATAAACGAGTTTCGCGGGAATACCCGTGTACAGCTTGTGCTGCGCGACATTCGGCACTGCGCCGATGAGAGGGCGCGCAGGCGCGCGCTGACGGCGGAATACGGCAGGGTCGCGGAGAATCCCGACATGCTGATACCGCGTGAGCTGCTTCCGTCCCGCGACGATTTCAAACGAGTGTATCTGTGCATCAAGCGCAGACTCGGAGAGCAGCCGGAGGCGCAGATAAACATCTACCGCCTTGCCTCGAGTTCGCTCGGAGCGGGTGCGAGCGAGTACATAAAGCTGCGCTTTATTCTCGCCATACTCGTACAGACCGGGATAATATCATATTCCGCCGTTCCGGACTATACCGTCGACGGCGGCGGGCTTTCGATAACGCTCGGCACGACCGACGGAAAGGTCGATCTCTGCGCGTCGCAGATATACAAGAGCCTTGAGGCGCGCGTGGCAAAATAAATCGCTTGTGCTTTCCGGATTGTTTTCGTGCGAAGTATATGAGCTATTCTGTTGCTCGAGATATTTCGATGCGGTATCGCGTAGGTAATATGTCGGGGCTGCGGGCATGCTTCCCGCACGGCGAAATATAAAGCATAAGTATTATTCGCACAGTCTGCGAATGAAAAAACTCAGGAGAGCGAGGCAGACAGAATGAAAAAACGAATCAAGAATTCATCACATAGAGTCCGACCCTAAATATAAGGATATAGAGATGCTGCTGTTCGCTCTGACGGCATCGGGCAAAAAGTACGACATCGAAAAGATAAAGCGTGCCTATCTCTATGCCGCAAAGCTGCACGAGGGACAGTTTCGCGCGAGCGGTGAAAAATATATTTTTCACCCGATAGCGGTCGCGGAGATAGCGGTCTCGCTCGGCCTTGATACCGATTCCATCTGTGCGGCGCTGCTGCACGATACGGTGGAGGACTGCGGCAGCAAGGTGAGCCTTGAGGAGATAGAATCCGAGTTCGGCAGTGATGTTTCGATGCTTGTCGACGGACTTACCAAGCTGGTGCACATCCCGTTCGAGGATAAGGAAGAGAAGCATATCGAGAACCTGCGCAAGATGTTTCTTGCCATGTCGCGCGATATCCGCGTTATATTCATCAAGCTGTGCGACAGTCTCCACAATATGCGTACCCTCGGCGCCAAAAAGCCGGAAAAGCAGAGGCAGACCGCGCTCGAAACGATGCAGGTATACGCGCCGCTCGCACACCGCCTCGGTATGCAGAGGATGAAGCAGGAGCTGGAGAACATCTCGCTGCGCTACCTTGACCCGTTCGGCTATGAACAGATAGAAAAGCATATCGAAGAAAAGTACGGACAGAGCCATGATTTTATCGAGCGTGCGCGCAGTCAGATATCGGACCAAGCTGACCGAAAACGGATAAACTTCTCGCTCGACGGCAGAGTAAAGACGGTATACAGCATCTACCGCAAGATGTTCGAGCAGAACAAAAGCTTTAACGAGATATACGATTTTTACGCGCTGCGCGTGCTGGTCGATACCGAGCTTGAGTGCTATACCGTACTGGGCATCATTCACGACATGTTCCACTCGGTGCCGGGACGCTTTAAGGACTATATATCGACGCCTAAGCCGAATATGTACCGTTCGCTCCATACCACCGTTATCGGCAGGGGCGGGATACCGTTTGAGGTGCAGATAAGAACATGGGAGATGCATCGCATAGCCGAATACGGTGTTGCCGCGCACTGGAAGTACAAGTCGGGCGAGGAGAGCTCCAAGGAGATAGACGACAAGCTGCAGTGGATCCGCAAGCTCGTCGAGACCGAGGACGATACCCGTGATCCTGACGAGTTCATGCGTGCGCTCAAGATAGATATCTTCCACGACGAGACCTTTGTTTTTTACCCCGAAGGGCGACGTTATTACCCTCCCGCAGGGCTCGACCGTCATCGACTTTGCATATGCCATTCATTCCGGTGTCGGCAACAAGATGATAGGTGCCAAGATAAACGGCATGATAGTGCCTATCGAACGAGTGCCGCAGAACGGCGAGATAGTCGAGATCCTTACCTCAAGCGCATCTCGCGGACCGAGCCGCGACTGGCTGAAGATAGTCAAGACCGGCGAGGCGCGAAACAAGATACGACAGTGGTTCAAGCGCGAGGAGCGCGAGGAAAATATCGCGATGGCAGAGCGGAGATAGACCGCGAATTCCGCCGCTACGGACGCGGCTGCTCCGAGCAGATGAAGGAGGAGATCGCAACCGCAGTCGCCGCGCGATTCAGCATCAAGACCTATGAGGATCTGTGCAACACCATCGGCTACGGCGGAATAACCATCTCAAAACTCGCGCCGAAGCTGCATGATGAATTTGAGCGCAGAACAAAGGCGGAGGAGGCGCCGCCTGCACCGACCGATGCCGCATCGGTACGCACAAAGGCGCTTCCGCATTCGCATAAGGCAAGCTCCGGCGTTATTGTAGACGGTGTAGAGGGTTGCGCGGTCAAGTTTGCAAAGTGCTGCAACCCGCTGCCGGGTGACGAGCTTATCGGATTTATCACCAAGGGCTACGGCATCTCGGTGCACAAGCGCGATTGCCCGAATGTTCGGCTGTCCATGCAGCGTGAGGAGAATGCCGACCGATGGGTACAGGCGAGATGGGACGGCGAGCAGCAGAGCGAGAAGTCGCTGTTCGAGACATCGCTCAATATCTACGCCGAGGATCGCATCTCGATGATAGCGGATATTACCACCGCGCTTGCGGATATGAAGGTCTCGATAGTTTCGATAGGAGCACGCAAAACCGGAACGGGAGGGGCTGTCATAAATGTTACCGTCGGTGCAAAGAATATAGACCATGTACGCTCGATAGTCAGCAGACTCGGTGCTATCAAGGGCGTTGACCATGTTGACCGCAGATATAATACCTGACCTGCTGCGATCGGAGGTGTTGGCTCCGAGGCTCTATGCCGTCGGCACATGCCGCACGGAACAGTCTGCTGCGGCTGTCGACCGACAACGGCTCCGAGCGAGTCCGAAAGTGATGTGAACAGATGAAGCTGTATATAGAAGGAGATATTGGGCGCTATTACGTGCAGACACCCTGCCTTATCTTCTTTCCCGGTGCGGGCTTTTCCGAGCGGGAGGAGGAGACGGCGGAGAGTGATGCTGTTCGTCTGACGCTGCGCGAGGATGCACAGAGCTATACCGCCGAGGCGATAATGCGGCACGGCGGCGAGCAGCGCAGCGCCTCCGCACGTGAGCTGCGCGACGGTATAGACTCGGACGAGAGGATAAAGAAGCGCGCGGTCGGGCGTGCGATATTTGAGGCGGGAGCGGAGCTTTTCGGCATACGTCCGGAGTGGGGAATACTCACCGGCGTTCGCCCGGCAAAGCTCGCAGAGCAGCTCGCGGAAAGTGCGCGCGCTAAGGGCTTTGACGGTGCACGTGAGGCGGAGCGGATACTCACCGGAGACTATCTCGCCGCGCCGGAAAAGGCGCATCTGCTGACCGAGGTCGCACGGAATAATTCCGCGCTGCGCGGCAGGATCGGCAGCGACGGCTGCTCGGGGTATATATCCATTCCGTTCTGCCCGACGCGCTGCGCCTACTGCTCATTTGTATCGTATTCAACTCCGCGTCTGCTTTCGCTCATTCCCGATTATCTCGAGCGGCTGTGCAGTGATATACGCGCGCTCGGCAGACTGCTGCCGAGGATCGGCAGACGGGTCGATACCGTATATATAGGCGGCGGAACGCCGACGACGCTCAGCGGCGAGCAGCTCGACCGTCTGCTCGGCTGCATAGGTGAGAATATCGATCTGTCTCGGCTGCGCGAGTTCACGCTCGAGGCGGGCAGACCCGACACGATAACCGACGACAAGCTGCGTGCGGCAAAGCGCGGGGGTGTGACCCGCGTCAGCATAAATCCGCAGACGACAAATGATGAGGTGCTGCGCAGCATCGGACGCTCGCATACGGCGGAGGAGTTCTTCCGAGCATACGAGTCGGCTGCGGCGCAGAGCTTCGACTGCATAAATACCGATCTTATAGCGGGGCTGCCCGGCGAGAGCGGGGAGAGCTTTATCCGCAGCTTTGACGAGGTAAGCGCGCTCTCGCCGGAGAATATTACCGTTCATACCTTCTGCGTAAAGCGTGCGGCGGAGCTTGCCGAGCGAGGGGGCTGCTACTCGCGTACGGGCGAGGATGCGGGACGCGGAGTTGCATATTCTCAGCGCCGCTGTGCCGAGCTCGGCTATGAGCCGTACTATATGTACAAGCAGAAAAATGCCGTCGGCGGCTATGAGAACGTCGGGTTTTCAAAGCCCGGAAAAGAGGGTATATACAACATTTTGATAATGGATGAGATACACAGCATTTTCGCGCTCGGCGCGGGCGCGGTGACCAAGCTCGTATCGCGCTCCGGCGGCGATATGCAGCGGCTGTTCATGCCGAAATATCCGTATGAGTATCTTGCCGCTTCGCCGGAGGAGTCCGAACGGACGCTCGCCGAGGCGGCGGAGAGCTTCTACCGTGACCGTTTTGATGATATAGAATGAGTCTCGGACGGCGTTGATCGCGCGGAACGATGCCCGTACAGACCGATGTCTGTACGGCATGTGACATCGCGCGGTCCTTATAACGGCTGTATTTGTACGTGCGCGGCAACGTTGAACGCGGAAATGCGAGCGATGCTTTCAGTGCTCAAAGCGGCTGCGGCACTCATACTGCCTTTACGAAACAGGAGGTGTCCTATGCAGGAACTGCATGAAAATATAATTTCGCTCTCGCCCGGCGAGTGCACTCCCCGCCTGATAGAGCGCTGCGAGGATGAGTATCGGACAAGGCTCGACCGAACCGCATCGCTGATATGCGAGAAGGGGTTCGCGGCGGCGCAGCTCTCCGCAGCTGATAACGCTCTCGGGACCGAGCTGCTTTCCGGCAAGACCACGACGGTAGAGAAGCTGCGAACCGATCTTGCTGCCCTGCGGACTGCGTGTTTTCCGTGTGTCGATAGACGACTTTTTCTTACCTCCGAGGTATCGTCCGATGTTTCCGCTTATTCGGGAGGCTAACGGCGAGCCTCGACCTCGACAGTGGGACGCGATGGATATCGGATTTGAGCGCTTTACCGGCGCTGTGCTGAGCAGGAGTCGGCAGCGCTTTCCGCAGTTTGACTTCAATCTTCCAGCGCCGCGCGCTTTGCCCGGTCGAATCGTCCGAGTTCGATGTTTTTTTTTTATCTTTTGAGGATGCAGGCATCCTGGCCTCCTGCGGTTCGCCGCGTGCTCTCTCCTGCCTCGCCGCTCTTCATCTTCGGTGGCGGCGAGCGGTGTTCAGATAGGAGATACCATACTCGCGCGGCGCGCTGCGCCGCATGCGCCGTCAGGCCAAAATTCGGAGTTCACGCTTCAGGTCTGGGCTGGCGTTGTTCGCTTGAGCAGAGCAGCGTCACTGAATAGCTGATAAAGTTCTCACTCGCCGGTGCTCAGGAGCCGCTTGTCGAAACTGCTCGGTGCGCAGATTTTCTTATTCCAGAATTGGCGGACTGCTCGACGAATGCTTTCACCGTTTCGTCGCTATTACCGTCTGCGGTTTCTAATTCGATGCTGCGGTTATCAGCGATATGCAGTAACAGGCAGATATTGCCGTGCTGATTCCGCGGCTCTGCCATGCCAGAGCTACAGGTGCTACGAAGCAATGGCAGCAAATAGTCTGAAAGTATTGCTGAAAGCTGCTCGGCAGTGAGACTGCCTGCGTTGACCGATAAATCGAACACCAATCATCGGCTTCGCTTTTCGGCTCTGCGACTTCTGATGCGAGACCACATCACACTGCAGCGCGGCGCTCTTTCACGCGCTGGCATACCGCTCGGCCGCTGGCGCAATATTTCCCGCAATCTGTTGGCAACCGGTCTACTCGCGATAGCGAATGATAAAGAGCAGTACCGTCTCGTTCTCGGATATGTATTATTTCTTCACGATGCGCAAACCGATCGGGCATCAAAGAGCCGAATATCAGCCGTTCGATAACCTCACTGATCCGGATATCGACATCGCGCGAGCAAACGCTTCGACGAGCAAAGGCGCTTTACTCCGAAGTGGAACAACGCGGAGACGGAAGAATAAAATAGATATATCACTGCAGCCACCACAGTATAGAATATTCCGCGTACCTGTATCGAGGTCCGGAAAATGCAAACTGACTGGCACCAAATCTGCATCCATCTCAGAGACCGAGACCGAAGCTTTGAAGCAATTGAGGCGGCGTCACCGCTTGAGCTGACACCGGCAGCGTTCTTCGAACAGTGCGGCTGCTTTGAGGCACCAGGTAGAGACGGCGATATTGAGCTGCTCATGCCCGGCTTTGGTGCTACCAATATATACAATCTATTCGAATCTCAAACTCAGCAGCGGCGAGTGCAGCTGATCGACAGCGGCGTAAGGTAGCAGCTCGGCACCGACGAGTGCGGCATCGAATAATGTTCTCGATATATTCAGAGATGCACGTCGGCGCGATAGTACAGACGCGACGCTCGCGCATCGGTGCAGGAATATGCTCCGCGCGGCGACTGTGGCGAAACACATGCCAGCAACGCAGCGACTGCGAGGGAAATAGCGGCGCAGTCGGAACTGGCGGGCGGATATTATCACTGCTCGATCTCGGTGCGCTCAATAATATTCCGTACTACGATCACGCGCTATACGCCGTTTGGCAGCGCTCGATCAGCGAGAGATATGACCATGACAATGGTCGATGGCAGGATACTCTACGGGCGGCGAATTTACCGTTGATATAGATTATTGACGATATGAGGGAAAGAATGTAGCGCTCGCTTCGAAGACCAAAGATAGAGAATAAATAGAGATCTGTTTTCTCCGGC